>Ga0207996_1000853_pt1 | contig 24188 bp, 11 predicted proteins | sample AntAceMetag02UKG_FD_184773 | JGI IMG/M metagenome (GOLD analysis project Ga0207996, IMG submission 184773) | Saline lake microbial communities from Ace Lake, Antarctica - Antarctic Ace Lake Metagenome 02UKG (SPAdes) (version 2) | ecosystem: Environmental > Aquatic > Non-marine Saline and...
ACTGGTACACCCGTGATCGAGCCTATCTGATTTCGGAAGGCGAAGGTCTGGCTATGTTGCGTCGCGAACCCGGTGCCACATCAGGAGAGACCGTATTCCCCGTGACTATCCACTTTGAAGAGGATCGGTTCCTTTTCAGCATGACTCATATGCCAGAGGACTTCTACTTCTGGGCCGGTGTGGTTAGCAGCCCGAGTGATCAGTTTGCCGCCCATCTGCCCCTGGATCTGTCGGGAACAGCGGGTGGGGATGTATCCCTGAAGGTGCGTCTGATGGGCTGGTCCAGCACGACCAACGATCCAGACCATTTGGCGGAATTCAGTTTCAACGGGACGCTTGTCGGATCGGTGACCTTTGATAATCAGGATGAGGTGGAGGCGGTCCTGACCATTCCGTCCGCGCTGGTGGTGGATGGTGAAAACATGCTCAAGGTGAGTGGCGTGATGCAGCCGGGCCATAGCCACAGTTTCTTCGTCGTCGATTGGGTTGAAGCCTCATTTGGTCGCAACTTGACCCCGCTTTCCATCCCGGCTGAATTGGGTATAGGCAAGGCGGCCTCTGTTTCCGCCGCGGCCTTTGTGGATCCGTTGGCGGTGGCTCTGGATGAGGCCGGGAATCCGACATGGATCGCGGAGGAGCAAGGCAGCTTGTCGGCCAAGGCCTGGGCTGTGACCTCTACCGATGAGCGTTTTGCCGTGCTGGAAGCGGATGCGGTTCCCATGCTGGTTCCGGAGCCGGCCGCTGCTGACGCTTGGTTCCTGTCGGCATCAAATCAGATTGATTATCTCGTCATCGCTTCAAGGGCGCTGGCTCCGGCCGCCCAGGAGTTGGCAGATTACCGCTCGGGTCAGGGCCTTCGGTCGGGCGTGGCCGTGTTCGAGGATGTCTGTGACCTGATGGCGGACGGCCAGCGTACTCCGCAAGCCATCGCGAATCTGCTGCGCTATGCCTCGGATACCTGGGCTCGCTCGCCGCAGATGGTGGTGCTGGCGGGCAACGGAAATTATGACACCCTCGGCACCCAGAGCGCAGAAGTGAATCATCTGCCGCCCATGCTTATTCAGGCCCCCGGCGGAATCTGCGCATCCGATGCCCTCCTCGCAGATACCGGAGGCGACAGTCTGCCTGATCTCGCCATCGGCCGTCTCCCGGCACTGACGTCTGCGGATCTGACAGCGATGATCGCCAAGATAAAGGCGTATGAGTCCGGATTCGGTTCGGAATGGCAGAATGAACTGGTTCTGGTGGCGGATCAAACGGATCCATCGGCCGGTGATTTCTCGGCGGCCAACTCGCGGCTTGGCGAACTGGCGACCGCGCCCTATTCGGTGGTGGACCGGATCGATTTGGATCAGGTGGACATTAAAACGGCCCGTGAGGATCTGCTGAGTTGGTTCCACACGGGAGTCGGGTTCATCCAATACACGGGTCATGGGGGAATCAATACCCTCAGCGCCTTGAATCTACTGAAGGCTTCCGATGTGGAGTCCATGAACAATGCGACTCGTCTGCCGGTCACGGTTTCGCTGAGCTGTCTGGTGGGGCTCTATGAAGTGCCGGCGGTTGACAGCCTGGGCGAACTGCTCATGCGCAATGCATCGGGTGGCGCCGTGGCGGTTCTTGGACCGTCCGGGCTGTCGCGCAATGCACCCGCGACCGAACTGGGCGAGGCTTTCTATCAGTCCATCTTCCAGGATGGCGAAGGCCGCCTGGGTTTGGCCTTCCTGAAGGCCCGGCGGGCACTGCCTGATTCCCTCTTCACGCGGGAGACGGTTGCCGTTTATAACCTCCTTGGTGATCCGGCCCTACGCATTGCCGGCAACGAGTCGACCCTGGTCGAACCGGCGCCTGCAATTCTTTCGCTCCACAATCTGGCGCAATCCTACAATGGGCATTCGTGTGCGGTGTCGGCCACAACCGAGCCCTCCGGACTGTCGGTCCGCATTACCTATGATGGCAGTCTGACACCACCGGTTGATCCCGGCACCTATGACGTGACCGCCACAGTCACGACGGCTGGCTATGAAGGGCTGGTCTCGGACACGCTGGTGATTTCGAAGGGGACGGCATCGATCACGCTGGGCGATATGCTCCAGACCTATGATGGCGGAGCGAAGACCCTTTCCATTCAGACACAGCCTTCCGGCCTGGCGGTTGACCTGACGGTTGACGGCTCCACCACGGCTCCCGTCGCTGCAGGAAGCTATGCTATCACCGCCACCGTCCTGGATGAGCGCTACGAAGGGTCCTTTGTCGATACGCTGGTCATCGCCAAAGCGGATGCGGCGGTGGAGTTGGATCACCTCGCGCAGACCTTTGACGGATCGACCCAACATGTGACCGTCCTGACGGAGCCGGAAGGCCTGGCCGTCGAGGTCACCTATGGCGATTCTGAAACACTTCCTACAGACGCCGGCACCTACAGCGTCGTGGCGGCGGTGCAGGATGACAACTGGCAGGGCGTGGCCGTGGGCGAGCTGGTGATTTCCAAGGCGCAGGCCGCCATTGAACTGAGTGGCCTGGAGCAGGTCTATGACGGCACGGCGCATGTCGTGACGGCCACAACTCTTCCGGAAGGACTCGCGGTTTCTTTGACCTATGACGGCGGAACGATGGCTCCGGCCGGCGCCGACACCTACTCCGTAATCGCGGCTGTGAACAATCCCAACTGGTCTGGCACGGCCTCCGGAACACTGAGGGTCAGCAAGGGCACTCAGCACATCCTTTTCCCGTCCATCCCCGATCAGGTGTCGTCCGATTCACTGGACTTGGCGGCGACGGCCGATTCCGGTCTTCCGGTCTGCTTCCAGATTGGCAGCGGCCCGGCTGTGCTTTCCGGCGATGAAGTGTCCTTCACCGGAAGCGGGACTGTGGAAGTGACGGCCTCCCAGTCCGGTGATCTGAACTGGAATGCGGCTCTGGATCAGACCCTTGTTTTCCAGGTTCTTCCACCTCCCGCTGTTCTGGAGATCAGCCAGTCCAGCATCCCGGTTCGAGAGGGTGGGGAAGCACGCTTCTTTATCCGGCTGGACCATGAGCCGGATGCGGACACAGAAGTCCAGATCGACTGGAGCGGGGGAGACCCGATGCTGCAGGTGCTTTCCGGTGCCTCGCTTGTCTTTGACCGGTCGAACTGGAACGACTGGCAGGCAGTGACGTTGACCGCGCCGCTGGACGTGAACAGCAACGAGGAAACGGCATCGTTCCAAATTTCGGCTCTCGGTGTGAAGCATCAGGAGATCACCGCCTATACGCTTGATTCAGAAATCGGTGACAATCTAGCCTTGGAATCGAGTGGAGCCAGTATCAAGGGCGGGCATTTGATATCGGAGGTGATCGACGGCATCCACAGTGAGATCAGCAACTATGGTTATCTCGACACGGAGACCACTCCCCCGGAGTCAATGGTCCTCGATTTGAAGATGCCGAGGGCCTTGACCCGGATGCGCTTGTTGAACTGGAACTGGATGTATCGGACCCACCGTTACACGGTTGAAGCCTCGATGGATGGTGTCGCCTGGTCGATACTAGTCGATGCACGCAACGAAGACCATCAGGGGTGGGATGACTGGGAGATCAATGTAACCGCCCGATATCTGCGCCTCACTGGTTTGTCGAACTCTGCAAACGATCTGGTGTGCATTCCGGAGTGGGAGGTTTATGGTACGTCCGACATGCCGCAGGTGGTCCTCTCGAAGCGCGATGTCCCGGTCCGGGAGAACGGGGAAGGCCGCTTTTTTGTCAGTCTGGACAAGGAGCCTGCAGAGAATATGACTGTGACGGTGTCGTCCGGCGGTGAAGATGCCGATCTATCGATTTTGTCCGGGGAAGAGCTGGTATTCACACCGGCGAACTGGAGTGATAGACAGGCTGTGACACTGACGGCCTCGGACGACGAAGACGCTGTCAATGGATCCGCTACCTTCCAGGTGGTTCTTCCGGGAGTGCCGTCGATGGCTGTGACCGCTATCGAACTGGACGATGACATTGGCGAGAATCTTGCTCTGGCTTCCGTGGGGAGCACCATCCGGGGCGGAAGCCGGGCCAGCCGGGCCATTGATGGCATTCACACCAATCTTTCAAACTATGGGTACATGGACGCTTCGGATCTGCCGCCCGGTTCCATGACGCTGGACCTGAAGCAGCCGGCTGAGCTTTCACACATCCGAATTCTGAACTGGGATTGGAACTGGCGTGTTCATCAGTACACCATCGAGTCATCGCTGGACGGTGTGTCCTGGATAATGCTGGCAGATGCGAGCACGGGCGATCATCAGGGCTGGGAGGATTGGGCTGTGGCCGGAAGCGCCCGATTCCTGCGCTTCACCGCGCTGTCGAATTCGGCCAATCGCCTCGTCTGCGTTCCCGAATGGGAGGTCTATGGCACTCGGATCACTTTGTCTTCGGAGTCCGTCAATGTACAGGAAAACGGAGAAGGTCGCTTCTTTGTCAAGCTGAGCGGCAAACCGGTCGTACCGACCACAGTAACCGTGGCCCGCGCCAGCGGCGGCGATGCGGATCTGACCTTGCAGGGCACCGACCCATTGGTCTTCACGCCCGCGAACTGGAGCACTTGGCAGAAGGTTACCGTTGTGGCAGCGGCCGATGAGGATACGGCCAGCGGATCGGCAGTATTCCATATGACTCTTCCTGAACTGGGTTCCAGGACCATCACCGCCACAGAACTGGACAACGATGTAGGAGTGAATCTGGCCTTGGCTTCCCGGGGAACCACCGTGAAGGGCAGAGGCCGCACCTCCTGTACGATTGATGGTGTCCATACGCTCATCTCCAATTACGGGTATCTGGACTCGTCCAGTACGCCTCAGGGATCGATGCAGATGGACTTGAAGTCGTCGTTGCCTGTGACCCGGATTCGTCTGCTGAACTGGGACTGGGGTTATCGGACTCACCAGTATATCATCGAGGCTTCGCAGGATGGGGCTACATGGTCGATGCTGGTGGATGCGAGTGATGGCGAACATCAGGGATGGGAAGACTGGGATGTCAGCTCCACGGTTCGCTATCTTCGCTTGACTGCGCGATCCAATTCAGTCAACTCGCTGGTCTGTATCCCTGAGTGGGAGGTGTATGGCGAACTGGAACCGCCTCAACTGGAGCTCTCCACAGCGGAAGTCAACGTCCGTGAGAACGGGGAAGGCCGCTTCTTTGTCAAATTGAGCTCCGTCCCGGCGCAGGCGATGGCCTTGACCGTTACCTCCGGTGATGGGGATTCCGACCTGACTGTCCAGAGTGGAGCGTCCCTGTTCTTCACTCCGTCCAACTGGGACGACTGGCAGGCGGTGACATTCTCTGCGGCGGATGATCCAGATGCCACGGATGGAACCATGGCGTTTCAGGTTGCTTTGGCGGGCGGTGCCTCCCAGGTGATAACGGCAACAGAACTAGATGATGATATCGGCGAAAATCTTGCGCTGGCTTCGGCCGGAAGCTCGATCAGCGGAGGCCATCGAATCTCTTGCACCATCGATGGTGTCCATAACCTAAACTCTAACTATGGCTATCTGGATGCCTCCGCGGCTCCTCAGGAGTCGATGATTCTGGATTTGCGGGTTTCCAAGGTGTTGAGCCGTGTCCGATTGCTGAACTGGAACTGGACCTTCCGGGTCCATCGCTACACGATTGAGGCGTCTGTGGATGGAACTTCCTGGTCGATGCTGGTCGATGCGAGTGCAGAGGACCGTCAGGGGTGGGATGATTGGCCGGTCGACACCACTGCCCGCTACCTGCGTTTCACCGCGTTGTCAAATTCCGCCAACCGGCTGGTCTGCATTCCTGAGTGGGAAGTCTTTGGCGAATCCCCGGCTGCTCGCGCGCGTTCTGTCGCGGGAGCGGCTCCAACCACCGTGCCGGATGCGATTGAGCCTGACGGGATTGAACTCACGGTGTCCTATCCCTGGCCGGTAACGGTTGTGACCAGTGATGATGCTCCAGACCATACCAATGGCTGGGCGGCAGTGGATGGGGATGAGGATACAGCCTGGAAGGGCTTGCGTACGGGTAGCGGATATATCGTTGTCGGATACGAAACGCCCATTGAACTGTCGCTTCTCGAAGTGGATCTGGGCGAAGAGTCACTCACGGACTTTGATGTTCTCTACAGTCTGGATGCCCAGAACTGGTTCCCGCTCGAAGAGGAAGACGGCCCGGTCACCTTGACCTATCTGTGGTTGATCTTCTCGGATGTGGGCACCTCGGCGGTACCAGAAGTTCTGGAAATCCGTCCAGTGCCTTAACCAGAATCCCTGTCATTTCTACGGGATTATGGGCGGGTGATTTCGGCTTTTTAGCCCGTTTTCCCACCTCATCTCCTGCTCTGTCCTGCACAGGCATTCCCATTCAAAAGCGGGATGATTTTTTCTGAATTCTCCTAGTGCCTGTCTAAAAATTCTCCATATTATATATATATGCACTACACATCACATGTATAATATATTATAAACATCAGTATAAGAACAAGTAACGATAATATCAACAAGGAGGTAGTCTATATATATAATATATAAATATTATGATTGCATTAAGGCGGAAAAAGACTTAATGTAAACATAACAAAGGAAGGAAATGGATTCCAGCAGAGGCAATCAGGATAGGGGAATGAAAAAACTTCTGAAAATCATAGGCTTGGGATTTTTACTGTGGGGAACATCCATGACAGTCTCCGGGGCTCCCTTGCTGTTGGAATGGGGGGAAGTGAACACCCAAAGTGCGGATCAGCAGCGTGCCTCCAGAACCCTTCGATCGTCTGCCCGGATTCAATCGGTCCAGCGTCCAACTGCGAGGGGGACTATCCCTTGGCTTGTGCAATTCAATGACGTGGTCCGTGAGGAATGGAAAGACGCGCTGGAATCGGCCGGGGCGGAACTCAAGGGCTATATCCCAGAGAATGCATTTTTGATTGAAGCCACTCCGAAAGTCATTGCTCGGATCGGGGATCTTCCTGAAGTGGTTTGGGTCGGAGAGTATCTGCCGGCATATAAAAGAGCCGCCCCAGTAAGAATGCTGATGAAAAATGGGGGGGAAGAGACGCGGGAATACAACTTGATCCTGTTTAGTCCGGATGCTTTACCGATGATTTCATCGGATTTGAAGTCAAGAGCCGGCGTCACTGTCAGCGTGGAGGAGGCCATGGGCGGCAGGGCTCTGATTCGTTGCCGTCTGCCACTGGATGTGGTGGAGGACGTGTGCGGCTGGAGCGAAGTTGAGTGGGTGGAGCCCTACTTACAGCCTCAACTATGGAACGATAGCGCGGTTCGAACAAACAAGATGAATGTATCCAAGGTCTGGGCAACGCTGGGCTTGAGCGGCGCGGGGCAGACCATCGCTGTGTGTGACACGGGCTTGGATACAGGCAATCCGGCCACCCTGCATCCGGATTTTACGAACCGGGTGACGGGATTCGGATGGACGAACGGGGCCTATTCCACCAATGCTACATGGAATGACACCTATGGTCACGGCACGCACGTGGCCGGGTCGGTGTTGGGTAATGGAACTCTTTCGTCGGGCCAATACAAGGGTGTGGCCTATGAAGCCGATTTGCTGGTTCAAGGTGTCGGTTCCAGTCTCGGAGGGATTCCTCCCAACCTGAACGGTCTGTTCAAGCAGGCATTCGACAACGGTGCGCGGATCCACTCGGACAGCTGGGGCTATAAGGACTACGGAACATACAGCTGGGATTCACGCAATCTGGACATGTTTGTCTGGAGCAATAAGACGATGCTGGTTCTGGTGGCCGCCGGAAATGAGGGGGTGGATACGGACAGCGATGGCGTGATCGATCACGGGTCCGTTGGTTCTCCCGGTACGGCAAAAAACTGCCTGACCATTGGCGCTTCGGAGACGTACCGGACGTCGGGTGGATATTCCAGCATGGCTTGGGGAACCGGCAGCTGGGCCGCAAAATATCCGGTGGATCCAATCAACAGTGATCTGATCTCGCAGCCGGATACCCCTCAGGGCATGGCGGCTTTCTCCGGTCGCGGGCCCTGTCAGGATGGGCGCATCAAGCCGGATCTGATTGCCCCCGGCACAGACATCATTTCAACGCGCTCCCGGAATTCGCTGAATACGGGTTGGGGAACGGTCCCTGGCAATACCAATTACGTTTTCTGGGGCGGAACCAGCATGTCCACACCGCTGGCCGCCGGTGCGGCGGGGCTGGCACGGCAATGGGTGATGACAAGCGGAGGCATTACCAATCCGAGTGCCGCGTTATTGAAGGCTCTGTTGATCAACGGGGCCCGCAATATGGCACCCGGTCAGTATGGGACCGGTGCCGCGCAGGAAATTTCGGATGTCCGCCCGAACGCGGTTCAGGGATGGGGACATGTGGATCTGTTCAATACGCTGCAGCCGGCCACCAACCAGTTTTTGGATCTCTATGACACCCACAGTCTCAGCACGGGCGAGACCAATACGTATACCGTGACGGTGAATTCGACCACCACCAACCCGTTCATTCTGACTCTGGCCTATTCGGATTACTGGGCCGCCCCGGGTGCGGGAAAGAAACTGGTAAACGATCTGGATCTGACGGTGACGTCCCCGACCGGCAACGTGATCTATGCGAATGGGCTGGACTGTCTGGATGCCACGAACAATGTAGAAATGATTGAATTCGCCCCGGTTGAGACCGGCACCTATACCATACGGGTTGCGGGGCGTTCCGTCCCGTCCGGCGGCAGTCAGGATTATGCTCTGGTTGTGCGCGGCGAGGAACCGGGTCCGGAACCATCGGCTCCGGTATTTGATGTGATCAGCGGACAGATTGCCACCAGCGGCATGGCGATGGCCTTCACAATGTCTGCAACAGGGACGCCGTCCCCTGTGCTGGCGCTTCAGAGTACAACCGTTTCTTCCGGCTTCAGCTTTTCGCCGGAATCGGGGGAGCTTTCCTACCTGCCGGTGTCATCTGATGCAGGCCTGCACTCCTTTGTCTTCACAGCCAGCAACAGCATTGGAGTGGTCACCCAGACGGTAAGTGTTCTTGTGATGAATGTCCCTGTATTTGAACCGCTTGGCAGTCAGATTGCCGATCCAGAGCAGGCGCTGTTGTTTACGGTGGCGGCGGCAGGGGCTCCCACTCCGACGCTGATGCTGCAAAGCTCGACAGCTTCAGGAGGGGTGGCGTTTACCCCAGAGACAGGCTTGGTGAGCTATACGCCGCCGCTGGCCGATGTCGGATCTCAAACATTTGTATTTACGGCCAGCAACAGTGCTGGCGTTGCCACACAGATGATTGCAGTCACAGTTCATCAGGTGACCCCGACAGTGACGATCTGGCCTGTTGCATCATCACTGACCTATGGACAGCCCCTGAACGCTTCGGTTCTAACTGGCGGCGAAGCCTCGGTGTCTGGCACCTTTGCCTATACTACTCCCGAAACCGTTCCGCCAGCAGGTGTCGCGGAGCAATCGGTCACATTTTTGCCAACGGATCTTGCCACCTATGTAACGGTTACATCCGGGGTGAGCGTGACGGTGGGCCAGGCGGATCAGACGATTGAATTTCAGCTGTTCTCGAACCAATGGGTGATGGCGCAGATTGGCTTGTCCGCGACGGCCTCCAGCGGATTGCCGGTCAGTTTTTCTGTGACTGACGGTCCGGGAACAATCTCCAGTGGAACGAATCTGCTGCTCACGGGGACCGGAACGGTTTCGGTGGGCGCCTCTCAAACGGGTAATGCCAATTGGAATCCGGCACCCGTGGTGAGCCGTACGATTCAGGTCTCTGAATCGATCGCGGAACCGGTCGTCAGCTCAACGAATGTCAATGTGCGGGAAAGCGGTGAGGGCCGCTTCTTCGTCCGGTTGAGCTCTCAACCGGCTTCTGATGCGATGGTGACCATCACGTGGAGCGATGGGGATGAGGATCTTGAGGTTCAGGGCGGTGGCGGCCTTACTTTTACCCCGGCCAATTGGAGCGATTGGCAGGTGGTGACGCTCTCTGCCACGGATGATGTGGATGCGGTCAACGGGACAGCCTCGTTCCAGGTTGCCCTGTCCGGCCTGACACCCCAGACCCTGACGGCTGCGGAACTGGATGATGATATCGGAACCAACATGGCCTTGTCTTCGAATGGCAGCACTATCTCGGGTGGGTCCCGATCCAGCATGCTCATCGACGGGCTTCACAGTACAATTTCCAATTATGGCTATATGAATTCTGTGGACAGCCCGCCGGGGGCCATGACCCTGGATCTGAAAATCCCGATGAATCTGACGCGGATGCGGGTGCTGAATTGGAATTGGAGCTGGCGGGTTCACCGATACACGGTTGAGTCCTCGATGGATGGCACCGCCTGGGTGATGCTGGCCGATGCCAGTGCGATGGATTGTCAAGGATGGGATGACTGGGAAGTGGACGCCACGGCCCGCTATCTGCGCTTCACGGCGCTGTCGAATTCCGCCAACAGTCTGGTCTGCATTCCGGAATGGGAAGTGATGGGCGAACCGGTCCTGCCGCAACTGGTGTTGGCCAAGACGGATGTTAATGTGCACGAAAACGGGGAGGGGCGGTTCTTTGTGAAGCTGGGCGGAGCCCCCTCGGAAAATACAGTCGTGACGGTCGCCCGGAACAGTGGAGATGCGGATCTATCGGTTCAAAGTGGCGGGACGTTGACTTTCACTCCGGCCAACTGGGACGAGTGGCAGGCGGTGACGCTTGTGGCGGCGGATGACGCAGATGCGGACAACAGCGAGGCCATCTTCTATGTGTCCACACTGGGCGTCGCCAGCCAGGCGGTTGCCGCCACAGAACTGGATGACGAGGTCGGCGGGAATCTGGCCCTGGCTGCAAGCGGCAGTTCAATCTCGGGCGGGTCTCGGGACTCCAGCGTCATCGACGGCATCCATGACACCATTTCAAACTACGGCTATATGAATTCAGCAGATGTCCCACCGGGCGCCATGACATTGGATCTAAAGGCGCCGATCGCGCTTTCTCGGATGCGGGTATTGAACTGGGACTGGACTTGGCGAGTCCATCGCTATCGGATTGAATCCTCGCTGGACGGATCGAACTGGTCCCTTGTGGCGGATGCAAGTGCAGAAGCCCATCAGGGCTGGGATGACTGGCCGATGGCCGGTCAGACGGCGCGTTTTCTTCGCTTTACCGGCCTGTCGAATTCGGCTAACAGTCTGGTGTGCATCCCGGAATGGGAGGTATATGGATTACCGGAGCCAGTGATTCTTCACACTCAGCTCAATGTCCGGGAGAGTGGCGAGGGGCGTCTCTATGTGAGGCTGGACCGGATCCCGGATGCCGCAACAACGGTGACCGTCACCCGTGTCGCAGGGGATGCAGATCTTACCTTGCAGAGCGGGGGGGCGCTGGTCTTCACCGCAGCGGACTGGGATGACTGGCAGGTCGTGACGATGGCCGCCGCGTCGGATGCAGATGCGGAAAGCGGGACGGCGACCCTTGAAATTTCCACGCCGGGCGTGGCCGATCAAACGGTGACAGCCGTAGAGCTGGATGAAGATATCGGAACCAACATCGCCTTGTCTTCGAATGGCAGCACCATATCGGGTGGGTCTCGGGCCTCCAGCGCCATCGACGGCATCCATGACACCATTTCAAACTACGGCTATATGAATTCAGCAGATGTCCCACCGGGCGCCATGACACTGGATTTGAAGGCCGTCAAGACGGTGTCACGGATGCGGGTGTTGAATTGGGACTGGTTCTGGCGGGTTCACCGTTATCAGATTGAATCCTCTCTGGACGGCACCACCTGGACGTTGTTGGTGGATGCGAGTGCAGAGGAGCACCAGGGCTGGGATGACTGGCCGTTGGTGGATGCATCGGCCCGCTTCCTGCGGATTACAGGTCTGTCGAATTCGGCCAACAGTCTGGTCTGTATTCCGGAGTGGGAAGTGTATGGCACTCAGCCGCCGGCAGTGCCTCTGATCAATACCAATGCGGTGAATGTACGGGAGAACGGAGAAGGGCGATTCTTTGTGAAGCTGGATCGGGTTCCCGACGAGACCCTGACGGTCACCGCTTCCCGTGCCTCTGGAGATACGAACCTGTCGGTTCAAGGCGGGGGCACATTGACCTTCACCCCGGCGAACTGGGATTCCTGGCAGATTGTGACGCTGGCAGCGGCGGATGATGCCGATGCCGCGAACGGGACCGCAGCCATTGAGGTGCAGATCGCTGGGGTGGCGGCACAGATCGTGACGGCTACCGAACTGGACGAGGATATCGGAACGAATATGGCCCTGTCTTCAAATGGGAGCACGATTTCAGGCGGATCAAGAACGCTCAATGCGATCGATGGAATCCATGCAACCATTTCAAACTACAGCTATCTGGATTCTTCAGACAGTCCCCCGGAATCGATGGTGTTGGACCTCAAATCGACGATTGAAATTTCGAGGGTGCGATTGCTGAACTGGGACTGGAGCTGTCGGGTCCATCGCTACACGATCGAGGCGTCTGAAGACGGAGCTGTCTGGGAGATGCTAGTCGATGCGAGTGCGGAGGACCATCAGGGTTGGGATGAATGGCCGTTGGTGGATGCGTCTGCCCGCTTCCTGCGGATCACGGGTCTTTCAAATTCGGCCAACAGTCTGGTCTGTATTCCGGAGTGGGAAGTCTTCGGCGAGGAACCGGATCCTGCTTCGTGTCTCTTGAATCCGTCCGACTTGGACCTGCCGGCCGACTCCCCTCAGGCGGCGGAGTTCGGGGATGTCCTTTCCTGGCCTGTGACGGTGGTGAGCAGTACGGACGGTCCGGAGCATACCAATGGCTGGGCCGCCGTGGATGGGGATACAAACACGTTCTGGCAGGGGGCTTCCGGAGAGGGCGGTTATCTGGCCATCGCATATGACTCGACTCAGCTTGTTTCTGGCATGGAAATCTGCCTGGCAGAAGACTCGCTGATGCCGTATGAGTGCCTGTACAGCCTGGATGCCGAGACCTGGGATCCGGTGCCTGTCGATTTAGCGGATTTCCCCATAGAACTCCGCTATCTCTGGATTCTATTTCCAGTAGAGAATTCCGGCTCGCTCATCCCGGAAGTTGCGGAGATTTCTCTTCTGCTGTTCGAAATCGAATCCGAATAAGGCGCCACAGTGAGCAGTTGCCATCCTCTACCTCCTTTGATAAATTTTCGTGATCGAAGGAGAGCTTGAACATGTCAGAAAAGCCACGCTTGAAATATGAGAAACCGGTCAGTATCGACATGGGGCGGGTGGCTCCGATTCTGGGGGATACCTGCAGTATAGGGGATGGTGCGGATGACTGTCCCGCCGGGATGAACAATGCATCCGTTCCTATTTGTGATCCCAGCGGAATGAGCGCCGCAAATGATTGTCGTACAGGAAGCAGTGCCGGCACGTTCTGCTGGCCTTCGGGCAGTTCGGCTCAAGTGTATTGTCTGGCCGGTGTCGGATTTGGTGCCACTCCTTCCAGTTATGACGCTGGCGTGGATTATGAGTCCGGCATCGAATCCCCACCTGTGGATGGCGGGGACAAATAGTCGGGACGCGCGGACGGGCTTCTGAGTCTCCTGTCCGGCGTTTTTGTCCATTCGATATCCTCATGAGTCTTCGTCTCTTGTGGTTCTACTATCAGCGTGCTTATGCTATATCGTGTCCTATGGATTCCCCCTGTCCATCGAATCGATCTCTGATCCGCCTGACCGCCCCCTGTCGGGGCGAAAGCATGCGAGGAACCTTGCGGGCGGGGGATTGTCTTCAAGTGCAGAATGTTTCATTTTCATCACTGGAGCCGGGGGATGTGGTGGCGTATCGTTCGGCCGGCAAGGTGCTGGCACATCGGATTGACAGCCGGGATGACCAGGAACTATGGACCCGCGGGGATGGGAATCACAGGGGGGATTCAGTGTCGGTGAATCTGGATCAGTTGATCGGGAAGGTGGTGGCGCGTGAGCGTGACGGCATCAGGACTCCGCTAGTAGGGGGGCGGGGCGGTCGTCGTCGGGCCGTCGTGATGCATTCACTGCTTTTCATATACCGGTTGTTGGGTATTCCGTACCGCTGGATTCGAGCCAGTCGGATGATTCCTCGATTCTGGAAACCCCGGATCCAAACCGTCCACTTTTCTTTCCCCGAGGGGAGCCAGACCAAATGCATCCATCGGGGGCAGACCGTTGGCATCTGGAGTCCTCAGGAGCAGCGATGGATTTGTCAAAAACCCTATGATCTACTTTGCCTGGAACCTCCTCGATGATTGCGCCCGGACAGAGTTCGGAGGGACGGACCCTTGAAATGGAGCGGCTTTGTGCCTGTATTCGCCCGCCGGAACTGGCAGCATCTCTGCCGGAAGATGGGCGGCGCTGGGTGGAGTTGGACTGGCCCCGCTTTCTGGAATTGGCAACCAACCACCATGTGATTCCCTTGGTCTACCGAACGCTGAAATCTGCTGCGAAGGAGGAGAATATCATCCCGTCCCAGTGGCTGGATTATCTGCGATCCCTCAACCGGTCCATTGCCGCGCACAACGTGCGCGCCCTGTCCCTCCTCAGCCAGCTCCAGACCCTTCTGAGTTCCGCAGGAATCCCGTCGGTCCCGGTCAAAGGGCCTTCGCTGGCTCTGCTTGCCTATAATGACCTGTCGCGTCGGCAGTTTGAGGATCTGGATATTCTGGTTCTGGAATCGGATCTCCTGCACGCGCTGGATCTCCTGGCAACGGCCGGGTACAGCCTTCGGGAACTATCTAAGCGCACCTCCCGTCTCCGCTATCTGAAAACACTGCAAAACTGGTCTCTCCATAAAACAGGATGCCCCCCCGTCGATCTCAAGCCGGTCATCGCATCCCATACCCTTTCCCGGCCCGGAGATGTCCGGTTCATGCTGGAGGCCTGCCAGCCGCTTTCGATTGGGGATGGACGACAACTCTCAGCCCCCGGCCCGGAAGCGATGCTGTTGGCGGTCTGCCTGGATGGAGCCAATGAAATGTGGTTCAAACTATCTTCCGTTGCGGATGTCGCCGCGTTACTGACCACTTTCCCAGATGCGGATTGGGAGGGGCTCCTTCTCAAAGCGGCACACATGGGGCAGCGCCGCAGTCTTCTGGTGGGCGTCCAGGTGGCCGCCTCCCTCACAGGGATGACTCTTCCGTCCGTTTTTCAGAATGAAGTTTGGAAGGATCGGACCGTCCAGCGACTGGCCCTCCGAGCCGTGAACTGGATCTGTTCTGAGCCTTCTCGGCAGACCTCTATTTTTCGGCAGAGCCGTTTCGGACTCCAGACGCGGGAGCGGATGGCTGACCGGATCCGGTTTGTGCGCCGCTTGCTGTTTGTGCCCGGTCCATTCGAACTCAATGCGCTCCCCTTGCCGGATGCGCTGTATCCACTCTATGCGCTCTTTCGTCCCGCCCGCCTGGCTTGGGATGTCTGGGGAAGGGGCGGGCGACACCGCCGGCTGTCCATAGCGGCCTCGAAGCTGCCAGCTCTCCGAAAGGCGGTGGGTCAATGATGAACCCCGGCAAACGGATTCAGCACGCACGGCAGGCCGTACGGTTGGTGTGGGAGAGCGCCCGCGGGTGGACGCTGCTGCAGGGGGGCAGCATGCTGGTACTGGGTGTTCTTCCTGTGGCTTCTCTCTTCCTAACCCGGCAAGTGGTCAATGCCATCAGTGCCTTTCTGGCACAGCCCCCTGCCGGGCGGGACCCGGCAGGACTTCTCGTGTGGGTGCCGTGGATGCTGGCTGTGGCTGGAGTGGCCTGGATCTGTCGCGCGGGTTCTTCGCTGGTGGCCGAAGCTCAGGCGGGGGCCGTGTCGAATCATGTGCTGCTGACGCTGCAGAAGAAATCAACGGAAGTGGATCTCGCCGCATTTGAGACACCCGCCTATTATGATCAGATGCGTCTGGCGCAGGCGGAGGCGATGACCCGGCCCACCAGTATCGTTCGGAATTTAACCCAGTTGGGTATCGGACTGCTGGTATTGGCCTCCGTGGCCGGAGTGCTTTGGATGACGCAAGGTGCGCTGCTGCCGGTGTTGCTTATAGCGGTTCTGCCGGGCGCAGGGGTGAGGGTATGGAGCTCCCGCCAACGCAATCGGTGGCGGGTCACACACACAGCGATGGAGCGCTATGCGGGTTATTTGCATGCCCTGCTGACGGCATGGCCGTTTGCCAAGGAAATCCGTATCAGCGGTAACGGGGATGAACTCCGCAGGCAATCCGCCGGCCTGCGCACCCGCCTTCGGCGGAGCCGGCTGCGTCTTCGGGCCCGTCAAACCCTGTTCGAGATGGCGGCAGATGGTCTCACGGCAGCGGCAATCCTCTGCGGGGTTATTCTCATCTATCTCCGGTTGCGAGGCAATGTGATGACACTGGGGGATCTAGCCTTGGTCTATGGCGGCTTCCAGAGAGGGAAGGGAGCCTTCTCGACTGTACTTGGAAGTCTGACCTCGCTGTATGAAGATTCTTTGTTTTTGAGTCACTTCTATGCGTTTCTGGAATTGCCCATTCGCATCCAATCGCCGGTTAACCCCCGTCCGATGCCCGCCCGGATCGAGCAGGGGATTCGCATCGAAAAGGTCTCCTTCCGCTACCCCGGCACGGATAGGGATGTCTTACGATCGCTTGATTTTACCCTCCGCGCCGGGGAACATCTCGCCCTTGTCGGGGAGAACGGTTCAGGCAAGACCACGCTCGTTAAATTGCTCTGTCGCCTGTACGACCCCACCGAAGGGCGCATTCTGATCGACGGAATTGATATCCGGGAGTTTGACGTCCAAGAGCTGCAACAGGCCTTCAGCGTGCTCTTCCAGGATTTTGTTCGGTATCAGATGACCGTGGCAGAGAATGTGCGCATGGGGCATGTGGCCACGCCGCCAGGCGATTCCCGGATTGCCGAAGCCGCCCGGGAGGCCGGTGCCCATTCCTTCATCGAGAAGCTGCCGCAGGGATATGAAACCCGGCTGGGCCGTCTTTTTGAGGGTGGAGTGGAATTGAGCGAAGGCCAATGGCAGCGATTGGCGCTGGCACGTGCCTTCGTCCGAAACTCCCCAGTGGTGATTCTGGACGAGCCGACCAGCTCACTGGATGCGAAAGCGGAACGGGAATTGCTGGAGTCGTTCATGAAGCTTGTCCCCGGTCGAACCGCCCTGGTGATCAGCCACCGTTTTTCGACCGTTCAGGCCGCGGACCGGATTGTTTTGCTCTCTGAGGGGCAGGTGATGGAAACCGGTTCCCATGATCAGTTGGTACAGGCCGGCGGGGCCTATGCGGATCTGTTTGCGCTTCACTCGGGCTAATTCTGCAGGTGAAACGTAAGACCTAACGAAAATTTCACTCACTTCCTGTTGACATAAACCCCCTTATGGTGCGGAATGCTTGGATGCACTCGTGTATTCATCTCGCGCGCAAGCTGGGCGTTTTTGCCCTGATTGGCTTGTCGATTAATGCCTTCGCCGGCCCCGGCGATGGGGTGCATTTGGGGTCCTGGGTCCTCAGTCCCTATCTGGACCTGAATTTCACTGATGACTCAAACGTGTATAAGGATCAGGATGATGAAGTGCAGGATACCTTTTTTGAGCCCGAAATCGGCCTGCGCTTCAGTTCTTCATCGGAAACCAACTGCCTGACGATTCGGGGAAACCTCTTCTATTCGGAGCGGACCTATAGCCACGAGAAAAACCGGGATTCCACCGCCTATGGTGACAATATCAGCATCCGCTGGGGCAATGGCCGTAAAGCGTTATTAGAACTAATCCAAAGCTATCGTCAACTGGATGATCTGGATCGGCATGGCTCTGATATTGAATCCTCTGCCTTGGCATCGGAAATGGTGGAGGACAGCAACACCCTGGATCTCCTGCGTGATGTCAACCAGTTAGGGGCCTCGGTGATGCGGCGTATGACGGATAAATTGGAACTGACTCTGTCCTACCGGTATGCTGGCGTTCAATACGATAATGAGACATATGACCGATTGGATCCCAAGGATCTCGGCGTGCCGGAAGGACTGGACCTGGATGGTCATATCCTGCAACTGGATGGCTCGTTGGGTCTGACCGACAAAACGGATGCGATCCTGACCCTGCGCCAGGGCCTGCAGAAGCAGGAGGGCATCGATGAGCCGGCATACATGACGACACTGCGGATCGGGCTGAAGTCCCAGGGGAGCGACAAGGTGGTCTACAGCGCGGGCGGGGGGATGGAACGGTATGAACGCCCGCCAGAACTCGATCCTGAGCCCCATATCAATTTTAACTTTAACGCTTCATTGGACTGGTTCATGACAGAAAAGGTGACGTTCCGTTGCGGTGGATACAATGGCACCCAATGGTCTTCTTTCTATCAGGGGAACAGCTTGGATTACATCAGTGGCTGGGCCGGCTTAGGCTATCGCTGGAAGCCCAGCACGATCTTTTCGGTCCGCGGCATCTACCGGACGGACGATTATCTCGATCCCGTCACACACGAAGGCGTGACGAAGGACCGCCATGACGTTCGCCTGGAAGGGCATGTACGCATCGACTATCTTGCGCCCGGTGATTTTATCCGGTTCTATGTGGAGGCCACCTATGATGAAGTGGACTCCAATTTCGATTTTGTGGATTATGTGGATCGACGGATCATTGTGGGTATTAAACTGACCTATTAGGAGGACCGGATATGAGGATAAAAATCAGATGGATCGGGTTGATCATGGGGCTTCTCGCGTGGACCGCATACGGCATCTTCATCCCTCCGACCCGGGATCAGGTGAAGGAGGCGGCCCAAGATCCCTCTCTCGTCGTTGCCATGCTTCAGGATGCGACCGCCCCGCAGGCGGCTGAAGTAGCCAAGGACATCATCATTCAGATTGTGGATCTGGATCTGAAAGATGAAGATCGGGATGTCCGGATTGCCTCCCTGACATCCTATCTCTTTCTCGCCTGGCCCCAGGGTCACTGGACGGACCTGGCGATGGCTTTGGGACGCTTTGTGGCGGCCAGTCCGACCGCCAGCATGAGTGCAGCCACTGTGTCCGCCACGCAGCGGGGGATCATTCAGGTTGCGAATGTGCAGGTGGGAGATGCGTTCGGGAATGCCTACAACCTGTCGATGCAGACGATTGCTGGAGCCCCCGGAGGCGGCAAGACCGTTCCGCCCCAGCCGCCGCCGCCGCCGGTGGCATTGCCCTACGAAGGGCAGCGCCTCCCCTAGAGGGAACCGGCCGTCCGCCAACTGGCGCTTGCCGGCCTCGTGAGGCCGGTCCCGGCACAGGCCCATCGAAGTCCGAACCGGTCCGCCGGGCGGAATCTCGCGGGGCCCGGGCTGAAAATGCGCTGGATTTCAGGAGGGGAGGGGCGTAGGGTCAATCGTTTTCAAGCCGAGGGAGTCCCATGGAATTAAGCGCACATGAAATCGAGTTCCGCAATCAGCGGTTGGCCCATCTGGAAACGCTGAAAGCGGCGGGCCACCGCCCGTATGGCCGCGCCTTTGAGCGATCCGCATCGATGGAGAAAGTGCGGGCCGAATTTGAAGAGGGGAAGACCGTTCGTCTGGCAGGCCGCTTGGTCGCCATTCGCGAGATGGGGAAAAGCAATTTTGCCCATTTGCAGGACGGAACCGGCCGCTTCCAGATCTATGTGCAGAAAAATGCAATCGGCGACGAGGCCTTCGAGGCCTTCAAGGCCCTGGATCTGGGCGATTTTATCGGCATCGAAGGCGAACTGTTCACCACGCGCACGGGAGAGCCGTCCGCGAAGGTTCACCAGTGGGAGCTGCTGTCCAAGGCCCTGCATCCGCTGCCCGAGAAATTTCACGGTCTCCAGGACACCGAAGTCCGCTATCGTCAGCGCTATCTCGACCTGATCTCCAACCCGGACGTGCGCCGCGTCTTCAATATGCGCAGTCAAATCATGTCCTTCATCCGCCGCTTTCTCGAAGCGCGCGGTTACTTCGAGGTGGAGACCCCGGTCCTGCAGGCCATGGCCGGTGGAGCGGTGGCCAATCCGTTCAAAACTCACTATGCGGCCCTTAGTCAGCCGATGTATATGCGGATTGCCCCGGAACTCTATCTGAAGCAGCTGCTGGTCGGCGGATACGACAAGGTCTTCGAGATGGGGAAGAACTACCGCAATGAAGGCGTGGACCGCTCGCACAACCCCGAATTCACAGCGCTGGAAATCTATGAAGCCTATGGTGATGTCCAGACCATGATGCACCTGGTGGAAGCCCTGGTCAGTAGTGCCGCTCAGGAAGTGTGCGGCTCTATGACGGTGGGCAAAGAAGGCCAGGAACCCCTCACCCTGACCCCCCCCTGGCGCGTGGCACCCTATCGTGATCTGGTCAAGGAGCGGGCCGGGGCCGACTGGTTCGAGAGGTCTGTGGACGAGGCCCGCGTCTGGGCCCGGGCGCAGGAACTGGATATCCCGGAAGAGATGACCCACGCCCAGATTACCCACGAGGTGTATGACAAGCTGATTGAGAAAACTCTGATTCAGCCGACCTTTGTGACCCGTCTGCCGGCCGAATTGGTTCCACTGGCCAAACGCTGCGAGGACGATCCCAGCGTCGTGGATGTCTTTGAACTGGTGGTGCGCGGCCGCGAGCTGTGCCCCGGATACACCGAGCTGAACGATCCGCTCGATCAGCGCGCCCGCCTCGAAGAGCAGGCCGGTGGCGATGCATCCAAAATCGATGAGGATTTTATGCGTGCGCTCGAGCACGGTATGCCGCCCGCCGGCGGCATGGGCATCGGGATCGATCGCCTGATTATGGTGTTGACCGGGGAAGAGAGTGTCCGCGATGTGGTCCTGTTCCCCCAGATGAAGAATCGGGAACCCAAGCCTGAAGTGCCAGAGGCTCCCGCCGAATGATGCTTCCATTCTCATTATTTCTCGCGCTGAAGTATCTCAGACCGAAGCGCACCTTCCTGTCGGTGGTCACCGTGCTTTCCGTGATGGGGGTGCTGCTGGGCGTTGCCGTGCTGATCATTGTCCTGTCGGTGATGACTGGCTTTGATGAGATGTGGCGCGAAAAGATCCTGGATTTCAATGCGCATATCACGGTGTCGGTTCCCGGCGGCCTGGCTGACGAGGAAGATGCGCTCTGTGAACGGATCGAGGATATTCCCGGTGTGACTGGGGCCGCGCCTTTCCTTCAGAGTCTGGTGTTTATTCAGAAGCCCAATGGACAGGTCGAAACCCCGATGATTCGGGGGGTCGACCCCATACGGGAGCCTCGGGTCAGCCGCATTCCCCAAAGCATGGTGGAGGGCGATTTTTCGGTGGCGAATGGCTCCGTTGTGATCGGCAGCGATCTGGCGAACCATCTGGGCGTTGGCGTCGGCGACACCCTGACGGCCTATTCCCCGGCCACCTTCCTGTCGGAGGATGAAATCCGACTGCCCTCGGATTTGCGTGTGGCCGGTATTTTTGAAATCGGCATGTGGGAGTTCGACATGGGCTATGTGGTCGCATCCCTGTGGGATACCCGCGACTTCTGCGGCGGAGCCGGCCTCGAGGCCATTCAGGTGATGACCGCCAATCCCTATGCCGCTGAAACCGTGGCCGCTGAAATTCGGTCGGAGTTGGGCCCGGCGGTGCGGGTCAGTACCTGGATGGAGCAGAATCACCAACTGTTTTCTGCCCTGCGCGTCGAAAAGAACATGATGTTTTTCCTGCTGATCTTCATCACGATTGTGGCGGCATTCGGCATCACCAATACGCTGATCACCGTCACCGTTCAAAAAACCCGGGAGATCGGGTTGCTTCGGTCGCTTGGATTTTCCTCGGGTTCCATCATGCGGGTCTTTTTCTGGCAGGGCTGGATCGAAGGGGTACTGGGCACTACGCTGGGAATTGCCACAGGCCTGCTCGTGCTGAAATATCGCAACGCTTTATTGAGCGTGTTGAATAACCGCTTTGGAATGGAACTCCTGCCTAAGGAGCTCTACCACCTCGCAGAAATCCCGGCCACGACCACGACGGGTGATGTGGTGATGGTGGCTGGTTCGGTACTCGTCATTTGCACCCTGGCCGCTGTGATTCCCGCGTGGCAGGCGGCTCGACTCGATCCCGTGAAGGCCCTGCGTTATGAGTAACCTCATTGAAGCCATCGATATCCACCGTTCCTTCGGGATGAAGTTGCGCACCGTGGATGTGCTGCGCGGCGTTTCGCTGGGCATCCCGGAAGGGGAGTCCACCGCCATTACCGGTATGAGTGGCGCGGGTAAAAGTACCCTGTTGTATATCTTGGCCGGACTGGACCGGCCGACGGCCGGCCGGGTCCTGTATCGCGGCCGGGACCTGTATGCCGCCAGTGACGGCGAACGTTCCAACATCCGTGCGCAGAAAATAGGCTTTGTGTTCCAGGCCTATCACCTGCTGCCGGAATTGACCGTGCTGGAGAATGTGGTGCTGCCCAGTCTCAGCCAGCACGGAGCCTTTCTGCGTGGAGGCAAGCTGCGTGCGCGTGCTGCGGAACTGCTGGATCGGGTGGGCCTGTCCAATCGAGCGGTGCACCGTCCGAACGAACTCTCCGGCGGGGAACAGCAGCGGGTGGCGATTGCCCGCGCGCTGATGAACGAACCGGAACTGCTCCTGGCGGATGAGCCGACCGGTAATCTCGATTCCCAGACCGGTGCCGATGTCCTGGAATATCTGTTCAAGCTAGCGCAGGAACAGCACCTGACCCTGGTGCTCGTGACTCACAACGAAACCATGGCCGCCCGCTGCCATCGCCACATTCAGCTGCGCGACGGCCTCCCGGTAGGCTAGAGAGAATTCACGCCGATTTTCCACACTGTGGAAACATTTTTTCCATACCATGGAAAAAGTCCGAAAATAGTTTCCATACCATGGAAAACCGCGATGAAACCTGTATGCCGCAACTGAGCAGCCTCACGGGGAAACTCAGTAGATCTCGTCGCTCTCTTCGCGGGTATAGAAGAGGTGGAGATAGCCATCGGGATTGGGGGTCAGCGGATTCAGAAGCGTTTTCTCCGCATCGGTCCGAAAGGCCTCCGCCGCTTTCTGCATCGCATCAAGTTTGTCGCGGACCCCGGATTCCTCGACCTGTTTCATGACCGTGTCGAATAGAAAAGGGGAACCATAGAGCAGCTCGCATTCGCACAGAATTTTGCAGGCGACCATGTGCTCGAACGTCTGGAAGGTGAGCTGTTCGCCCACACGGGAGAGGGGCTTGAGGATGTAGTCGATTTCTTCCTGCAGGTCGGGATGGGTCAGCAGGTAGTGCTTTTGGCGATAGATCGCCTCATCCAGCTGCTCGGACACGGCCTGGGGAAGAGTGTCGCTGGTGACGGCAATGATATCCAAATCGGATCCGCGCACCATTTGTCCCGAACTGCGCTCGGGGCGCGGGACGCGATGGGCCATCTGATAGGTGATATCGCCGGCGATCATAAAAGTGACATGTTTCAGAATTAGTGCTTCGTCGGGAAGGGTGGCCAGCGCCATGCACAGACTCTCGCGTGCCAGACGGAGCTTATCGCGGGAGATATCCGCGGTGGACTTTTCAAGTTCGGTGGTCCGGGCCTGGAGCCTTTCCGTCTGACCGGCCAGCGCAATGAGGGTATAGGTCAGGAATTCGCGTCGAATGGAGGGGGAAAGGCGGGCATAGCCGTCGACGGCGGAGTCGAGGCGCATATATCGACGGCCGGTGCGGTGCCGGCGCAAGTCCGGTGCATGGCAGGCACGCCACAACTCAAGCACATCGGTGAACGAGCCGGCCTCCAGCAACTCGGCACCGGTGAGGGGGCCTCGCTGTGCCAGCACTTCCGTAATGGATTGAATCATGGGATCAGTATGGGGTCTGGAATGGGGAATGGGGAGAACTTTTTAGAGAGAAGAAGAACAACCCATATTCAACATTCCAGATTCAATTTTCAATGAAGCGAAGAGATCGGGAGGAAAATAGTGGAGCCTTTCTCAATGTCTATTGGGAATTTCTCTATGCTTGGACCTTGTTCTGGAGCGCTGAAACGGGTACAACAAAGTTGCGCAGCGCGCAGGAGGTGGGTCAGTGGATGCGTGGATTGAAGAAGAACTGAGTGGATGGGGAAATTCATTCCTGCCTCCGCGTCGACGGGCCATGGTGGGGATCGCTTTTCCTGTGATTGCCGGGGTGGCGGTGGGGATCTGTTCGCCCATCTCCCCCCTGTGGTTTTGGGGGGCGGCGGCGCTTCTGCTGCTGCCTTTGTTTGTCTGGGTGCAGCATCCGCTTTCCGTAAT
>Ga0207996_1000854_pt1 | contig 24187 bp, 23 predicted proteins | sample AntAceMetag02UKG_FD_184773 | JGI IMG/M metagenome (GOLD analysis project Ga0207996, IMG submission 184773) | Saline lake microbial communities from Ace Lake, Antarctica - Antarctic Ace Lake Metagenome 02UKG (SPAdes) (version 2) | ecosystem: Environmental > Aquatic > Non-marine Saline and...
TGCGATTTTCATGCCGCGCTTAACAGATAAACTCACGGCTGGTTCAGATATTTTCAGCTTATGTGAAAGTTCCGACATCCGCTATCACACATCATATTCGCATAGCAACTTATAATGTGAAGAACGTCCCCTATACGCTCCCTATACGCTCCGGCTATTGCATAGGAACACAGACTTTAAATTATATTAAACAGATCATGTTATATTATGATATTCTGCAACACCGTGAAAAATATCTCTTGACTGCGGATATGAAAAACAATTGAAATGCCGTCAAGATTCCGACCTATGCCTCTATATTTTGGTTTTGGAGTTTTTTCAAGAATGTTAATGTATTATCAATTTTAATAGCCGAGAAAGCTCTAAACCCCGATATGCAAGAATCTTTGTTGCTCAGTTTTTCCCTTTCCAATTTTAGAAAATCCTGTATTTTCTGAGGTGGTAGTGATTTGGATAAATACTTTACCCAATTAATTGCATAAAGGTGTTTTTTATACCTTACTTTCTTTTTAAGTGGAACATCGAATCGAATCAAATCATTATTATTAATTAAGGAATCAAAAATCGAGGATGAGTCTGTGGATTTTAGTATCTTCCATACATCCGGCATTTCAGGATTAATTATACATCCTGTCCATTCTTGCGCGTTTTCCCAGCTATGTGCATCAATAAGTCCTTTTCCAATAAAAATTGGGTCTAGGCTCGGGCTGTAGGCTGGATTGTTTTTGGGCTGCCCAGAGGATTGCGGTATTCTTCTGTCTACATACAGTTGTCCAAAAGATATAGCCCCTCTTAAAAGAAAACCTTTCTCAATAAATTTGGCAATTAATACTGCTGATGATTTAACCATATACTTAAAAGCGGGTATAAAATCTATATAGGGCTCAATGTAAAATAATATACTGTCTGAAAATGTTAAGCTTTTGAGAATAGGATTTTTTAAACCTTTTGCGGATATTGTGGTGCATGAAATATCTGATGCTTCTTTTATTGCTTCGCTCAAAGTATTTTCAACTTTGTTGACCGCTTCTAATAATTCGGTCTCATAAATGAATTCTTTAAACCCCAGGATATCAAAATATCCTATCCATCTTCTTGTCTTTTTATAATAATCAGATTCCCAATGCTCATTTCTAAATTCGTCCAGCATAAAAAGGTTCCTCAGAAAAAAGACTTTATATCAGTTAGTTATTGAATCGATTGAATCTATTCATGGTTTATTTTCTATATTTAAAGCGTAAACTTTCTTCAGAAAATAGAACCTATACTGAAAATCCAAAGCATTTTTTTTAGGCTTAACCAGTGTCATATTAAGTAACAGCAGGATTTGTTTGTTGAATTCACTCATATTCCTTCAGAGCTATTTCCATACAAGCTCAAATATGTTTTCAACATTTCTGAAACATCTTTACAAAGAAGACGAGATAGGGCTGAAAGTTCGATTCCATTAAAAGATAGGCTTGATTTATTAGCCGATCTAAGATGTTTTATAGATTTACCCTTTGAGTATAACTCCATTAATTGTATCATTTTATTTATAGCACGGCGTGCAGCAACGTCACTTAATCTTTTGAATCCCTTCGACAAAAATAGGGCTGGATTATCTACTTCACAGAAAGCCTTCCTATACTTTAAGTGAAGATCTAATTCCTGCGAAATATACGAGAGGTCTATAGGTCTAAAAGAGTGAAAGGGAAATAGCTTGCGACTGGTCATCGTTTTTAAGTCAAGATCGGCTAAGTTTATTGCAACAATTTCAGAAAGTCTAAGCTGGTAATGAAATAAAAGTTGATATATTAAGTCGTTTCTGGATTTCAAAAATAGTTCTTTTAAAGAATATTCGGTGGTCATTGCATGATTTTTTGCCTGGCCAATTATTCTGAATGCATCTTGTTTAGAAGTAGATTCCTTTTGGGATATTTCATGCCTTCTGGAGTGCTTTTTTTGATACATACCGAGGGATTTTTTAAATTTTCTGGACAAATAATAAAAAGGATTAAGCTTTATTTTTAATACCTCGTAAGCATCAGAAAGAATGAATAACGATACTGAAATTGAATTCGGCTTATTTTTTGTTAGCATACTTTGAAGATATTGTTTTGCTTTAGAATCATCACCCTTACTATAAGAAATCCAGCTCTTGAGTGTGGCACGATAGCTACGTACTGTATTAAACTTAATTTTCTGAGAGGAAATTTTTTTTGTGAGATAAATCTCAATATGCTCTTCCCTCATTTCTTTTCTCCTAAACAAACATGTAACCTTTGAAAAGTGCTTTTGTTTCGCCAAGTTTTATTCATTATAAAATAATACAAAATGTTCACTTGTGTATGGAACAATATGGATGCAAAAATTGTTCCGGCGCAACCACAGTTCTGTAAAGATTTTCCATGGTTCTGATATAGTACCCAATTCATAATAGTGCAAATTGCCTTTTATTTCAACAGCCAAGTCACATCGATGATTAACAGTAGAATAGAGTTCTTCTGTTCTGAAATCGTAACCTTGTTGTCTAAAATGTTCCGAAAATTTGTTCTTGCCGTCACTGTCTGAACTGAATTGTATATCAAAGGACTTTTCTAAAACAACCGATATTATATTTAAATTTATTGCGGAAATAAGATTAGCGAGAGCTAATTGGTCCTTAAGATTTTTGCGGAGAAAAGTGTGAGGGCTAATCCGATTGGAATCAATTGTTCGTAATTTAGCGGTGTTTGCTCCATCGCGAAAATCCAGTACAAACATTTTAGAAAAGTACATGCCATTAAGCATGTTGAGACGTTCAAAGTTAGAATGCTGATCAATGCTTTCAATAGCTTCAAGATAGCTCGCTAAAGCAAAATAAGGCTGCAATGCTTCAGTGTTAAGAAAGCTTGCCAATTCATTGAACAATTTCCATACAGTTTCGTGTTGTTCCATCTTTTTAATCCCAGTTTTGTTAGCAATTTTTTTAGGTAATTACAACATTATCAATGTAGTAGCCTATGATGTCAAATACCAGTATTTATTTTAGAAAGTATTATGCGAACAAGTATTATAACGCTCTTTAGTTTCACAGTTCAAAGGCCAGAGTGGATTTGCGGAACAGCCATTACTTATCGCCAGAGATTAAACACCACATATATTAAATAGAAAATGAGGCCAAGAGTATAGAGACACCGTTCCATCGCTCATATTTGTCGCCTTAACTTTTGGGAAATTATTCCAGAACTTTTTTAATTCGGTTTCTTCAGTAGAAATGTACTTTTGGTAGTATTGACTGTTTTGACGCAGATATCGCTCCATTTGAATTAAATCGTGTTCCCTGCTCTCTGCACTCTTGTAATGGAATTGCATTTTTTCAAGAGGTTTGAGGCTGTTTACCTGTTAAAGATATAGAGGGGACCTTAATCCAATAATTGATAGCCCAAAGAATGTGCATGTTCTTTGAAAAAATTGAGGAGGCCTTCATCTTCCGTTAAAGGAAACACAACATTATCAAGCGGCATATTTTTATATGTCCTCACAAGATCTGGTAAGAACAATATGGTGTTTACATTGACTTCATTTGGAGAAACGTCAATATATTTATTCTCTGACGAAACCCATATGGCGTGGAATTCTGCATCAAGATAAAGATCTGGAAATTCAAATATTCTCCATCCATGTTGAGAATAGCCACCTGAACTGGAAATTTTACAGTCAACATTATTGAAGCATTCTTTGGGCTCAGCATTGGGCTCTACTATTACATCGACAAAAAATGGATGAATATTAGGAGAAAGATGATTGCAAAGTAGCACTACTTCTTTGGACTTTTCTGGTGGAGTTCTCCTAACTTTTTTCTTTAGTTCACTTACCATAAGTAATGCTTCATGTATGTTCATTTTCTTAACCTCATTGCCAGAGCAAGCCCTGTAAAGAGAAAGGTGAGATTTCCTTTCACCCAATTACCCACTGAGTAACAATATCAAATTTCAAAAACTTTTTGTCTTATCCCAACGATTCGGATTCGCTCACTATGCTGCAAGCATGGCTCTCTCCTCAATGGAAATAAATGTGGTCTACTGTTGACCATTGCTCAAAATTATTAAGGGTCAAAGGCAGAGACCCCTTATCACTTTATCATTGCCTGATAAAGGACTACCTGTTGACTACCGCTATCATCATCTCTGCTTTGTGTAGAACAGCAAACGCCGCCTTGTAATTCCCAGCCTTCTTCTATAAAGCTTTTAACATCGTTTTCTAAATTTGTTATACCTTCCCTGATATCTTTGAAACGTGAATGAATAATTTGATAGTCCATATCTTTTCATCTCCTTACTTTTGTGTCGAATTATCCTCTGTTGCCTTGTTCTAAGTTGTTTCGATTCTCTATGGAATTAAATTTTCTTGTTATGAAAGGGGTTAACGAATTAATCAGCGACCCCGAATCTTGGTGTCTTGAGAAAAATAGGCACCCATAAAACACGCTTCACAGTCGAAACCGATCGGTTGACCTTCCTTCGGGATAAATTTCTTACAATTTGCCGCGCCCCCAGCCAAACACTTCCTATAAAACGCCAGCATCACATTACACACACTGCCTGCCTGCAATCTTTACCATAGCGGTTCCAAAAGACGAAAAAGTAAAAAACCAAGACCTAACGTATCCTGGTGAGGCGAAAGCCCAGGCAGTTGCCCCTGAAGCCCGGGGTATAGTAGTCACGATCGGCCGATTGGCAATACCTCGCGCCGTAGCTCCAACTGCCGCCGCGTACCACACGGTACGATCCATCTCCAATAATAACAGGATTATTACGAGCGTGTTTACTGTATGCATTTTCTGCATACACATCTTCGCACTGCTCCCAGACATTGCCGGACATATCATACAGACCGAGCCCGTTCGGCGACTTTGCCCCTACCCGATGCGTTCTCCTTCCTTTATACCAAGCAACACGATCTATCTGGTTGCCTCCTGAATATTTCTCTGGCTTTCCACCGCTCCGGCACGCGTACTCCCACTCAGCCTCGGTAGGCAAACGAAATTGGTACTTATTATTGTTCAAAGCCGACAGCTTGCGGATAAATTTCTGCACATCATTCCAGGAAACATTTTCAACCGGATAATCATTCCCCTTCTTAAAGGAGGAAGGATTCCCGCCCATCACCTTCCGCCACTGGCCCTGGGTCACCTCAAATTTCCCCATCAATAATCCGCCCACGCAAACTTTGTGAGCCGGTTTTTCATCTTTTTCACAATTGCCGGCCCATGAGCCGCAACCCATCTGAAAGCATCCTCCAGGCACCCAAACAAATTCCATACCAGTTACAGGGTCTACAAAACCGTATTTAAAAGGAGCATCCGTTGCATTTTTTTCCGCGTCTGCCAGGTCCACTGTTTTGACCCTGGTCCATGCGGCAATTTCCTTAAATTCTTTGGGCGTTCCCAACTTAAATATCCGTTCATCTTTGGTCCCGGGATGGGATACCCTGGATGCTATTAACCGGTACGTAATTCCGTCGCATGCGCCCTCCAGTTGAAACAGACCTTGCGCCACCAAATGGGACCTGGTTTTCCAGAACGCTCTGGCCTCTTTCCTGTCCTGATATTTCCAGTATTTCAACCACTTCTTATTATTGTATTCAAAGTGAATTGGAAATCTGGAATTATCAGCATCAGGATCGCTAAGGATCACTGTTACCTTTTTGTCCGGCAAACCGAATTTCTTTGACTGTAAAGCATTGAGCCGGTGAATAAAGGTTCCCAAAACCTGTATGCGTTGTTTGAGAGCCGTTACTCTGAGCTGGGCGATCTTCAGATCTCCTTCCTTTTTTAGCTCTTTGATTTTCTCTTTATTCTTGTTCTCGGCTTTTTGAATTTTCCTTTTGTGCGCTTCAAGACGCTGGTTGTATTCAGCAATGGTTTCGAATGCATCTTTTGGCGTGGGGTCGGGAGGTAGAATCGGTCTGGTTACCACTATCTGCTGCTTATAGGCTTTTTCCAGATTCTTTTTGGATGAATCGAACTGAAAATCGAGCCGCTCGCTGATATCTGCAATTTCCCTTCTCAGGTTCTTTGCTTCTTCAACAGCCTGTTTCAATGAAAGCGCATCATCAATGGGAATCCAGTCTGCCTGACTCAGCTCGGCTTTGCGTGCCAGCTCCTTCCAATAGCTTTCATTTTCCAGTTGCGCCTTGCAGATGCGGTCTTGTTCTCTGGCTATTTCTTCCAGTTCTTTTTTTCGAGCCGCTTCCTGCTTTTTTTGCAGTTGTGCAAACCGGGCCGAACGCTCTTGCTCCTGTCTCAAGATTTCAATATCCGCCTTAGCGATATCCTTTTGCGCCTTAAGCCGCTGCTCTTTACGAAAGAGAATCTCTCTTTCACGCTCCATTTCCAAAGCAATCGCCTGCCTGTTGATATCCTCAAGTCTTTTTAATTCCGTGCTTTTTAGACCGGCAAGTCTCTTTTCCAGGTCTTTGACTTTTCGCCTTTCTTCTTCGAGCTTTTTTAACGTCCCTTTTTCTTTCATGATCTGTTCGATCTGCTGGCCAAGGATGCCGGTATCTACCTTAATTCTGGCTTTTACCCGAAGATGAATAACGCCCTTCTTCAATCTCACAGAAGGAACACCCACAATCCTGGTTTGAACCACGCCGGAGGCCAGAGCCGTAATTTCATCTTTTACCAACTGATAGTTTCGAACAACAGCTAAGGAAGAAATATAGGTGCCCGCTTCTTCCACAGCCAGTCTTTTCGCCTTCTGCAAGGCAAAAGCTTCTACTTGTTCCTGGCTTTGATTCTTGCCAACAATTTCTTCTATCTCTTTTTCAAACACCTTGATCTCCGCAAAAGCTGCGGAAACAGGCATAATACAAAGAATAAAAAAGGCAAACAACAACCTGAGCTTTTTAGAAGCTACCGTCACTTTAACCTCCTTTATTTTCAATAAAATGTTCGGGGAAAATTCCCTGTTCTATTCAAGACTCTTAATTTATTAAAGGCGTGGCCACCCGGAGAGAATAAGCCTGAACCAATGAGCATATTCCATCCCTTTCTCTTCAGAGATTTCACCTAACTTAATCATCTCTGTCCACGGTAATAGTTCCCCGTACCAGGGTTGTTGTTCGTTTAGCATGCTATCAAATGCAGCTTTGTCGTGGTCGTTAAGTTTTAGTTGAGAGCACATCATTCCCTTTCTACCTCTCAGATAGCTTAGTTTCTGAAGCCATGACCGAAAAGATGGGGGGTATTTTTCTAAATCAACAGGCCACCATCCTGCACAAACAATAATACTGAGCCTTTCTGAGAGGTTACGAATCCGTTCTTTTATATCTTGATCTATTGAGCCTACCTTCAAGCGGAAGATTTCGATGCGGGCTTCAGCACATGCCAAGGTGTCTGGAGTATCATTTGGGTGATATGTACGCCGGAAATGGTACCAAGCTTTATCCATGGGGGTAACAATATTAACATCTCTGACATCAGCAACAAGGATGGGAATTATGTTATTCCAGAAATACTCTGTTATTTTGACCAGTGACTGAAACGTAAGACCATTAATACCAAGCACAAGTTCATCCCATGTATGGTTATCATTTATTCTGCTCTGAGGAATGGGAAAATCTGGTAACACTGCTACTCCTATTATCTTAAGCTAAGCGGTCTGTTCCTGATCCATGAAAAGGCTATTTCGCAAGACGTTTTGAGGTCCAGATACCTTATCAACAGTACTGCTCAAGAATCAGACGATTCTCATGCAGATTTTATTTGCATAACACAATTTTTAAAGCGTTTCAATTTGTTACGTATAGATAGCAGATTGTCTTTAACAGGCGAATAACCAGTGGGCATAATGCCAATTAAAGCCCTTACTAAAACCACCGAAGTTTCATCACCTCTGGTTCATTCGCAAGGTTATATTTCTACATTACGTTTGTCTGCCAAAACAAAAGCCAAAAACGCTAATAACGAAAAAGCTTTAAAGCTGTTTTGTTCAGTTCCGTAATCTAGATGCTTTCTTGATCCATGTAGTATTCCGCTTCGATTCGGAGCCAGTGCTTTTTCCGAATTACTCGATTTCCTGATTCTTGCACCAAACTGAGTCGAGATACCCAATACACCCAAAAGCATCTCAAGATATCCTTCTTCCGCTTTTAAACGTTGAGACAATTTTTCAGAAAGATTGTCCTTCTCAGTGAAGAGAAAGGCACCAAGATGTTGAGCACATATTCCATCAGATTGTGAAAGGAATAGTGGGATAGAAGCTATATAGTTTTTATTTTGGTGAAGGTCAAAAGCACAAAGTAGTATTTCCGCTCGTTCCGGGCATACTGTGAGAATTTCATGAGTGATAGATTCCCAATCATTCTTGAGGTGGGACATCATGAACTCATCTAATGCCTCTTGTTCCTTCAATGCAGCTTCATTAATTGCAACTAACGTTTCCCAATTGACATACCAACCTTTCTTTGCCGCTACACCCCAAATCGCTCGCTGCCTTTCCGGAAGCTCCTTTAATTCTTTAGCTATCTGATTGATATTCTTGAAGAAGTCGGGATAAGCTGACACAGGTTTCGTAATGCCACTATGAAATTTCATAACGGCATTACGAATTGGCTCAATTGTTGACTGAAACTGCTTTATGGCTTCCCCAATTTCCGTCAGCTTATTAAGTTCGAATTTAGACAAGTTGGCCTCACTGAAATATAACGCGTGCCTGATTAGCGGGCGCGGCTTTTAGCCCGTCTGCGACCAGACGTATGTTGGACAAACCATTACCTTGCTATGGGGCTGCACGGATGTACGCAAGTACGCCATCTTTGAGTGGCTCAAGTACGGTGTCAATTGGTATGCCAAAGTTCGGACTGCTTGCTGAGCGGTCGGGAAACAGTCTTTTCATGAGGGCACTGGTCTCCACGTGCCTAGTGTTGTCGGCCTTATACTCATACTCGCCATGTGCGAACCGATTGCGAAGCCATTTGGTAAGTTGTACGTGGTTTCCTCCATTTTTAGACCTGTCAGGGTTCTCTTTGTAAAGGACCACTTTATGCTTTTCCAATACTGCCATCATAGAGATAACGAAGCTGCGGTTTATGAACCTACCGATATGATTCAACTCTTGAACATCTTCGAGTTTTAACGGCGCGGCAAGGTTCACGAAGTAGATAGCGCCACGGGTTTGATACCATTCCGAAGAGTTATAACCATTCAGTCCGATTGCGTTTGAATCGGCACATGGACACAAAGCCCGTGCCTTGACTGTGCTATCCCAAAGTCTCTCGATTGCATTGTATGCTGCTTCTTTCATCTCAACCTCCCCTGATCAGCTTACTGATCTGTTTCCCGACGATATGGTCCAGTGATTAGTACCTGGATATCAACACCTTTTTAATGTTATCTGTCAAAATACGCAACTTCTCGTCTCACTACAGATAGATTAAGAGGGTTTGACGGCAATGCCCCGTGCTGCATCGGCATAGTGCGGCATCAACAATACAGTCGTTAATAAGAGCAGGCAGAGCCATTTTGTAAAGCGTCTCATGTTTAGCCTCCTAAAACAAAAAACCCCGCTTTCTTTTGAAAACGGGGTTTCAATAATCAATTCATTACAGTCCTCATAAAGGGTTAAGGATACCTTCGTGTAGATCAGGAAAATTTAAGGTTTTTATATTTAGCTCATATCTTGATACAGGTCAAGAAAGTATCTCTTAAATTTGAGGTAATTCTAAACGAATAATGACCAAAATCAACAAAGCTTATGGGGTATAGTGTGGGGTAAGACAAGGAAAGCAATTAAATAAGGGTTGCGGAATACCGACAACCCTTTGATTTTATTGATGGCGTCCCCAAGGGGATTTGAACCCCTGTCGCCGGCGTGAAAGGCCGGTGTCCTGGGCCAAGCTAGACGATGGGGACGCATTTGGTGGGCCGTGCGCGGCTCGAACGCGCGACTCTCTGCTTAAAAGGCAGATACTCTACCAGCTGAGTTAACGGCCCTGATATGATAGGTCTCTAAAAAGATAGATAATTAATCCCAATTTTTATTCTTGTCAATAAAAATAGTTATTATTTACGCCAGAATGCAGGAACAAGAAGAATTATAACTGTATAAATTTCGAGCCTTCCTAACAGCATACACCATATAAGCATCCATTTGCCGAAAAATGGTATTTGAGCATAATTGCCAACCGGACCTACAAGCCCGAAACCAGGCCCTACATTTCCGATAGCAGCTGCAACAGCACCAAAAGATGTAATATAATCCACACCCATACCAGCGAGAGATAAGGAACAAAAAGCAAAAAGAATGATATAAAGGGCTAAAAACCCTAAAATACTCCTCATTATATCGTCAGAAATCGGTTTGCCGCCCATTTTTATTTTTACAACCGCATGCGGATGAATAAGGGAAAACAGCTCTTTATAACAATACTTAAAACAAAGCATAATGCGGATAAATTTCATGCCTCCGCCAGTTGATCCTGCTGAAGCTCCCATAAACATGCAAAAGAAAAGAATGACCTGAGACATGGCAGGCCATTTTTCATAGTCTGCAGTTGCATAGCCTGTAGTTGTAATAATCGAAATAACCTGAAAAGATCCAAAACGCAGTGCATCTCCGATTTTTTCATATATTGGGCCATAAACATTATATGACACAATAATAATTAACAGAAAAACAAAACCAAGAAAAAACCTGCACTCTGAATTGCGCCAGAAAGCAAGAGGCTTTCCTTTAAGCAATTGATAATGAAGTGAAAAATTTATAGCGGCAAGCAGCATAAAAACCATAAAAACAATATCGAAATATACGCTGTTATAATGAAAAATTGAAGCGTTTTTTGTCGAAAATCCACCAGTCGGCATTGTTGTGAATGTATGACACAATGCATCATAAAAGCTCATTCCACCTATTAACAAAAGAATAAGCTCTGCCAGAGTAATAAGAGCATAAACCTTCCACAAAATCATTGCAGTATCTCTTAGCTTCGGCTTTAGCTTGTCTGGAACAGGGGTTGGCACCTCTGCCTTATAAAGCTGCATACCGCCGACGCCCAGGAAAGGAAGGATAGCCAGAGACAAGAGTATAATACCCATGCCGCCAAGCCACTGTATAAAGCTTCTCCAGAAGAGAATGCCTTTTGATATTGCTTCTACATTAGTTAAAATCGTTGCTCCGGTTGTGGTAAATCCTGAAACAGATTCAAAAAAAGCATCTACAAAAGAATTTATTTCACCACCAAGGTAAAACGGCAAGGCTCCGAACAGGCATACAATCGTCCACCCGAAAGCTACTATTGCTATACCTTCTCGCTGGAGTATGACTTCCGCCTTGTTTTTTCTGAAAAATATATACAGTAAAAATCCCGAACATATTGTTATTCCAATAGACTTTAAAACCGGAATAACGCTCTGGTCATTATAATAAAGGCCTACAATAAGGGGCAATATCATGGCCAGCCCCAAAAAAATGGTCAACACCCCCACTATACTGATTATATAACGCCAGCGCATTTAAAAATACTCCAGCTTAACTGCAAGTATTTTTTCAACCTTTGGAATGTCCTGTCTTCTTGCAAATATTATTATCATGTCATTGGGATTTATAATTGAATCGCCGTCTGGTATAATAAAAATTTTTTCACGTATTATACCGGCAAGAATAGCCCCTTTGGGGAAGGAAATGTTTTTAAGGGGTTTGCCTACTATGTCTGAAGTCTCAAGAGCCACGGCCTCCATGAATTCAGCCTGTTCACCCTTAATTGATATGGAGGAAAGCACCTTTCCGTGACGAATATGCTGCAAAATCGTATTAATTGCAGAAAGCCTGGGGCTAACGACTCGTTCGATACCGATGGTTGACATAATAGGAAAATAGCCAAATTTGCTGATTTTTGTGATCGTTTTTTTCGCACCCATCTGTTTGGCAAGCAGCGATGCTAAAATATTAATTTCCTCATCGCCGGTTAGCGTAACAACAACATCAATATCATGTACATTTTCTTCTTTAAGGAGTTCCTGATCAGAACCATCTCCATGAAGCACAAGGGTCTTATTCAACTGCTCGGCCAGCCTGGCGCACCGGTCGGAATTTTTTTCAATTATTTTAGTATAAACAGATTTTTCGTCAAGCAATCTGGCAAGCCTCATGCCTATTGTGCCGCCCCCTATTATAAGCACACTTTGCACAGGTGCTTCGCTCTTGTCAAAAACAGCCAGAGTATCTAATATCTTTTCTTTTTCGCATATAAAATATATAAGGTCACCTGGTAATAAATAATCATTTCCTCTGGGGATAATCAGTTTTTCTTTACGAATAACAGCAACAATAAGAGGCCTTTGTTTTTCTGATATCCTGGAAAGTTCTGAAAGCCGCGTTCCTGCAAGTTGAGCTTTTTCGTCTAAAACAATTCCAATAAATTTGATACGGCCATCTGCAAATTCTCCCACATCAACAACACCGGGCATGTTAATCATTCGGTAAATGGTTTTAACAACCTCGATTTCAGGGTTTATCAGGGTATCTATATGCGGAGCATATTTGCGGAAATGGTCGTGGTATAAATTAAAATCAGCATTACGTATGCGAGCAAGTTTTTTTGTCGATGGAGAAAGCATGTCAGCCACAAGACATGCCACAAGATTTGTTTCATCGCTGTTTGTTACGGCAAGTACTATCTCAGCATCTTTAATGCCTGCTTCAATTAATGATATGGGGTTGCTTCCTGAAGCAGTTACAACCTGAGCATCTATATTATCAGAAACACGACGAATTGCTTCTGGGTTTTCGTCAATAACAACTACATCTTTATTCTCATTGACAAGGCGGCTGGCAATATTAAAACCAACTTCGCCTGCGCCTATGATTAAAACTTTCAATTGCCTGTACTCCTTATTGTAAAAGTAAATTGTCAACCAGCAAGTATGACGAACTCGTAAAAAGCTGAATTATACCGCTTTGCAGCACTTGAAACCAGAATAACTTTAAACAATCAGTCAGTCTTCAGTCATGATTAAATTATAACTGTTGCGATAACCGGCAAAAACTACAGTTGCGTTATTTGAAAGTCGATTCCATCAAGTATAAACAATTATGTATTTACTATAGACATTTTCATGTGTCAATTGTTGACAGCAGGATGCACAGGCAAATGACGCCAAAAAGAACTATCCAGTCCTTTTTCCCGGATAAAAGAGCCTTGTTTGTCCGTTTTTCCGAAAAACATCTTGCTTCCATTGCAACGGCAAGTTTATCGGCTTTTTCAAAGATTCTGTACATAACAGGAATTATTAATTTTATTAATCGATATACAGGATTTTTTCTGTTTTCCACCCCTCTTGAGCGCTGTGCATCAATAGTTTCTCTTGCCTGATCGAGAACAAGAGGAACAAAACGTATAATCAAACTCATCATGGTCGCGATCCTTTTCCCGCGAATAAATGGAAAAGGCATCAAAAACCATTCTACAGCAATTCTTATGTCTGAAGGCCTGGTTGTTGAGACAAATATCAACCCAAGCAAAACAACGAATAAAAGGCGCCAACAGACAAGTACAGCGTCATATATGCTATGCCATAAAAGGCTAAAGTTTTTAAAGTAAGATGCAGATAAATCAGGCGCAATGAAAACTCTTGCTATAAATATAAAAGCCAGCAGAATAAAGAAAAATCGAAGTTCTGTTAAAATAGATTTAAACGAAATGCAAACAGTTAATATTATATAAAAAACCAGGCAGGTTAAAACAACAAGTGATACAGTATAAGCTTTAATGCTTGCAATGCTGATTAAGATAAAACACACAATCTTAAATCGTGCATCCAGCTTATGCAAAAATGAATTTTTGGGATTAAAATTGAAGACAGTCAGTTCAGCCATGATTCTATTTTCATGCCAAGACGCGAAGCACATGGCTGTCTTACGCCAAAGGCTTCAACATTCTTAATTATCTTTTCAGGCTCGTCATCCATTACAATCTTTCCCTTACTCATTATAAGCAGACGATCGGCGTGAACTATAACCTTTTCAAGATCGTGTGTTGACATCAATATGGTATGACCCGCTTTGTGCAAGGAAAGAATTTGATGTAAAACCTGTCTTACTCCCGGATAGTCAAGATCTGAAAAAGGCTCGTCAAAAACAATAACCCTTGGTTCCATGGCAAGAACACCGGCCACTGCAAGCCTCCTTTTTTCTCCGCCTGAAAGTACATGAGGCCTTTGATCAGCCATATTTATTAAATCTACGGCTTTTAATGCTTTTATCACACGTCTTTTAACCTCATGTTTATCAAGGCAAAGATTTTCCGGGCCAAATGCCACATCATCAAATACTGTCTCGCCTACTATCTGAGTGTCTGGATCCTGAAAAACCATGCCGACCATTTGCCTGGCCATTTGGATGTTGTCGGATACAGAAATGCCTCCTATCTTAACCACTCCTGTGTCTGATAAAAGAAGCCCGTTTAAATGTCTTAAAAAAGTTGTCTTGCCTGAACCGTTTCTGCCGGCAATAACTACAAATTCTCCCTCTTTAACAGTAAGGCTGATATCATCTATGCCTATGGATTTGTCTGCAAATTGATGCCTGAGATTTGTTATTTCAATGATATTCATTAATCTTGAAATCCATGCACAGAGTTTTTTAATAATGGCCTTAATGCCTTTGCAACAGGAACAGCAGCCGCAATTTTCAGGACATCGCCAGGAATAAAAGGATACATTCCAACAATCAGCGTCTTAGACAGGGTCATGTTTGTTAACAGTTTAAGCCACGCAACACCGCATACATAAACTATTATGGCTCCGCAGCACATTGCAATTACATCATAAAATTTATTCTGCCTTTTTTCTGTAATCAGGCCTATAATATATACACATGGAAGATATCCAAAAAGGTAGCCTCCGGTGGGTCCCAGCAGACGGCCTATTCCTCCTGTTCCGCCTGCAAAAACCGGAAAACCTAAGGCACCTACCAGGATATAGGCTCCAACACTTGCGAGCCCCATTTTGCGTCCCAATAAAACACCCGCAAGAAATACAAATAAGTTCTGCAGGACAATTGGGACAGGTCCTACAGGTATTGAAAGATAAGCACCCGCTGCAATTAAAGCTGCAAAAAGCGCACAATATGATGTTTTTCGAAGGAATAAGGAATGATCTGTGTTCATAGATTCAGGGTTCTATATGTGAAAGCAGTCGCCATAAACAATTTTTTTTATTGATCCATCTGCAAGTTGCAATATCAGCTCTCCGTTTTCATCGACATCTACTGCGGTTCCTTCAGATGTGTCCTGGCTTGTAACTATCTTTACGTGGCGGTTAAGTGTTGTTGTATAATTTTTCCATTCAGGGATTATTTTATCAATATCTGTATGGTTAATGTAGTTTTCGAACTCATCCAGAAACTCGGCAAGCAGTTGTTTTCTGGATATTTTTTTGCCTGTAATAGACCTTAATGACGTGGCTGATGGCTCTTTTTCAGTTGGATCATTATTCACATTTATACCAAAACCAATATTTATAAAAGATGCTATATCCGATTCTGCCACTATTTCAGACAGAATTCCGGAAATTTTCCTTTTGTTTACCAGTATGTCGTTTGGCCACTTGACCATGGCATTAACACAATACATCTGACGCAATAATTGAGCAAGAACAAGTGATGCGGCAAAATTGAGCCTCAGGCTTAATAAAGGAGGTATCTGAGGCCTTAGCACAATTGTAAAATAAAGCCCTCCTTCTGAAGATTGCCAGGGCCTTTTTAATCTGCCCCTGCCATTTTTCTGGCGCCCGGCTATTACAACAGTAAAATGCGGGCATCCATTTCTGGCGAGTTTTTGTGCAATATCCATTGTTGATGTGACTTCAGGAAAAAAATGAATTTTTGACTCTCTTTCTGGAAATTCCCATGGGAAAAGGGCATCAGGAGAATCAATGATCTGGTATCCCTTTGTGTTTACAGCAATATTATAACCCAATTCCTGAAGCTTGCGGATATGTTTCCATATAGAAACTCTTGAAATTCCAATTTCAGAACTAAGAGCCTCGCCTGAAACAATTCCTTTTTCTTTTTTAAGTATTTTAAGTATCTGTCCCTTTATTTTGGTTAACCTCATAAATTTGGAGGTTAACCAAAGGTGCATCGAATGTCAATTTTTTTTCTTGACAGAATTTTGGTCGTGATTATTTTCAGATAAAAGACATGATAAGTTGTCTAACCATTTAATATAATGAGACCTTTGAAAAATGCTCAATTTTGTTTAAGTTTAAGAAAGGCGAAGATTTCAACCACAGGAATATATTGAATATTTCGAGGATTTATCAGCCTTAGGCTGATTGAAATTTGAGTTTACCCCGTAGCTCCGGCAGATTTATCCGCCTCTGGAGGATGGTACTGGGGCCTTAAGCAGAAATTGGGCAAAAGGGGAGGTTTTGCAAAGGTCTCACAATATCAACGGCAGGGGATGTTAAAACCCTGCCGTTTTTTATTTATGGTTTCAAGTGCTGCATGCGGCATAATGCAGCTTACAAATAACTAAAACTATAACCTCTTGATATGATTAACAAGTTATTTTTCGGTTATAGCGCCGTAAAGCGGTTTTTGAACATTGAACCCTGGTCGCCTCTGGTGCCGCCGAAGGCGGGAAAACATCGAATAATGAAATCGCTCAGAAGAGGCGGGCGAGTCGCTCCGTCAGTTTATAAAATGGCAGAATACCTTATTCGATGTTCGATGTTCGATGTTCGATGTTCATACCCTTTGATACGATTAACAAGTTATCTTTGTCTACAGTGCCGCATAGCAGCATAATTCAACTTTTTACGAGATTAATGTCCCCCCTCTAAATTCTGGGCATAGAACTTGGTGAGGGGGGAACATTTAATTTTCTCAGACCTGTTGGTTTTGAACGTACAGGATTGATTGCGCGCTCATCTTTTTCAGTATTTCCTTGCCTTCGTCTTGGGCCTGCTGCCTGAGCAATGACTTTTCTCCAAAAGAAATGGCGTCGGTCATGCATGTTTCAACACAGACAGGAGTTCCACCTGCGTGAATCAGGTCAAAACAAAGATCGCATTTGTGTGCATAATTTTCCTGTTTATTGAATTGAATAACATTGTATGGACATGCCTCAATACAGTCCTTTTCACCGGAACATTTTTCTTTGTTAATACGCACAATACCTGTGTGCGGATCCTTGGTAATGGCATCCGACTTACAGGCTTTTATACATGGCGCATTTTTACAGTGCTGGCAGGGAACAACCCAGGAGTTAACGGATATTTCAGGATAAACCCCTTCCCGCTTGGACTCTACGCGCAGATAAAACGGAATTTCATTGGGCAAAGCCGCTTCATAGTCCACAAGACCGTGGAAATTCTGGCAGGCCACAATACATGTTTTGCAGCCGATACATCGCGAAAGATCTATCATTAAGCTTAATTGTTTCATGGCATTCTCCTTTATTTCTCGATTCGGACGCGTGTGGAGACATGGGACTCGCCGCCCACAACGTCTTGCCAGTTAAGAGTGCTTCCGGCGTCTGGTATCAGGATATTATCGTTTACGCCTTCGCCCATAGTCGCTGTTGTTCCGACAGTCGAACCAAAGCCGTGAGCAAGTCCAACACAATCAGGCCTTATACGTTCAGTCAGTTTTGCCTTGCATTTGACTTGGCCTGTGCGAGAGGTGATGGTAATAGTCTCCCCGTCTTTTATATTGAGTTTCGCGGCTGCAGCTTCGTTAATTAGCAGAGGGTTATCAAAAAAACCGCTTACCTTGTCTCTAAGTTGCGGGTTGTTAAGAGTCCATTGACCGGCACCGGAATGGAAAATAGTGCGGTATGAAATAAGAATAAACGGATATTTATCAATTTCTACTTCGTATTCCGGGGCCAAACCTGGCCGCGGCATGGCCTGATTAGCGCCTTCAAGGTCTTCCCAGTACAGATGCAGTTTCCCGCTCGGTGTTCCAAATCCGCCGCTCTGTTCGTATTTTTTAAATCCCATGGCACGGGTCGACCATAATCCTCCCATGTCCTGAAGTTTCTTGACTGACAGACCAAGTCCGGCCAGCTGGATGTCGTAGTATTCCACATCGTCTTTGAACGAAAAATATTCCGGAACAAGCCTTTTACCCAGTTCTATGAACACATTATTTGAATGACGACACTCTCCGGGCGCTTCAACCACTGGCTGGCGGAGGAGAATGCCTGTTTCAAAGTTATAAAACCATGGCATGTATAAGAGCTCCCAGCGCTCAAAATACGATTTGTCCGGCAAGACAAGATCGGCATACTTAGATGTTTCTGAAAGCATAATCTCGTAACTGACAAGAAGTTCGAGCTTGTATTCGTCATTGTCACCGGTCATGCATACCGCGTCGCTCCACTCCTTTTGTCCCATCTCAGTCAAGGCTGGATTAGCTTCTGAATTAATCAATACTTTCAGATCTCCGTTTTTAATGGCCTGTGCCTGATACCATGTGGGCTCCATAATAAAAGAATAGTGACTGAAAGTGTCCTTATCCTTTCCTGTGCGATGCCACCCAAGTTCATGTAAATCCGGCCCGGCCGGTACAGGTTCTACCGGTGACATTGGGGTTAAATCCGGCAATGGCTGACCACCTGGATTGTCAATGTTTCCTGTCACAGCCAGGAAAATGTTCCAGGCGTGGCCGAAGTCCAGAGCCTGGCCAAGCATAATTCCTTTAAAGCTGTCTACCCCCACTGAAGGGGCTTTAGCGCATTCATCAGCGAGTTTCCTGATATCGGCAGCAGGAACATCACAAATTTTGCTCATGGCCTCCGGAGTTTTATCCTCTATGTAGTCTTTGAGTTTGTCAAAATCACCCTCGCGGACCCAGTTTTCTACAAATTTTTTATTGTACAGATCGTTGGTAATGATATGATTAATCATGCCTAAGAAGAAAGCAGTATCTCCGGCAGGATTGATGGGAATCCACCAGTCGGCCTTAGCTGCATCCGCGGTAAAAATAGGATCAAGAACTACCAGCTTTGCTCCTCTTGCTTTGGCATCCAGAATATGCAATGGGACAGACGCATCATCCAGACCTCCGAATGCATGGCGGCCAGCCAGAATCATGATCCCGTCTTTAGGTACAGTATACCATGCCGGTGGAAGATGGTGGTTTGGCACACCGCCCATGGTCTTGATGCAGGCAACTATTTTAGCCGAATCACAGTGTGGCAGGGCTGTGTTGATAAAACCGCCGTAAGCGTTCAAAAATCGCCACTTGGGATCGGTTATGGAATGAGGGAAAAAACTGGCTGTTAGCTTGTGCGCTTCACCTCTGTCTTTAAGCGCTTTTAATTTATCCGTGATAATATCCAGGGCTTCGTCCCAGGATATGGGCTCGAATTTTCCTTCACCTCGTTTGCCTGTCCGTTTCAGTGGCTGTGTCAAGCGATCCTTGTTGTATTCAAGTGAAATTCCGGCCATCCCCTTGACGCATGCCTTGCCTCGTCCTTTGGGGTTACCCCTGATCTCCTTGATGCATCCGTCCTCCACACGCACCATGATGGCGCATTCCGCCTTGCACTGGTAACACACCGTTGGTATCCACCCGTTTTTTTTCATTTTTTTCCTCCATTTCTTTATGTTACAGCCAATAAAATATTTCTGTGCAGATATTTTTTCGGAACATCAATCCAGACTGCTATGGAATAAGGAGTCACTCGTCTTCCTGTTCGCATCTTTCAGCATAGTCTGGATATTTTTTGTGAAACACCGAAATAATCAGTATTACTGTAAACACGAAAACACCGAAAAATGCCCATATAATTGGATTCCAGGGGCTGTAGTCAAAATCCATAGATATCTCCTTTAAAGTTGATGCACTCGTAAAAAGTCATTTGCAAGAGACATTGAGCAGTTTTGGAAAAAAATTCGACTTTTTACAAAACCGTCAAAGTTTGATCATAAACTCTTTTTTGTTTTTATAAATCTCAGAAACTCTTTCAGGATTGGAAACCAGTTGAAAAATAACTCCCACAAATAAAATTCCGCCGATAAAATTCCCAAGTATGGTGTAAAGCTGGTTATGCGCCCAGCCGTATTGACCAAATCCCCAATGGAGAATGACAGGAGCGTGGTTTGTGATTTTACCTGCAACCTTAAGGTAAAGGTCCTGCTGAAATAAAGGAACGGCCAGAAAACCAATATTTGCTATACAATGCTCGGCCATCCCCGCTACAAAGGCAAGGGGACCGTAAGCGGCCATAAGTATCTTTGATACGTCATCATTGGCCTTGACGAACAAAAATGCGGCTGCTTGAAGGGACCAGGTACAGATAATACCCATGACGAAAATCTGCATGGATGTTGCACCTGTTTTTGCCACACCAATAGCATGGGCGTGTACGAGCCATGGCAGGGCTGCGTATCCCCCGCCCTTACTTAACAGCCACATAAAAAAAATGCTGCCTGTAAAATTTCCGGCATATGCTAAAATAACTCCCCAGACAAACTGCATACAATTGATACGTTTATGAAAAATACCGATGATCCCATAGGCCATATCCGCAGTTACCAGCGTCATGCCGCTGAACATTATGATAACAAGGGAAAACGTAAAAACCAGTCCCATGAGAAGGTTGGCGAATCCTACGGCCATGTTTTCCGGGACCCCTGCGCTGACCGAAAGAGCGAGCATTGCCCCAAAACTGACGAATGCACCACCAGCAAACGCGGACAAAAAAAAGGCAAGCGGTCTGTTTTTAAGCATATCCCATTTATAGGTGCAAACATCCGCTATTTTAACCATAAGTTCGTCAACGCTGGCAGGCATTTTTTACTCCTTTTTATATTTTATTTAATTACTTGACTAAATATTAATTGTCAATAAGGACAGGGGTTCATTTTTATGAGGAAATTTCCCTGAAGTCAGGAGTTTGTCCTAATCAGGTTGGTTTTGTTTCCCTAAAACCCGGGCTTTGTTATCTTGTGTGGTTCTTCTCCAATTTAGTTGAAGAAGAGGGTCCAAGGATTCAAGTGTTTGTTTTCTAAAGACTTTATCAGCGCCTTTAACATTCTTTCGCTTTCTGCAATGTCTTTTTTTAGTGTACCCAATACACCTTTTTCAATTTAATATAAATCCCCTGCTAATAATATCTGCGTTTCCAATTCACAAATAGAACCATAAGATATGTAAAGCATCCTGATGTAATCCCGGGTTGTCTTTCTTCCATATCCTTCTGCTATATCTTTCTTCCTTGAGCGCTGAGGATTAGCTCTTCACTGCGTGTCACTCGAATCCTTAGAATCCTTGACCCCTTGAATCCTCTGGGATCACACCCGCTCAATTGGAAATAGCCCGCTTATTTTGTCTTCTCGCCAGAGGCGAGCAAGAATTAACTACAACTAATCTGGAGATGATCCTCTTGTGTTAACCCAGACGTAGACTGGACATTCCATGCTGTTTCTGTGCCATGGATCAAGTCCGGGGCAAACCTGGCACATAGATTTATACTTCGGGGTACTTCAGCTATAATCTCACGATTCCGCCCTTGCCTTCGACTAATGCTTTTGCTAATATATTAACTGTTAACAGGTATCACGTATAGGGGGCTTTCATCCTATAAGGAGACCTTCACTACTTAACTCATTCGCTATATATAAAGACAAGGGCACACAAATGAAGGATTCTTTACTAACAGGCGTTTCGTTTGGGTTGACATCTGCGATTATCACGACCCTTGGTCTCATGGTCGGTCTCAACGCAGGGACACATTCCAGGATTGTGGTACTTTCCGGAATTCTGACAATAGCCATTGCTGACGCATTTTCAGACGCTCTGGGTATCCACGTTTCAGAGGAAGCGAAGAATATTAACACAGTCAAACAGATTTGGATGGCCACGGTTTCGACGTTCCTGTCAAAATTTCTGTTCGCAATGACATTTGTAGTTCCTGTCCTTCTTTTATCTCTCTCCACCGCAATCATTGTGAGTTTGGTGTGGGGGTTGTCCGTTCTTGCTGTTCTGAGCTACATTATCGCAAGATCGCAACACGAAAAAGCATGGAAGGTCATCGGCGAACACCTTGTGATTGCAATTATAGTAATTGCAGCAACGTACTGGGTGGGCCGCTGGATTGAGACACTGTTTGCATGAAAATGTCCAGAGAGAATAGCAGTTTAAAAATAAAGATAAAAAAACAGACTGAGGGTAAAAATATGAGAAACAGGCTGCTGTTTATAATTGGAATCTCTTGTATATTTTTAATGAACACTGTTTCGTTTGCAGCAGACATAGATAATATAAAACACAACAAGGATATTGCTCAAACAACTGTTCATGGCATAGCAACCGGAATTGGAGCGCTGTTGAAAAACATCAAGGACGAAAAGGACCGTATCAATTTAATCCGTTCATTTATTGATCCAATCCTTTTTTATCCAGATAAATCCGGTTACTTTTATGTTTATAACTATGATTGTGTAAATATAGCGCATGCCACACAGAAGAAACTGGTAGGGAAGAATCTTCACGACTACAGGGACTGTAAGGGAAAATTTGTAGTCTGTGAACTTGCAAAAGCAGCCGGAAGAGGCGGTGGTTTTGTTGAATATTACTGGGTAAAACCAGGCCTAAAAGGAGAACATAAAAAAATTGGTTATGTTGAACCAATCCCCAATACACAATATTTTATAGGAACCGGCGTTTATCTCGCTGAAACAACATTGGGCGAAACGCTTGTACGGCAGTTATGGGCAAACCTGAAAGACAGGAGAATCGAAACTGTACAATCACAAATTGCAGAAGGCTTTCAGTCAGTGCATCAGTATGGCGCCAGCAACCGCGAGCAGGAGAAAGAGCTTCTTAAGAGACTCAACATTGACGAATATACTCTAAGCAACTTTCAAATAACTCAAAACGGGCCTGTTATTATCGCCACATACTTTATCTCTGTAGAAGAAAAAATTAAAGGGCAGCGGCTATCAAAAAAACCAGCTCCAAGACTTAGCGTTTTCTTGAAGACCGAGAGCGGATGGCAATGGATTGCGCATGCCAACCTGAAGTGAGACCTTTGAAAAATGTTCAATTTTGTTCAAGTTCAAGGAAGGCGAAAATCTTAAACGTAGGAATACATTGAGTATTTCGAGGCTTAAAATTTGAGCCTGACGCAGTAATTGGGCAAAAGGGGAGGTTTTGCAAAGGTCTCGAAGCCTCTGGAACAGCGTGAGAAGGAGTAGTGCTGCGTGGTTAAATCTGTTGGTCTTTGGAATAATAAACAAAAAAAGGGCAACGCTTTAATTAGCGTTGCCCTTTTCTAAAAAACACAATTATTGTTAAGAACAGCAGGAGCCAGCGGTAGAACAACTTGAGCATCCAGCGCCTGTTTGCACAGTTGATGTTATTTTAAATCCAAAATAATTATAATCAATCTTTATTGGTTTTGTTTTTTCTATAAAAATTTTATCTGCAATATAAGTAAAGCCGTCTATCTCAAAAGAAACATCTGTGTCTCTTAGCTCATCCAGAGCCAAACCAAGGGAAGGCCCACCTCAGCCACCCTCGTTTAAAAAAACACGAACAGGTGAAACCTGTTTTCCTTTAAAATGTTCAGCAATCTGACTTGATGCCGATTCCGTTACTTCGATCATGAAATTTATCCTCCTTTAATATAATAGTTGGTCTGAAATCAAAAAAAATGCCGCAAGCCTTAAACATTCAAACCACTGATCAAAATATTAATCACAATAATTATGTTTGTCAATGGATAAACCACATTTAATGGCAACTCATATAAAACCCAAAATCTAAGCTTTTATATATGAAATATTGTTTAACAACTCTGAAAAAATGTCTTTATTCGTAAATTTGATTCCAAATATCTATACGCTTCATTGCATCGTATTTTTTCTGCGTTCATCATAATCTTTTTCAACCAGCTAAAATGTTACCTTGATTCACCATCAAAAAAAGTAAAAAACCTCGTTGGTCCTGAGAAATCAGGGTGATAGATTAATTACAGATAACAAAAACTATCGTCAACAAGGTGTAAGTGTTATGGCAAAAGGCATTCTTCCTTTCAAGTATGAAGCTGAAAAAAACACAACTCAGTAGTGTTTTTATAAAAAAAGGATCATCTCCCGATTAGTTGTAGTCAATTCTTGCTCGCCTCTGGCGAGAAGCTAAAACAAGTGGGTTATTTCTAATTAAGCGGGTGTAATCTCAGAGGGTACAAGGGGTCAAGGATTCAA
>Ga0207996_1000860_pt1 | contig 23943 bp, 22 predicted proteins | sample AntAceMetag02UKG_FD_184773 | JGI IMG/M metagenome (GOLD analysis project Ga0207996, IMG submission 184773) | Saline lake microbial communities from Ace Lake, Antarctica - Antarctic Ace Lake Metagenome 02UKG (SPAdes) (version 2) | ecosystem: Environmental > Aquatic > Non-marine Saline and...
TGATAGATCTTTTCCAGATTGAAAACACGGTTGATGTCCTCATTGTGCTCTCTGATACCTTCTGCCCAAATATCCAGCATGATCTGTGCAAAATTATAATGACCTTCTAATAGTGAAGTGACTGTCTGAGAAACAAATTGTTCTAATTTTTCAGCAGGGTCATCATATTTTTCCATAATCTGAGCTGCTTCATTCCCGATTTCTGAAAAATGCATTTCAAACAGATTGATAAAGATATCATCCTTGTTCTTAAAGTATTCATAGATCGTGCCTTTACCGATATTTGCGGCTTTGGCAATATCTGCCATTTTTGTTTTCACCACACCTTTTTCGGAAAATACCTGCATGGCAGCCATTATAATTCCCCGTTTCTTCTCTTCTTTATCCACTATTTTCGGGCTCATCTTTTCACCTCTCTTTTTTATTGACCGACACGTCGGCCAACATTATTTCCAAGTAATATATGTCCAGTTTTTTTTATCTGATTGAGCTTTTAGGGTCTTTGTTTTTATTTTACATAATCAAGTATTCAAACAATATCACATGCAAATACTTATGATAATAAAAGAAAATGTCAGCATTAACTGATGGATAGCATTATAGTTAATTTATTTTAACTAACTTCCTACTATCTAAATAATTCATTGACAGATTGCTTTGATAATGTCCTCCGTGAGTCAGCCCATAGCACGTGATAACATTTAATTGTTATCACGTGCTATGGGCTGACTCAAGGAGGACATGAGGTTAGTATATGAGCAATACAGAAAATGACATTGCGTTCTTGAAGATGATCTGCGATATTTATGGCAAACTGGACGATACTGTTTACTGCCGCAATTGTAATGGATAATTGATTGAAAATGAAATCCGATATGCGGTTAAGAAAAGGATCATGAATTGAGATTGATGTTGCAAAAATATGTTAGAAGAATATAAATCCGGTTTAGATTCTTGACTTCATGAAAGCGAAGTTGTTTGAGAGCGTAGCGTGAAATCGAACAGTGTCGGGGGATGCCGTTTAAAATAAAAAACAAATGATTGACAACATCCACCCTGATCTCGCAATTCTAACTAATAAAATCACGTATAAACTACTCATCATTAACATCTTAATCATGCTTAAGGTTGTTAAGAACTGTGTATAAAGAGCCCGGACACGACACAGTTTGAGAGTACCTACTAGGGATTTATATAGTACAAATTAATGTAAAACCTAGCATAAAAGTTATGGTAACTTCTTGTTTTATCGATTACCGAATATGATTTTTTATAAATGATCTGTCAAGCTGAAATCATTACCACTTGTAAATTCTTATTGTATGAAGAGGCTGTGTGAAAATACGCTTTGATAATAGGCTTGAGTAAATATCCCAAACAAGAACAAGACTTTTGAACTGTACTCAGGGCAAGAGTCAACTATATTCATTGCCCAGTGTCAATTCCGGTCGTTTCACTTCCTCCATTTACACTGGGCCAATGGCATAACCTTCTTGTTTATATATACTTATACCCATTTTCAAACACCCCTACTTGCCAATAAATTATTTTCGTAATTATCCTCAAAATATACCCCATTTTTCAGCATATAAAACAGAAGCTTGATAAGTTTATTTGCCACCGCAATCAGTGCCTGTTTCCCTGTTTTTCCTTCTCTCATTTTTTTCAACTTATATTCCTTATAGCGTTCACAAAATGTTGTTACTCTTTGTGCCATAACAAACATATCACTTCGTAAATATTTATTGCCCTTTTTTGATATTTTCCCATTATGCTTGATTGATGAACCACTTTCTTTTTTACCTGGATCAAGACCTGCGAAGGCACATAATTGTTTCCAGTTTTTATAATTGTTAACATCAACAATTTCAATGAGAAAGCCTATTGCCAAAGTATTCCCAATACCTCTTACTGATGTAAGTATTTCCTTCTCTTCTTTAAATAACTCGTCGGTTACTTCATTCAGTTTTTTTTCAAATTCTTTTATACGACTTGTTGTTTCCAATAAGCTATTGACTAAATGACTTATTGTAAACTGAGCAAACTGATCTGGGGTACCAATAGATGTTCTTGCCATCTCTTTGACTTCTAAAGCAGACACTGAAAGCTTTCTACCAGATGTACTGGTCAGCAATTTTTCCAAAGTTCGCAGTTGCTTTGACTTAATCTCCGATGGAGTGCAGCAATTTAACAGAAAATTGAGTGCAGTAACGCAGCACACATCTATCTTTTGGGCAAGTTCGGGAAAGCAATTAACCATTGCCTCTTTCAGTTTTACTTTTATACGAGTTCGTTCTTTTACATAAAATTTGTAACTTCTAAGTAAGTTACGAAGATCATTTGCTATGGTAGATGATGCTCTTAATTTATCCCAAAAGACGACACCATATTCTGCAATAATCAACGCATCTTTTTTATCAGTTTTCGTATTTCTCAGTATACATGCCTTAGTGAAAGAGTTTATGAGTAAAGGCATTATAACAGATACATAGCAGCCTTTAAGCTCAAGGAAATGTTGTAGTCTGCGGTGATAAGTGCTGGTTGATTCCATCAAAAATATAACCTTTTCATTGACATATTTGTCCGCTAAAGTGATAAGTTGATTGAAAGAAATTCTGGTCATTGGTAGATGATCCCGATGCAGAATTTCCTTGTTTTGGGTAAGAAAGCAAAAATCAAAGCTGTCTTTTGAGATGTCAATGCCACAATAAATGTCGGCTTGAGCTTGGTTTAGTTCCATAATCTTATTCCTTTTCCAATTAATTTTGGGAAAGTAAGAACACTGCTTCATCTTATCTTCCAAGTTACTGAGGCTCGAAGCCTTATCAACCTATTTAGACTGTAAGCAGGCAACAGACTCTTGCAAAGACTCGCGGTCTGGTTTTGAAAAGTTGTCCTGCTTACTTTCCCAATTTTCACACTATGTATTTCTACTGATTTAATCAAGGTCAATATTATATCAATGAAGGTAGAAGTTTTGAACGACTAATGTAATATCAGTCTACAAGTTAGCATAATATGAGTTGTCGTCAGTCTCTCAAAAGTCTTGCCCTGAGTACAGTTCAAAACTTGGCTTATGTGGGTTCTCCTCGCAGTTTTTGTATTATCGCACAGTCTTTAAATTAGGTTAAAATCTGCAAAGTAGGTTTTTAGCGAATATATAATTGTATCTAAAGTTCAATTTCCTCGGGGTCACTTTCCATGGGTGTTATCTTCCAATCTTCTGCATCATGATCCCAATCTGCTATTTTATCCAGTGGAAGCTTGATATATTTTCCCCATGCTGTTACTGCAACTTTTCCATCCGGTAAGATCAGCTCTCCGGTTCCTTCGAAGAAGCGTCTATTCTGGCTGGTGATCCTGCCGACTACTCTCAATTCTACATCATAAGGAACGGGTCTTTTATATTTAACGTTTAATTCCACTGTTACGCCCCAGATCTCTTTATGCTCGATCATTATCGCCCTTCCGATAGTTTCATCCAGGATAGCACTTGAAATGCCACCGTGCAGCCTGCCTGGGTAACTCTGATGCATTTCACAGGGGGTGAAGGTGGCAACCAATTCGTTGTTTTCCAATTCAAAGAATCCGGCTTTTATACCAAAATCGTTCTTTAATCCACAGACAAAACAATGCTTACTGTTCTGATGTTTCTTTCTTACTTTATGTTTCATACATTTCTCCCCGATAATACTTTTGCAAGTATTTCAACCATTAAGCATCCTGATATCTTCTGGTAATATGTTACTTAGAGATACTACCAATAATTTATAACCTCGCCCCTATCGGTACCATTTATAATTCTTCAGATAATTATAGACTACAAATATTGGGGCTAATAACGCCGCGTAAACTCCAATTGTGATCATGATTCCAATTGTGAATGCAGCAACAATTATAGCGATAGGATTAACCATTGAGCTAAATTTCGATGATCCATCCCCAAAAGTCGTTTTTACATTAATTAGAGCTCCTTGATTGGCGAATATGTCAGTAAATCTAAAGAATAATCCTGAAATCATTCTTTTAACAAAAGCACCGAATCCCGATACTTCGGTTTGTTCTTTTCTTTCTTTGGTTCTTTTGTCTCTTAAGAATTGAGGGGGACTAAAGGCTTTTTTAAAGAATAAACCGGTAAATAATAAAACAAAACCTACTATGGAATTAACAAATAGTTTCATAGTATTTTCTGAAGCAGAAAATTCTGTAGTCTTTAGTTCTTCGATATCTAATTGAGCTTCTTTAATGCTCTTTTCTTTCAAAGCAATTTTCTCATCTTTTTCAGCTTCAGTGATGCTCTTATATTTGTTATAATTTCTATTGATTTTGTTGATTGCACTACTTTGGTTTTGTATCCATGACTGTTTAAATTTAATTCTTTTCTCCAAACCTGATTCAAATTTAACTTTTGCAGCATCTGGATTCAAGAAATATAGATTTGGTAATAAATAAGCTATAACAGCGTAAAATATTATCAATAGAGGAACGATCTTTTTTCCTCTAAATTCTCGTTTGTTTTGATAATTATAGACATCCTGGTACTCTTTCGTGGTATTTCTTACCCATTCATCATCGCAATCAATCTTTTTCAGCTCTTTCAACAATTTCTTAGTTTTGTCCATTTGCTCTTTTGACATTGGCTTTCTATATTCAGTATTTGTTTCTTCGTCTAAACGTGCAAATTCCCAGCAATTGTAAATCTCCGCGATCAATTCAGAAGACTTCTGACATTCTTTTGATACTTTTTCATCCATTTTATTTCATTCTCCCATGACATTTATTTTCTGTTTATACGCTATCATCTTTCAGATATCAAGATAATCAAACAACACAAACATACTCAATATTGCAAGTAAAATAAAATGAAACCTTGCAAATGAGTAAGATATATTCACCCTCTATTCATAATATCAATTTTAAAAATGTATATCCTGGAGCTGTTTTAAGATGTACTTAAACTCGCATTGTTGTTAAGCAGTCTTCGTATATCGCTCCGCTCTTTTTGTGAAGGATGGCTTGCCGAGTCGTAGTCTTAGAACGGAAATTTACTGCCAGGTCCATTACTCATAATTGACTTACATCTTCGAGTCTTTCTTTTTTTTCCTGATTTTTACAATCGGGTATTTTGATTCAATTTCACTCATATCGATGTTAGAGTTTTTTAAATACTTATCAAAAAAACTTTTTACAACTGTTCTTTGGATTTCAAATGCTATACTATCTCCACCTAAAATATAATTTAAATCTGTGAAGCTATCGTGTGAAAACCCTTTGCATACAACTTCATAGCAATCATCATTTGCTTTATTGAGGTATGTCAAAGCTCTTAAATATCTGCCGTTTTCTTCATTACTCGAAACAAACATGAATGGAACCTTTAATTTGTTATTATTCAAATCGCCAAATTGAAAACCATCCAAATTTATTCCTGCTTTTATCTTAGTATCACCAAAACACATCTGTCCGGCTGTTGCTCCACCTAACGAGTGCCCGAAAATTCCAATTTTATCCAAGTCAAATATTCCATTTAGATTCTTTTTGCCGTCATTATTTATTAGTTCTAATTTTTCTAAAACAGCTTTAGTATCCGATGCCCACAATTTAGTGCTTTCATTATGTAACGGTGTAAGTTTCAGCATTTTTTTATAAGCATTATCATTCTCATCAATACTATCAGAGTATAATATTATCGATTGCCATTTACCAATTTCCTGTCCTTCTAACTCAGGAGCTCTTTTAGTAAAAAAATCATTGTCAGGTGAGGTTCTGATAACATCTCCATTTTCTTTTATCAATAAAGCAGATTCATTTTCGTGCCCAATGCTAACAACTATGTATCCATTACTTACCAAATCTTCAAAAACTGTTTGATAAACTTCAGTAAAACCTCCATAACCGTGATTATAAATAAGTACAGGGAATGTATTGTATCTTATTGGTGGAGCTTCCAAAATAGTGTTACTCTCGATTTCAGAAAAATAACTTATCATAAATGTTGGTATCCCCATAAAAGAGGAAGCAGCAGAAATTACATTCTCGGTTCTAAAAGGCTGCTTATCTTTTGATTCATAATTTGTGGGATACCATACATCAAATGATATTATTCTACCATTATCAGTTTTATCTTTTTCAAAAAAGAACCCCTGTCGGCCAATATTATATTCTCCTGTTGGTTGAAGCATTTTGGGCAATTCTTTTTTTAATAGTTTCTCATCCCCAAAAGAAATGGTCACTATTTTATAATCATTTTCATGCTTTTCAAACTTCGCCTCAAAAGTTTGTATAGTGTCTTCTTGCTTAACTTTTCTTGTAGTAATATTTCCAAACTCATAATAGTAATTTTCAATCTCTTTTATAGTATCAACTCTGTATTTCACATTCTCAAGATCATTTCTCAAAAAAACAAAATCATAACACGATGCAATTGCCTTATGACCCTTTATCGGCATTAGTTCTGTTGTATATATAATTGCATTTTCATCAAATATCAGCTTTATTTCACTTAAATTTTGTGAATTTTCAGCGTCTTCCAGCCTACTTATTAGATTTTTTTGCTTTATCTCTTGCGATGACAAACTACATCCATAATTAATACCCAATATAATCAATATTACTAAAATTGTTTTCATTCATTTACCTCATTGTTAGTTTTAATAAATTTCCCCTTTTATATCTTTTAATAACTCTTTAGCTTTACTTTCAGGATTTAACTCGATTGATTTTCATAGAATTTAATTATTAAACCTATTAGTATATTCATTAAACCTCTCGCTTAACATATATCATTTCTGTGCAACACAGATTAATCTTGCACTTGCTTTTTTATCATAAATATCGGAATTCCAGGCTCCATAAAAATCAATCTTTGTAAAACCTGCTTTTCGAAGGATATTTTGCCAACTATCTAATAATCTGATTCGAATTTTTACAGAAGTATGATTAAATTCTGAAATTTGCTCTGTATGAGTAAAATCAAAAATATTCACAGTCTGAAGATTGTCTGAGTATTTCATTGTAAAAAATCTCGTAAAGTTTCTATTATTGATAATAGGAGCGTAACTTGGGGGATTCTGCATTGAATAATCTGTTTGTCCTTGATCAAAGATTAATATTCCGTTTGGTTGCAAAACTGATTTCATACTTTGCAAAGCCTGCAATGTTTCTGAATCTTCAAGTAATTCATTAATTGAATTATTCAAGCAAACAACAGCATCAAATTTACTGTCATAATTCTCCTTTAATTTGAGAAAATCAACTTTGCAAAGAGGAATATCATACTCTTGAGTATTAACTTTTGCTTGCAAAAGCATAGATTCAGATAAATCAGATCCAAATACATCCAAGCCCAAAGAGTGAAATATTGAAAGGTCTCTTCCAGTTCCGCAAGCACAATCCAATACACTCGCAACATGATGTTTAGCAAAAATCCGTTCAAAGAATTCTGTTCTTTCAGGATTTTCCTTTTTCATCCAATCATAGCGTTCTGCGAAATCTTCATATTTATCATAGATCATATTTTTTACTGATTCCTTCTTTTGATGATGAGATTCTTTTTGATTAAATTGATTCCTTTATAATATTATTTTAATAAAATCATCTTCTTAACAGGTGAATTTGGTATATTCAGTTTGTAGTAATAAATTCCAGACGATACTGGATTATTGGATTGATCGGTTCCATTCCATACAATTTGTTGATATGGTGATTGGGTGATTGGGAAATTTGAGAAAGTTCTCACTATCTGACCTTTCAGATTATAAATCATCAACTTGGTGAATTCATTAATTTCAGCGTTTAACTCAAAACTTATAGTAGTTGATGGATTGAAGGGATTGGGGTGATTTGAAAGAGTAATTTCAGGAGAAATCAATCCATTTTCAGAGAAAGTTTGATAGTCACTTAACATATAAGCTCCCTGATTGGTAAAAGCCATTACGTGTATTATACTCATTATTGGATTTACAAAGAGATTATTGATAGATTGATTTTGCAATCCTTCGTTCAAGGGAATAAGTGTAACATCAGACCATATTGCTACCCCGTTGCTTTCTTCCCAGCCCACAAAAGTATATCCATTCATATCATTATTTACGCAAGAAAGTGACTCGGAATAAAATTCGTTCTGCCAGGTATAACCGAAATCCATAGAACTCCATAGCCCAGATGAATCCAATGAATCCGGAAAAACACCGAATAATTTTGAATCATTTCTAAATGACATATCAGTAATGAAGGGACAATCTGATGTTGGTGCACTCCATGTTTGCCCATGATCATCGGAATAATGAATGCCGACTATATTACCAGAAACAGAAACAGCATAATGATTTTCCCAGAAAACTATATCTTCACAATTCATGTCAGTGAAATATGCAATTTCTTCCCAAACAACACCATCGTTAGATTTATATAGACCGTTATATGCTCCAATATAGTATTCTTGATCAGTCAAGTTGAAAACTAGAAAATTGGGAGAATATATCCACTCAACTACTTCAAATTCTAGTGTATTTTCGTTGAATATATACACACCATCTGAATCAGTTCCATTACCCTGAACCAGCAGAAACTCGTGGTCGCTATAGTGAAGTAGATTCAAAACTGGAAGTCCACTGTTGATCTGAATCCATTCTTCACCATTTTCAACAAGAAGTCCATCTTCACAAGCCAATACAAATGGGTAGCCAAAATAATGCTGAGATAAATCATAAATTTCAATATCTTGTGTACAAATTGGATTCCATTCGTAGGCACTTAGAAGTGATGATGTTAACAGAATTAGTAATATAAAATATTTCATTTAAATAATCCTCCTTTATGAGCCAGCAATATATTTGCAATAGTTATAACTGATCGGACCGATTTTAGTAAGCTTACAAGGAAACTCATCACATTCAAAACAATATCTCACTTTTTTCTCTACTGCACAATGTTTGATTTTACACGGTCCAGTCAATTTTGGAGTGCAACCTTCATTTCCATTTGGGCAAATTCCTTTTTGCATTCTTGGGCATTTCTCACAAGCAATTCCGCATACACTTATTTTCATTATTAACTCCTAATTAATGTTTTTTTTTGTGATTTCAATGATAGGATATTTATCCACAACCTCATTCATATTGATATTCTGACTCTTCAGATATTTATTAAAAAAAATCAAAATTAACTCTCTCTGAAGAGAAATTGCTTCTTCACCACCGGGTTCAAACAATCTTAAATCCGTGAAACTGCTATGGGAAAATCCTTTGATAAAAGCTTGATAGCATGCGCTTTGAGAATTTTGCATAAATGAGTTCGCTCGTAAATAAGAGCTTCCTCTTTGATTACTTGAAACAAACATAAAAGGTATTTCTAACTTATTATGAACCAAATCTCCAAATTGAAAACCATCAAGATTGATACCTGCATCGATTTCAGCACAATCATAAGCCATTTGACCCGCAACTGCACCACCAACCGAATGACCGAATATACCTATATTTTCAAAATCAAAACTCCCTTTAAAAATAGGATTCTCTTTATCCAGTTTCTGCAATTTTTCAATTACTGATTTTGTGTCGGTAATCCATAAACGAGTGCTTTCATTATGTAATGGACTAAGTTTTATCAAATCTAAATATGCTTCACGATTTTCATCAATATTATCAGAATTCAGGATAATATCTTGAAGTTTATTGATTTCTGAGCCATTAAGCTCAGCAGCTCTTTTTTTAAAAATTTCATTCTCAGGATTATTTGCAATCACATCTTCGTTTTCAGTGATAAACAGTGAAGATTCATTTTCGTGGGCAATACTGACAACGATATATCCGTGGCTTGCCAGATCTTCAAAAACAGATTGGTAAACTGAACTAAAACCACCATACCCGTGATTGTATAACAGGATTGGATATTTTCTATCAGAATTTATTTGTGCGTTTTTGTATGAATTCGTTTTTACCAAAGGTGCATAACTGTTAAAAAATATCGGTAATCTCAAAAATTCAGCAGAAGCCCTGGCAACTGCTTTGCTATGATAAATTGCTGTCTCAATCATGATTGGATTTGCCGGATACCAGATTTGAAAAGCGATTGTACGATTATTTTCCTGTTCACCTTTAGGATAATAATGGGTTGATTGTCCAACTTTGTATTTACCGGTCGGTTTTAGCAATTTGGGCGTTTTATTATCAAGAGTTACTCCTTCTCCTAATGTTAAAAGCTGCAGCTTATATTGGTCTTCTTCCATTAAAAAAATAGCTTTGAATGGTAACTCTGCTTCCTCTTTGTTAACATTCAATAACACAAAAGTTCCTGTTTCAATTTGCTGAGTTTCAAGCTTTACTACTTTTATATTTTTGTATTCTACGGTTTCAATTGGAGTATTTCCCCATAGATATTCATAAAAGGAAGCTATCGCTTCTTTACCGTATTTTGGAGGGCTATCAGTATAAACTAATGAAGCATCATCTGTGAAAATATCTGCAATCATTCTAAGATTTTTTGTTTTCTCAGCTATTTCAAGATTGGTTATCATAATTTCTTTATTGTCAGTGTTATTGGCCACCAAAAGAGCTATGAATAGAATTAGTAATGAAAATACAACTGAAATTTTCATCTTGTGCTCCTAATTATTACTTTTGATTTTTAGTTTGTCTTTCATTTTAAAGATTTCTCCTCTTCTTCATAAAAGTTATTTTATCCAAATCAGAGCTTTTTTTATAAAGCACAACAAATAATATCATCAGAATAAAAATCGCGATTATTGAATTTTCAATTCCTGATGTACCACCTGTTAAAATATCACTACCTGAAAAGTTCAATTTTAAAATATACAAATTACTGAATTCATTACCACCTGACAACCCAAATCCTAATAAAACTTGTGTTAGGTTCCATCCGAAATGAAATGCTATAGGCATTAAAAGATTTTTCGTATAAGTATAAATAACTCCTAGAACTGCTCCTCCTGTTGCAACACTCAAAAGGCTTATGATATTTGCATTTGCGTTTCCAAGATGCAATAGGGCGAAAACCAGAACGGAAGAAATTAAAGCTATTCTTGTCCCCCAGCTATTTTCAACAATTCTGTAAAGTATGCCTCTGAAAAATATTTCTTCGGTGATTACAAAACTCACAATTAAGATGAGATTTACTATTATGTTTGTTGGGAATTGTAAAAATGATGCTTTAATTAATCCTGAAGATATCAACAAAATAAAACTAATACTGATAATAGCTATTGATAGTATAAAATTAATTATGATTTGCTTACCGTTATTTTTTAATCTAAGTTCAGTTATTTCTCTATTTTCGAGATTGCCGAATAGATAGTAATATGAAAATGGCATTAGGATCAGGATTGTAATAAAAACTCTGATAGCTCTATTTAAATTTTCATTTAATCCTAGAAATTGAAAAAAATTATCCAGCAAAAGTTTATTGATTAAAATAGGTATTAATATACAAAACATACTACCAATAATAATTTTTATTATGGGTGATTGAATCATATTTCTCAATGAATATTTTTTATCTTTTTTCATAAAATCATTCTCCTTTGAATTTCTTCAATATTTTCTACGTTTTACTTTCATCATTATCCATCAGAATTAATTAGTGATTTTATATACATAAATGGAGATGCACCTATGTTGAAGCAAGCATGTACAACAATAGCTGGGAATAAACTATCCGTGGATTCTCTTAAATAACCAGCAATTATTCCTAAAATGAATCCAAATACAACAATGATTAAAACTCTCTGTAGTGGCACCCCCATTTGTACCAACATTAAATGCATAGATCCAAAAAATAGAGCACTCACCAGTACAGGTAAACTAATTTTAAAGCCGAAAATATTAAGACATAAACTGATAAGTGGTGTTAAATAACCTTGAATCAATCCTCTTGCTAATACTTCTTCAGCAATACTTGCTAGAATCCAGACAAATATAACTTTATGAATTAATGTAAAATCTCTAGTAGGGTTAAATGAATTCGAGCATTTCATGAGACTCGCTATATATGATGAAAGAAATCCTAATACAATACTAATGATTACTATTTTGACAATGTTGAATTCTAAACTGATATTAAAACCATAATTTTGTAGACTTCCTCTATTAATTAACAGAATTATCATTAATGATACTATTATCATTGAAAGGTGCATAAATCCTTTTTTTACAAATAGAGAATTTTCAAACAGGTTTGTATTCTTAGAAAAATAAATCATAAGTATGTTAGGTATTATCAAAGCAAAGGTACCAAATATAATTGCTATTAGGACTTTTAGCACCACCACATAGCTATTCATTGCTATCTCCTCTAATATTTTTACTCTTCTGTATGTTTTTTAACTTTTCTAATACCCTTCTCGCTTTACTTTCGGGATTTAATTCAATTGATTTTTCATAATATTCAATTGCCAAATCTATTTGATTATTTGTCTGATATGCTTCGGCAAGGCTGTCATAAACATTTGCAGAATTGGGATATTCTTCCATATTTAGTTCAAACAATTTAATCGCGTTTCCAATTCTTCCTTCCTTCAACATTTGATATCCCAGATTATTCAGTTCTGCTTCATTGAAAAGATATCTGCCTTTGATGGAACTTCCTTTGATTTTTTTATAAGTACCTATAGCATTTTCAATACTATCCATCAAAATTATGTCATACAAATAAACCCCGATAGATTGTTCGGTAATTTCATGATAAGGAATATAGCGTTCCCATTTGCAAGGTGTGAAAGTATCTCCGATAAGTTTCTCCAGCAAATCTTTGAAAATCATTTCACCGTTATCACTGTTTGTCATTATTACAATTGAGGTCCCTTGTTCGATGAATGTGATTGTATAGTTTTGAAATCCCAGTCCGTGTCCTTCTTTGAAAAAGGCTTTTCCGTAATCTGTATCTATGACTACACAACCCAAACCGTAAGAAAGATTTATATCATCATTTTCATCTGTTGTCTCATAAGATATTGATGGGAACTGATGCATTGATTTGATTCTAATTGAGGGAGAAAGCATTTCATCAAAAGAAGCATTTGATAGCCCCTTTTTATGCAATATTGCTTCAATGAATTTAGAATAATCTTCTGCTGTTGTGTTTAAAGAACCACCTGCACTTGCTTGATCTCTTCTTTGATAATCTATATTTTCTTCTAAAATATTGTGCCCGACTGCATAGTTATCCTCATATTTATCCTGCCAGAGATAACTTGAATTGCTCATTTTTAAAGGTGCAAAAACTTTTTCAACTGCAATTTCTTCTAATCCCTTACCTGTAATTTTTTCGATTACAAACTGCAAGAGATAGATTCCTTCTCCGGAATATGCAAATTTAGAACCCGGCTCAAAGAAAAATTCCAATTTCTGATTGGTATTAAATATTCTTGAATTCGGGAACCCTGTTGTATGATTCAAACAAATGCGTGCCGTTAATTTCTCCCAATATTTATTTCCCTTCAAATCACTATAAATTTCATATTCCGGGATTGGTTTTTCCAGGTATTGATATAGAGGTTTATCCAAATCAATAATATTTTCTTCAACTAATTGCATTACGATATACGAGAAAAGGAATTTGCTGAAAGATGCGCCACACATCACAGAATATTCATTCAAAAATTTATTATTATCTTTATCTCTGAAACCGTATGATTTCACATAAGATATCTTGTTGTCATTCAAAATTGATAGAGACAACCCTGTTACACTCGCTTCTCTCATATAGAAATTCACTATTTCATCTATCTTTGTTGTTGAAATAGTCTCTCCTGTAATTTTCCTAATTTTAGAGATATTCTCATTTTGCATTTTTACCTCTTGTCCATTTTTTGCAGGAATCATATTGAAACTCAATGCTATAATAATTCCAATGATTATTCCTTCTATTTTCATAATATGTTTTCCATTATTACAAATTCTTCAATATTATATTTAGGTGTATTTCAAAATATCTATCAATTTCTTCTTCTGTTAAATGATTCAATGTATAGTGATCATGAAAAAGAAATGAGATTACACTCCTCGTGGTTAACATTATGTACGCAAGTTGAATATGTTTATCTTTAATTTTTGTAAAATAACCATCTTGTTCACCTAGTTTTAACTGTTCCTTTAAATCTTCTGCAGATTTCACAAAATGCCTCTCATATGTTTCTATCAACTCAGATGATAGATTTGGAATGATATCACGATAAATCAGTTGGACATTTCGATTTGTCAGCATAAATAAGGCTCTGTTATTGACTTTTACGAAATTATAATATTCTTTCAGATAACTATAAATCTTGTCGTAACTACCTAGAGCTTTATTAAAAGCTACTTCACTTTTTTTTAACCTACTCAGATCGTACTGCCTGACAATTACGTATAAAATCTCATTTTTACTGGAAAAATAGTAATACAAAGTGGATTTGCCAAAATCTGCATCTTTAGCAATTTGATTCAAGGATACATTATCAAATCCATATTTTATAAACAACTTTTTTGCTGATTTTAATATTTTCTTTTTTCTTGCTTCGAACTCATTTTCTATTCTATTCAACTCGACCTCCTTTCTAATATTCGACCGATGGTCTAGGAAATTCTGTGTTATAATTCTGTCAAGTTGTAATATAATATTTCAGGCATACCTTCATTTTTTTAAGTAAATCTGATTCGTAATTATAGCTTTTCATGACACTGTATTCTTTAATTTTCCTTACAAATGTAGTTGTAAAGAAAATATTAGAAATGTCTAGGAGCAAATTCACTGCCTGATCAAGATTTTTAGATACAGCTCAAATGCTGTAGTTTTTTATTCTCCAGAGGTTAGTTTGTCACTATATTTGCCACCACCTTCAAGTTTTCCTCTTATTCAGTAAGAGATTCCACAGCTTCGGCAATATTTCCCGGTGTGCTCATTATTTTCATGAACGTTCCCATATCAAGGTCAGGAAAGGATAGTGCGATGCGGTATCTTCCATGCAGCATCACAACTTTGTTATCAATCACCAGAAATTCGTAAGGCAGAAAAGCAGTATGCTTAGGTTCTCCACTATCAATCTTTGGAAGAAAAAGTGATTCTCCTTTTTCTCCTGAAAAACCGAATCCATACAATGTAAGATTATTATTAGGAATATCTATCCTGTATATCTGTTCTAAATCATCCTTCCTTTGAAAATTCTTTTCTAGGCGAGAAATTGCCGCTTCATAACTTTCAAATTCAGCTATATCAACAACATCTTTAAAATATGGCATCATAGCCATATAATGATATTTCTGCAGTTTTTTTGCTTTCAGTCCATCTTTAGAACCAAACTCGAGCATAGGATTATTACCAAATATCTGCATACTGGCAACCAGTTTATTATTCATTTCAGAAAGTTCTGTCCATACAGCATTAAAATCATCTTGAAAATAGGCATTTCCCCAATATAGGGGATTCATAAAACTGATTTGAAGCATATTCCCAACATCGGTTAATCCGATTCTCCAGGCAGCCGCAAAAGCCCTTGAACCACCTTTTGCAGAAATAGCTTCCAATAGTTTTGGACTCGAAACAATGATCACATACCTGCTTTCATTATCTGCCGGCATATATTCTCCGGAAATATCTAAACCGTTATAAAGCAAACTTACTTTTAAAGAATCTATGGTTTCATCTAAAGGCATATCACTTATCGCACCTAGTACATAAGGCTTATAAACCTGAGCAGTTAATGTTAAAATTCCCATAACAAGAATACTCAATAAAATTATCTTTTTCATATCACTTCCTTTTATATTACACCATAAGGTATCTGATCAATTCTGAAAACCGGACCATCTTTACAGATCAGTTTTCCACCAATATTGCAGCGCCCGCATTGACCTATACCGCACTGCATTTTCATTTCCAGGGTGGTAAATATCTGTTCAGCTTTCCAGTTCATTGCTTTAAGCGCTTCCACCGTAAGTCTGATCATTATAGGTGGACCACATATAACTGCGATACTGTTGTCCGGTTTTAAAGCAAGGTCCTTTACCAGACTGGGAATAAATCCGACCTTTCCGTGCCACCCTTCATAGGGAATATCGATTGTTGTATGCAACCGGGCATAAGGATCAGATTCCCATAGCTTCAGATCTTCCTTAAATAATATATCCAGAGGTGACCTGGCTCCAAATACTATTTCCAGACCGGCAAATTTATCCTTTTCCAGTAATATCTGATCAATAACGGGTCTTAACGGTGCCAGACCTATGCCACCACCAATTATCAGAAGTTTTTTACTGTACCATTCCTCCAGGGGGAAACTGTTGCCGTAAGGTCCACGTACTCCCACAAATTCTCCTGCCGTTAAACGATGCAGCATCTTGGTGAGGTGTCCCATTTTCTTCACCGATACTATAAATTGAGTTGCCCCCTTTTTCTGTCTGCTGATAGCAAAAGTGGATTCACCAATACCTTGCACAGTAATCTCAACAAATTGACCTAGTAAGGCAGAAAAAGGTTTCCCCTCATCTAACTCCAGTAGAAAACTCTTAACATCATTACTTTCATTTATAACTTTCTTTATAACTGCTGCTTTGGGGATCAATTCCATTTCAAGCTCCTTGCGATGCTGCTTTTTTTTCTTTTATCCTTTCGGTCAGGTTTCTGGCAATATAAGGAAAACTTCTCTTCAACGGGCAAATAATCACACATCTGCCACAACCCGTACAGGAAGTCCTGCCGTATTTCCTTTCGCTGTAGCCAAATTTATCCAGAGTCCGGTTCCTAACCCTGGCTGCATTGTTATCACGGGGATTATGCCCCCCTGCCATTCGGGAATAGGCAGAAAACTGGCAGGTATCCCAAACTGTCACTCTTTCACATTTCCCTTTGAATTTCTCATCAGCCACCAGGAAACATAAACAGGTTGGACAGCTGAAAGTACAACCACCGCAGGTTAAACAGATATCGGAAACATCATTCCAGAATTCATCATCGTAAGTATCAAGTACATCTTCCGGTGCAGCGACTTCAAATCTGCCACGGGGCCATTCAGGTGCCTCATAGATCTCATCTGTATCAATTAACAAACCGAAATTTAAGATATCCGAAACTTTTTCGGTTATCTGCCGGAAAAGAAATCCATCTGGAACACGTTTGAATATTATGTCCATTCCTTCTGTTTTATCAGGAGAACTATTTCGATCTGTACAATGGCAATTTTCACCCATTTCATCACAGATCATGCCAATGAGCAATGTGCGATCTCTTTCACCTTTATAAAGCTCATCGGTGTATCCGGAATGCAAAAAAACTCTGTCCATGTAATTAATACCTTCTGCATCGCAGGAACGCAAACCCATAATCGCGCGCGGTTTTGTACTGGTTTCAACCTGCTTTACAGACCATTTTTTCTTAAGATCGAATTCTGCAATGGGCCTTCTTTTCGGAAAGAAAAGAGCTTTCACAGATTCATCAATTATATTTGGAGGAAATTGAACTTCATCGGTTTTATCATAGATACTCCATATCCATTTTTGTTTTTCTTTTTCGGGTATCCACAATTCGTATCCGGAAGATAACTCATCCAGAAATCTGTTAAGGTCCTTCAGTTTTAACTTTTTCCAGTTACTCATGTCTTCCTCCCAGTATTTCATCAGGATCTTCCTTAGCCAGAACGACTAAAGGCGGTAGCTCATCAGGAATTGTGCCTGCTCTGACATTGAACATTTCCAGAACTGATTTTTCCACAGCGTTGTTCAATAATCTTAAGGGAATATCTTCCGGGCAAATACGATCACATTCACCACAATCAGAACAACGTCCCGCCAGGTGATATGCTCTGGTTAGATGCCACATTGTATTGGAAGAGAGTTTCGCAGATGCTTCAATCCATTTTGGCTCATGCTGATCGGCAATACACAATTCGCAGTAACATAAAGGACAGATCTGACGACAGGCATAACAACGAGTGCATTTATCGAATTCGACTGCAAAGAAATCCCAACGTTCGGGATCAGTCATGGCTTCGATTTTTTTCAATTGATCATAACCTGGTTCAGTTGCAGTCTTTTTCTCTCCAAATACATAATCGGCAATGGGAGAAATGTTAGTTGGGCAGTCATCGCACTTAGGGGCTTGTTTTTCATCGATATCAACACCTTCACAACCAACTGCCAGTGCAACGATCTGATTCAGGTTGATCCTGTGCTCCACGATCTGGGTAGTAAGTGACCTGCCGTCACAGCCTTTCAAAACTATCCCGACTTTCTTATATCTTTTAGTTATGTTGGGAAGATAATTAGTAAGGTTGTGCACGCTTCTGCGATCATAGATAAGTTCATCAATTTCGGAAATATCCTTAAAAAGATAAGGTCTTACATCACTAATAATTTCATCATATTTCCATCCCAGGAGAACTTCAATTATTTTTAACTCAAAAAGTTCTTTTGCTTTTACGATCAGTTCTTTCATTTAGCCAGCTCCTTTCGAGCAAGTGTCTTGGGTTTATCTGCCAGATCTTTAAGTTGTTGAGTGAATTGAGTACACTCATCGGCAAATTTTTTCCCCTCTGCAGCCGAGATCCAGGTGAAATGCATCCGATCATAATTAATACCAACGAAATTCAGCAGTCTTCTCGCTACAGCAAGTTTTCTACGAGCATGATAATTTCCGGTACCATAATGACAGTCACCAGGGTGACAACCACTTACCATGACACCGTCGTAACCTTCAACAAAAGCCTTAAAGATCATTACAGGATCTACTCTGCCGGAACAGGGCACCTGTACGATCTTAACATTGGCCGGATAGGTAAAACGGCTGGTTCCTGCCAGATCAGCTCCCGTATAGCTGCACCATTTACACAAAATTCCCAGTATCTGAGGTTCTTTATTCATTTTCATAATACGATCTCCTCGAAAAGTTCATCATCACTGAATCCGGCAAGAGTTATGGCACTGCCTTTACAGGTAGCCACACAGGCACCGCATCCCTGACATTTACCTGATATGACCTTAGAAACCTTTCTTCTGCCGAAATCCGCTTCTTCAATCGCTGAATAATGACAAACGTAGGCACAGGTTAGACAACCGGTGCAGGCGGAAGGATCGACCATCGCGATCCTGGCTGATTTCTTAAGAGTATCCCTGGCAAACAGGGAAAGCACTTTTGCAGCAGCTGCACTTCCTTGCTGAACACTGGCAGGAATGTCTTTAGGACCTTGGCATGCTCCCGCCAGGAAAATGCCGGCAGTAGCTGTTTCAACCGGTTTAAGTTTAGGATGAGCTTCATTGAAAAATCCGTCCTTATCGTAACTTATTCCCAGTATCTGGGCTAATTTGATCGCATCACCTTGAGGTTCAACCGCACTTGCCAGAACAACCATATCCGCATCAATGGCTACAGGTCTGCCTATCAGAGTATCTTCTGTGTAAACCCGGTATTGACCATTTTTTAACTTCATGATCCTACCTGCTCTTCCACGAAGATAACGTACATCATCTTCTTCGATCGCTCTTCGGACAAATTCATCATAACTTTTACCTGGAGACCTTATATCAATATAGCATACATAAGCGTCTCCATCTGGTACGTGATGTTTATAAAGCATAGCATGTTTAGCTGTATACATACAGCAGATACCGCTGCAGTATGTGTGCCCTTTATCTTCATCACGGCTGCCTACGCATTTCACAAATACTATTCGTCTGGGAACCTTACCGTCACTTAAACGAATCAACTCGCCACCGGTGGGTCCTGTGGAAGATACCAGTCTTTCAAACTGCAGGCCTGTGATCACATCAGGATATCTGTTACCGCCGTATTCTGTATAGACACTGGGATTCATTTCCCGATAACCGATCGCAGCAATAATTGCTCCCACTTCTACTTCTATTTCCTTCGGTTCATCATCATATCTAATCGCCTCAGCAGGGCATACTTTCTCACAAATACCGCATGTCCCTTTAGTTAGTTTCAGACAATTTTCAGGATCAATTATTGGAACAGCCGGAACTGCCTGCGGAAAGGGAATATAGATCGAAGGCCTTTTCTCCAGTCCGGCATTGAATTCATTTGGAGCAACTTCGGAAGGGCATTTACTTTGACATACTCCGCATCCGATACATTTATCTTCATCTACATAAGTAGCTTTACGGTTGATTGTTACCTTAAAATTCCCCACAAAACCATCAACCTTACCTATAGTGGAATTAACCATGATCCGGATATTGGGATGCTGGGCAACTTCGACCATTTTCGGTGTAAGAATGCACTGACTGCAGTCCAGGGTCGGGAATGTTTCATCCAGTTGAGCCATTTTCCCACCCAGTGAAGGGCTCTTCTCTACCAGGATCACCTTTCTGTCACCATCAGCAATATCAAGAGCAGCCTGTATTCCGGCAATACCACCACCAATTACAAGGGCGGTTTTGTGCAATTCAACATCAATATCAAATAATTCATCCTGGTGGGAAACCCGTTTGATCTGACGGGTGACCAGGTCTAATGCTTTCTGGGTTGCTGCCTCTCGATCTTTGGTAACCCAGCTGCATTGTTCACGTATATTAGCCATTGAAATGAGATAAGGATTCATCTGCTCGTTCAATAAAGCTTTCTGGAAGGTAGGAAGATGCATGCTGGGTGAACACGAAGCAACCACGATCCTGTTAAGCTCGTGCTCTCTTATCGCATTCCGGATCATATTCTGTCCGGGTGAAGAACACATGAATTTATAATCCATAGCGAAAGCTACATCCGGGAGTTCCTTTACGGTCGCAGTTACTTTTTCCACATCTACCGTAGAGGAGATATTGATACCGCAATGACAGATAAATACACCTATTCTAGCCATTCTTCTCTCCTCTTGCTTTCTCCAGTTTATGGAATTTCTGCATGAATTTATCAAAACTGATAGCATGAGCACCGAAGCCAAGTCTCTTTTCTTCTATTCCCAGAGCCAGCCCGATCAATTGGGTTATATGGATAACAGGAGTCTCATATTTACCGATCTTTCGATAATTGAATTTCTGTTGCATCCTGTCTAATTGTGCAATACAATATGGGCAAACACCAATAACAGCATCAGGTTTAACTGACTGAATACTATCCAGTTTCGTTTTAGTGTGAGGTAATGAGATCTCTTCCTTATGTAGTATAACCTGTGTTAACCCGGTTCCGCAGCAACTGCGAGCTTCAGGATATTCAACGATCTCACCACCCATATCTCTTACCAGTTCTTCAATCACAGAAGGCATAAAAGGATCGTCGATAGCTGTCTTTTTAAAGGCAAATAAATAATGACAGCCGTAATGAGTAGCAAATTTCATCCCTTCCAAAGGTCTTATCGTTCGCTCTCTGATCTTATCTTTTAGCTTGTATAGTATCTCTATGGAATGATATACGCTCTGTGAACCTTTGAATTCCCGCCCTATCATAGAAAGAATGACATTAACAACTCCTTTCACAGGAGGTCGATCGTTCATGAAATGGCCGAACTCAGTAAGGAATGTATAACAGCCGTTGCACAACGTGATAGTATCCAGCCCTTTTTCTTCCGCCAGAGCCAGGTTTCTTGCTACAGCCGGCATGGTACTGGTCGGTTGTGCTACATTTGTAAAAGTTAAAAAACCTCCGCAGCATGCTTGATCTTCACTCGTTTCAATCTCAACGTCCAGTTTGGGGAATATATCTTCAGCTGAGGTAATAATACCTGGATATTTATTGCTTCCCACACAGGGTTTGAAAAGGAACATTTTCTCAGAAACTTTTATTTTATCTAATATCTCTTGCCGCGGCATTAGTCCTCCTTATCTTGAAGATCTTCAAATTTATCGTTACCGGCACGTTTGATCTTTACCATATCTGCAGGACTTCCATAATTCCATTGTTTTTCTTTATTTTCCTTTTTATCAATATCTTTGAAAAGATCTGTCATACCTGTAGCATCAGCTATGAATCTGATCTCACTTATGGCCTGCTCGGAAACCTCTCTCTCCGGGGCAATTCCCATTTTTTCTCTCACGGAAGACATCCTGCCATCAGTGTGGGAATTTTTCGCGACCTCTTTCTTTACGCCTAAATTTGTTTCATGAGGACTTACACTCAATCCGGTTTTATAGTAATCCTGAGCATAGGGATCTTTCACTTTTTGTACTTCACTCCAGCCATAACCTTTATCTAATGCTGCATAGCGGATCATAGCGACGGCATAAGGGAAATTAATATCACGTGGACAAACAGCATAACAGCTGCCGCAAAAAAAACACAGCCAGAGTTCTTGTGAACTGATCACCTTTTCAATATTTCCTACCCTAAGATCCCTGATTATTCTCCTTGGATTGTAAGAAGATATCTTGGCGGCAGGACATTGTGAAGTACATTTCCCGCATTGCAGGCATTTCTCAAGGTCGTTGACCATATCATGTGTGACTTCAGCGAATTTTTTATCATACCCGGGCAGCCAGTCTAATTGAGATTCTCTCATAATTGCCTCTCTTACATCATTTTAGGCATTGCGGTCATCATGGAAGGGATTACCCGCGGATGCTTGAACATCATCATCATCATCATTCCCATTACATTTTTCATAATGTAGAAATTCATTTTCAAACCAAAAGCCTGCATCATGGGTATCATACGTTGAAAAACCTTGCCACCCAACTCAGGTTCCATATCCACAGCTTTTACCACTCCCGGCATCATCTCGATCAAAAGATCATCATTAACCGCAATACCCATACCCTCCATCATTGGAAGCATAGTTTTAAGCACGGAGTCTACCATCTCAGGCCTGCGTGCCAGGAATAGTAAGAGACCGGGCATCATATCCATCATCTTGTCCTTGGTTAAGGAAAGATCGAACATGATCTCAAAATTGTTCACGGTTTCCTGTGCTACATCTTTTCCGCTCATATAACCTCTCTTCTGCTATATTTTATCTCTGAATCGCTTTTATGATCAAGGAATTGGAAAATTTATAAAGGTCCTGAGACGTATGATATATCTCATTATGTTCCTTATTGGCAAGGATCATATTTGGTAGTAACCCATTTATCTGTCCCCAAAGAGAGTTAGCCAGCATCTCTTCATTAAGTGTATTATCAATTGAGCCATCTGCCTTACCGCTAACAATACAGTTTTTTAAGATTATATTGATCTTATCATTCTCCTGCAAGGTTGCCTGCAGTATCTCGCTTTCGTGATCACAATCTGCCCGGTGATGCCTGAAATTGATGATCGCATTTAAAAACTGCGGATTTTCTTCCTGAAAATCATAATAAACATCGAAGATCTTTTTTAGTTTATCTATTCCTTTTATTGCTTCTCCGCTTATCTGATCGAAACTGGCAGAAATAACTTTCAGGCTTTCCAGCAGAATTGAGAGGCAGAGTTCGGATTTAGATTTAAAATAGAAATATACTGCTCCTTTACTTAATTCAACAGCATCAGCAATGTCATCCATTGTTGTATTATCAAAACCTTTCTCCATAAAGATCCTGTGAGCAGCAGTGAGAATTGACCTTTTCCTGAGCTCACGTTCTCTTTCTTTGCGTTCTGATGTACCCATTTTTAATCTCCTGAAATACTTTGAGTCAATAACTGACTGAGAGTCAGATTGTGTCAATTTATTTTGTTTTTACTTACTGGCATCCCCACGTTTTTCATCTGAATTTAACCTCAACTCTCCAGATTAATTTATAAATAATCAGCCCCTTATAAATGATTGTCTCTCTACTCCCATTAAGATATCTGATAGTATATAGGCAGGAATAACCTTCCTTTTTTTAAGTAAATTTCATGTCTCTGGCGCACAGGCAAAATTGCTGCGAAAATTATCTGGATTGCCTCAAAATCCCCACTGTATGCCTTAAAGAAGCATACTGGTAACTGATATTTCCGACTTGTTGTAAACGACTACAATATAAGCAATTAGCATTTAGCCGCCAAATCACCGATTTCATAATATTATGTTTTACAACAAGATACGTCATT
>Ga0207996_1000863_pt1 | contig 23914 bp, 17 predicted proteins | sample AntAceMetag02UKG_FD_184773 | JGI IMG/M metagenome (GOLD analysis project Ga0207996, IMG submission 184773) | Saline lake microbial communities from Ace Lake, Antarctica - Antarctic Ace Lake Metagenome 02UKG (SPAdes) (version 2) | ecosystem: Environmental > Aquatic > Non-marine Saline and...
ACAGTCGGGATAACAACACAAGCATCGGCCATCCGGGCGGTGTACCCGCCATCGCGCCCCACAACGCCGCAGACCTTTGCCCCCACTTCCTTCGCATGCCGGATGGCGGAAACAAGATTCGGGCTCACGTTTTTTTCGAGATTTCCCCCGCCAACGGAAAACACTAAAATCATGTCCTCCTGGCGCAGACCACTGGTCTTAAGCCACTCAACAAAGACACTTGCCCAACCGTCGTCGTTTGTCCGAGCCGTAAGTTCGGAAACATTGTCAGTGGGAGCATATGCCTCTATGCCGACGATCTTCCGGAAGTCGTTTACCGCGTGTGATGCATTGGCTGCACTTCCCCCCACGCCAAGGATAAACATCCGGCCATTATGTCTCCGGGTTCCTTCAATAATCGCTACCACACGCTCCATGGCGTTCAGATCAAGTTGATCAATGACCTCTTTCGCCTCTGTAAGATATTGTTTGATAAATTCCATTTAACACCCCATCTCATCTGCCCACTAACAAATAATGAATCACTTCGACCCAACAAACCACCAGGCATCACCCATGCGCCAGGTACGTTTTCAGCTCCTCCAGACCCTCAACCGAACCTATCTCATAAAATCTCTCATGAACCTCAAAGGCGGCCAGTTCACCTCTTCCCAACAGAAGTTGATACAATTTGGCAAGATCACAAGCCGTGTCATCAGGAACAAACTGAAAAGCCTCCCTCCGAAAGACCCCCAGCCCATAATCGATATATCTCATACGATGTGAACGTAACTGCTTGTCATATGCGAGAATCCGGCCCCCTTCAAACTCCACGTTGCTCGTATCCCACGCCCCTTCATTACGAAAAACCGTCATAAGTCCCCTTTTCCCGCCAACATCAAGCGCCTCCCCCGCAGCTTCATAATTGCAGGGGAGATAGGAATCACCGTAAAGGACAAAGAATTTCTCACCCAACAGGTCCAGGGCCTTCCGGATGGCACCCCCTGTTCCCAGGAGTCGAGCGCCATCAAAGGAGTACTCAATCTTTATGCCGAATCGTCTGCCGTCTTTGACAAAATCCCGGATCATCTCTCCCAGGTGACCGGCGCAGATGACGACATTATCAATGCCTCTTGATCGCAGAAGTCTCAGCTGGTGTGCAATAAACGGTTCGCCGTTGATGTCTATCAAGGCTTTTGGGATCTTCTCCGTAAAGGGCATGAGCCGTGTGGCCATACCTCCCGCCAAAATTGCGACTGGCAGGGTCACGACATCAAAACCTTTGTGCCTTCAAAATCAAACCGGAACCGGACCTCTTCAAGACCGGCGTGTGCCATTGCTTTACGGAGTCTGCTCCGGTCTTCCGTGTAAAACATGAGGAACCCGCCACCACCGGCACCCACCAGCTTCCCTCCGATGGCCCCATTATTCTTTGCAGTCTCATACCATTCATTGATCTCGGGATTGCTCATGCCGCCCGAACGTATTTTCTTATGCTCCCAGTGTTCGTGCATAATTTCACCGAACTCACCGGTCCTCCCGGCCTCTAAAGCCTCCCTGCTGCGGAAACCCAACTCTTTCACGTAGTGGAGATTATTTAACATCTCTTGATCTGATTCCTGTGTACGGGCATCCTGATCCTTGAGGATACTCCCTGCACTCCGTGAAAAACCGGTGAAAAAGAGCAATAGATTGTCTTCAAAATCAAACAGCGTATCCATGCTGATATTGACCGGCCTGGCCTCCACCCCACCATCCTTATGGAATTCGAAACTGGTCATTCCACCGAAGGCCGCAATGTATTGGTCCTGTTTTCCAACCGGTTCCCCGAGACGATCTATTTCGATTTCACACGCGATTTTTGCCAGTTCCGCCGGATGGATCAGCCTTCGTCGGTGTGCATAGAGTGCCTTCAGGAGAGCCGTGGTAAAGCTCCCCGAAGATCCCAACCCGGTCCCCGCAGGGATATCGGCCAGGGTCGTAATCTCAATCTGGGGAGTTTTGAGCGCCATCATGCGGAGGGCTTCCCGGATAATCGGGTGTTGGATCTCCCGGACCTGATCAACATGTTCCAGTCTTGAGTATTTTAAAAAAATACCTTCGGTAAAAGGCCGCATAATGGTGACATACACGTATTTGTCAATTGCCGCCGAGATCAAGGACCCGCCGTAATGCTTATAATAGGACGGTAAATCCGTACCTCCTCCGCCTAAAGAGATTCTTAATGGACTCCGTGCGATAATCATATGCCGGACTCCTCATAAACCTTCTCAATAATCTCCAGAGCCGCTTTTGCATCCCCGAGGCCGGGGGAAGGTTTTCTCTGAAGCCGAATATCCTCAATGAACGCCTCCAATTCCTTCTCCCACGACAGATCAGGGAACGGGTATTCCCAGCTCGTGGTCTCGGGAGGGCCCATCTGGGGAAGCATTTTGTAATATGTTATTTTCTCCGCCCCGTAGCTGCCCCCCAGACCGGAGATCGCTATCTTGGCATCCTTTCCGTAAAGCTCGAAGGAAAACGCATTCTTCCACTCCGTCCAGCTCACATGAAGGGATGCCGCCTGATTTTCCGGGGTCGTTAGGATCATAAACCCGTTGTCCTCCACCTCCATGTCCCAGAAATAGGTATGTGCAAAACCTTTCACACCGGTAAAATCACCCAGAAACATCCTGGAGAGATCTATCAGATGCATCCCCTGATCGATCAGCTCACCACCGCCGGCAATATCCTTATCGGCCCGCCATTCTTTTTCGTAACCGATGCGCCCTCCGTGACCGTAACACGCCCTGATGAACATCAAGTGCCCCATTTCCCCTGACGCCACAATCTCTCTGGCCTTAATAAACGTCGGGTGGTAGCGATGGTTGAAACCGACGCGCACCAGCACCCCCATTTTTTCGGCAGCGGCAATAACAGGATCAATCTCGGAAACATTTCTCGCCGCGGGCTTCTCCACCAAGACATGCTTTCCGGCCCTGACGGCTCCCAGTGTCACCTCGCTCAGGGCATTATGGGTCGTAGCGACCATGACCATGTCGACATCGGGCCTTTCTACAGCCCCACGCCAATCCTGTGCCACTTCAACACCGGGCCACTTGCGAACAAAATCCTCCGCACGTTCTTTTACAATGTCGGCACAGGCCACAAGCCTGCAGCCGCTTAAGGCCCCGGCCCGTTTATGGCCGATAAGCCCGCATCCGATAAACGCTACACCTAAAGAAGTGTTCATAGACGCTACAGTATCATTCATCAACGTTCATCCTTTAATTTCCCCACCCCTTGCCACGCTCCTTGGGAACAATACGCCTCAGGGTATAGATATCTCCCTCAGCCAAATCCTGAATATGCCCGGGGAATTCTTCCCAGGGGTCCCAGATCGCACTGATCAGTTTGCCTGTAATCCCATCGCTGGCAGGAGAGGCCAAAAAAACACACAACTGAGCGGCCCGTACCGGGGAAGCACCGCCGCCTTCCTTCTGTTTGAGGGCGCTATCATACTCATTTTTCCCAACATCTGCAGGATCTTCCCGCAAAACTGCCTCAAGCAGATCCGTGTTCAAGGCCCCGGGCGCTATACTGTTGACCTGGATATTGAAATCCCGAACTTCTTCCGCCAGGATCTCCGTGAATCTGACAACCCCTGTTTTGGCTACGGCATAGGCTGAAAAATTGGGCCGGGGACCGGTAGCGCCACCCCCGGAGAGATTGATGATTTTTCCCTGACCGGTCTCTTTCATCCACCCGATGCAGGCACGGCACAACGACACCGGGGCCAGCAGATTAATCCGGATCGTCTTCTCCCATACCTTCCATTCGTTTTTCCAAATAGGACCAATCGGGCCTAGAATACCTGCGTTGTTTACGAGCCCATCCAATCCGCCCCAGACACTTCGGGCCTCTTTAAGAATTAAATCAGTCGCTGTGGGGAACGCCAAATCGGCTGCCGTTATATGAATTTCCTGGTCGGTCGCAGGATCGCTCTCAAAATCCTCTTTCAGACCCATCAAGGCATCCGCCGATCGCGCAACCAAAAGCAAATTGGCCCCGTTATCCCACATGGCCCTGGCAATATGAACACCCAGACCTCGAGATGCACCGGTTATGATGATGTTCTTTCCCCTGAGAACTTTCACGAACATTTCTCCAAAAGCCACCTGTTTTTCTGAAGATGCGCCAGGGTCTTGATTATACCCTCTTGTATGGTAAGTTCCGGGTGCCAGCCCAGGCCCCTTATCCGTGAACAATCGAGAAAAATAAAAGGACTGTCCCCGATCCAGCCCCTCTCGCCCCCTTCGTATGAGAGCTCCGGGTGAAAGCCAAGGTGTTCGGTAATCCACCCGATGGAATCATTGACTTGACAATATTCATCGGTCCCCAAATTAAATATATTTATCTTGCCCTCGCCCTTTATAATGGCCATGAACATGGCGTCAATGCAGTCCTGGATGTAAAGATACGATTTTCGCTGACGGCCGTTTCCGAGCACATGCAAGTGGTCTGGATCAGACAAAAGCCTTTTGTAGAAGTCAAAGACATGCCCGTGCGAATACCTTTCACCCAATATGGAGACAAAACGGAAAATCCATCCCCGAAAACCAAACCCCTCACAATAAGCCTGTATCAACCCTTCGCAAGCCAGCTTGGAAGCGCCGTACATGGATGTTTGAACAGGAAAGGGGGCATCCTCAGGTGTGGGAAAAATCTCGGGCTCACCATAAATGGAACCGGTGGAGGAAAAAGCGATCCCCTTTATATCATTCGCCCGCATGGCCTCCAGAACGTTGAATGTGGCGGTGGTATTCTGTTCGAGGTCTTTCTCAGGGTGAAGGGTTCCAAAACGCACATCAGCGTTCGCCGCCAGGTGAAATACGAAATCGCATCCAGCCATAGCCTCCGTCAGGGCCGGTAAATCCAACACATCACCACGAATCAGCTCAAAATCCCTGTTTGATCGAGTCTGCGCAAGATTCTCATCAAGCCCGGTCGAAAAATTGTCATAGCCCACCACCGACACACCGTCCTCAAGGAGTCGATCAACCAGATTGCTGGCGATGAATCCTGCGGCGCCGGTTACAAAAAATCTGTTATATTTCATTTTGGTCATCATGTATCAAAATCCCTGATCTCAAATCATCTTTCAAGTTGTTTTGCCTTGCCGAACCTTGAGGCCTCGCCAAATACCCAGTACTTCAAAAACAAGAACCCTGTCATTACTGTTGTGGCGATTGCAGCCATCACACCGATATAGGGAGACAAGAAAAATATTTTAACACACACATCTACAACCACAATCGTAATAACATAGTTCAGACATGTAACGGCTATATATTTGACAAGCTGCCTGTAAACGTTAGCATTTCCAGCTTGAAATGTAAAAAACCGATTGGAAAAAAAATGGAACGTCACAGCTGCAAGATAAGAGATCGAAACGGATAGTCTCCGGGGTATATGAAATATGTCCCACATCAGCGCAAAGCTTGATAACTGGACCACCATTGTTGTCAGCCCAACTGCCAGGAACTTAAGGAATCGCAGGTCCATGAAACGCTGCAAAAAAACATATAGCTTTCTTAACATCGGAACGTCTGCCCCTTTTGAATAGATACGTCTCTCAATCTGATAAATATAAAGGGTGTCAAAAATTCAGTTTCTTGTCTATTATATACATTGGCCGCCGCTTTACTTCGTCATAAATCCTCCCCACATATTCCCCCATCAGCCCCAGGCAGAGGAGCTGCACTCCCGCAAAAAAAGTGACAACGAGGACAGTCGTCGAGAGGCCCGGGGTCAGTTCGAATCCTACAAGTTTTTGAAATACATACCACGCGCCCAGAAGAAAGCTGAAAAAGGCCAATATGCCCCCGGCTATGGACATCATTTGTAGCGGCCTGCTGCTAAAGCTGATCAAGCCGTTCAACCCAATTCTGAGAGAGCCCAGAAAGCGGTTGTAATTGCCACGACCGTGCAGGCGTTCATTCCGGTCATACTCGATAGAGGCCTGCTTGTATCCCACATAGGCCACCAATCCACGCAAAAAGCCGTGGGTTTCGTTCAACCTCCGGAGGTCCTCGATAACCCTTCGGCTCATAACCCTGAAATCACCCGTATCACGCGGAAGTTCTATATCGGAGAGCTTGTTTATAACATAGTAACCCACTCCTGCAACCATCCTTTTGGGGATCGTCTCCCCCTTCCGAGACCGCCGTTTGGCATAGACTACCTCGTAACCCTCCTTGATCTTGGCATACATTTTACTGATCAGCTCGGGAGGATCTTGGAGATCAACATCAATGACAACACAAGCCTTACCATTGGACGTCAAAATCCCTGCCATCGTAGCCGCAGGCTGGCCAAAGCGCCTGGAAAAGAGAATCAGTTTGATGCTGGGATTGCGGTTGATCGCCTCTACAATTATCTCCTCTGTGCGATCCGGAGACGGATCAAGGCAGAAGAGGATTTCGTAACCCACCTTCATGGAGGCTAAAACTTTTTCCATACGCTCAAGAAATGGTTGGATGTTCTTTTCTTCCTTGTATACGGGTACCACAATAGATACATCCGGGCTTTGGACATCAATTTCCAGGCGACTCCCCATAATTCTGTTTACCTCACATACCGGACTTTTTTTCTTTACCAACAAATGTATTTCTCTCAAACCCGATTTCCAGTCCGTAGACGCCCAGTAGCAATGGCCGAGTGTCCCCATTGGGCAACTTGGCCATCGACGGAAGATCAGCGATTTTAAGAGAAATTTCATTGACGCCTTTTTTTACCGGCACCCGAATTTCTCGCACAGCTTCAGTGACGAAGGTGTGCTGAGCTTGTGCGCCCGCATCAGACGAAATTATCATTTCCCGATGAGATTTCTCCGGCAAACTCGGTCCCATCACGTATTTGGCCTTCAAGAGAACCTCACCATCGGCAGGTGAAAATAAGCGAATGGACGTAGCGCCCCCCCCCATCCAAAAAAATTTTTTGCCCTGACTTTCTGTTTCTACACCATTGGGATTTTGTATCCCTAACCAAACCGATTTTTGCAGCAACTTTGAAGAAACACGAACAAGCATCAATTCTGAATTTTCAGCTACGACAAACGGAGCAATGTCGTCAAAATTCTGATAGCTGTCTCTGCTCAAGATCAAGTATTGTGGGAGTTCAAAAGGCGTTTGGGACATTTTTGAGAAGTTTCTTCCGCCCCGCGTCACGCCATCAAGATTCAAAACATTCATGTTCCATCCAAAAACAAAACCCAGGTATTCCGAAACCCAGGTATTCCCAGCGGATATCCATAATGAGGAGGCCTTTTTGTTGTCAAAAACGTTGGAAAAAGCAGCGACGCCCCAATCATGGCGCCGGTATTCACCATGATGCCATATATAGTTTCGATAATCACGCCCGGCGTATGCGTACCCTGTCCGGGAAATTCCAAGCCCGCATTGGATAACAAGCCAAACCACTATTACGCTTTTGGTAATGCGCTGCAACGTTACATTCCAACGGAAGGTCCAATCTCTGCAAATATTCAGCCCATAAGCTCCCGTGGCAATCACAATGAAAGGGTATCCAAATGAAAGCCCTTTTCCCCCTGCCCATAACTGGTTTTGGAGGAAAAGATAGAGAAATTGAATAACCGCCGCCAATACGAAAGAAATACCGATTAAAGTTGCCGGGAGTATTTGCTTTCGTCTTCCCATGAGAAGAAACTCACTGATCACTGCAAAAATCAGGAGCAAGGAGAGTATCAAACCCATCAGTACCATGATAGTCTGGATGAAAACGGGCCGATCATGGGAGAGATGGGACAAGCCCCACAAACCGGTCAGAGGATTTGAATATAGCCAGCCAAAATACGCTTCATGCCATGTATTCTGCCCGGTCGCCGCATAGGTCATTTGATTGGAAAAAAAACGACCTAAATATGATATAACCGGAAGTATTCCCAGCACCACGATCACAAGGGAGAGCATGTGCCACATTGTATTACGGAGTGAACAATGTCTCCAACAAAGGCATGCTCCAAAATAGATTGCAACTGCCAGGGCAGTCATTGGAAGGATTTCCGGATACAAAAAGGTAAGTGAAACGATTGTGATTGCCAGCAGGAAGCGCTCCCCCAAGGCTATAGAATCCCGGTCAAATTCAATTCTTGCAAAAAACAATGCCAGGAGCAGAATCACAGGGATGCTATTTACTTGTGAAACCGCGCGCGCATCAATCACAAATTGGGGCCAAAATCCAACGCAGACGGCAAGCGCCAGGAGAAAAGAATACCCCGGTCGCACCCCCGCCAATAGCGCAAAGCAGAAAGCCGGTCCGAACGTCAGGATACATGATAATGCTGAAAAGCCATATTCAAACCGATATAGTGGCACCTGGGAAATTTGCGAGGTCCAGGCGAGCATCATCGAAGTCGTCCAACGGGTGCCGAGAAGCTCTTGGGCAAGACCGTATGAAGGGTGCCGTTGAACAAGGGTCTGTGTGTCAACTTGGGCCACCCACGAAAGTGGTTCATGATCAAGGTAACCCGCCAGAGTTATATAGTTGAAGGCATCTGTCCCATTACCCCTTAAAACAGTAAAGTCAAGACCCCCGACAATTGCTGGTGTTGAGGCCAATACCGCAGTCAAAACAATACCTACCACGAAATATGAGACAATACGCCAATTGGTTGAGCCTAATCCTTGCCTAATTTTCCCCTTTGAAGCACAGCATAAAGCAAAACTAACAACACTACTGGCTATTAGCCATAGGACAACCCACTTTGATACAGGAAAGTCGAGCAAAACCAAATAGGTGCCAAATACGCTGCATAAGGTGAAACCCATAGTCGGGGCAATGGCCAATGAAATTTCAATGCGCTGCTCATCAGAAAGCAAAAATAGGGCAGGCCCAATTCCAATGACAGTAAAGACCAACAGGTTGACAATAATCCCCAAAAAAATGTCAAACATTATCTGTGCCTCATATCATTTTTAGACCACCCGCGCCTTGACGTTCATCGGTTGAGCCCCTCTTTCCTCGAACCACCACAATCCTTCCCTGAGCATGTCAATTTTCAAACAATAGACCCCTCTCCCAAGGCCCTGGGTATTTCCTTTCATTTCAAAGTCATACCAATCTCCGGGTGCGACATCCTCCATAATGGTCGAAGCCCCGAAACCCAAAATGACCTCGTCGGGTTTCTCCTCACGAGCAACTTGTATCCCTATTTTATAGGCCTCATCTTCCGGCAAACCCTTGCCCAACCATGGACGGTCCCCCGTGTTCCGAATCTTCCCCTTCAGTGAAAGAATCTCACCTTCTTCAATCTCAACGTCCGTCCTATCCAAAACCATTGTATACCGGGGGCCCTTCATGACACTCAGTTTGACGTGCTTGCAATGGGCCCCTCTTTGTTCAAACCAGAAGGAACCTTCTTTTATGACATCAATTTTTAAATCATAGACATCTCCCCCAAAACCCTTGGTATTTTCTTTTATTTCAAAATCATACCAATCTCCGGGTGCAACATCCTCCGTAATCGTCCACGCCCTGAAATCTACAATAATCTCATGGGGATTCTCCTCACGAACAATCCGTATCCCTATTTTATGGGCCTCATCTTCCGGCAAACCCTTGCTCAACCATGGACGGTCCCCTGTGTTCCGAATCTTCCCCTTCAGTAAAAGAATCTCACCTTCTTCAATCTCAACGTCCGTCCTATCCAAAACCATTGTATACCGGGGGCCTTTTAAAACATTCAGCTTCAGTTTTTTGTAGTCAGCCCCTCTGTGTTCAAACCAGAACCTTTCAGCGCCATCTTTCAGGATGTCAACCTTCATGAGATACATTTCCGGCGGTAATCCACAGTTATCGATAGTAATCTTGAAATCACAGGAATCACCCACTAATATGTCCTGTGAAGGGAGAGGAACCCTCACTTCTCTAAGCACGTCCCTCTCATTTCCAAAACGCATAATCTTCACCCCAAGATTAAATGCCTCACTCTTGCTTAAACTCCCGTTCAGCCACGCACAAGTTCCCGCATTCTTAATCGTTCCATTTATGGTAAAAGAATCACCTTGCTCAATGTCATACCGTTTCAATTTCGTCTCGATTTCATGCCTGAAAAGTTCAAACTGAACCCGCCTGGGAGTTGCAATCTTATTCATAAAATCCTGCTCTGAACGGGAAAGCTTCGGGGAAAAACCATTATGATCCCCCCCGCACCAATAATCCACATTGAAGGTTATCCCGTGAGCATCACACCACTTCTTATATTCTTCCGCCATAAAGAGCTGCAAAGGATAGCCAACAAAATTCACACAGACATTATGACCATTGTTCTTCAAATATAACAGAGACCCGAAGAACAGCTCTTTATTAAACCCTCTGGAAGTCGGATGAAGGCTGGCTGTAATCAACCGTAGTTTATTAACACTTCGTACCAGACCCATTACATTCAAGCTTAAATTAGAGGTAATATCGACATCACAGGTATTGCCAAGCATTTCGATAATGGGCAGTGTCGCTTTTGACAAAAGCGGTTCTCCACCCGATATGCTTATACCCATAAATTGGTACATGGCATGGATCTTCCGCCATACGTCAAACCACTCTTCGACGGACAATTCCGGATATGCTGAGAGAATGTCCTGGATCTTGTGTCTTCCCGCCGCGGTTTCGCAATAATAGCATGTATAATTGCATCTAAATGTGGGTATCCACACAATATGAATTTTATGTTTCGATAATTCGCCCACCGGCTGATCCGGGCACCTAAGGTAGGAGCAATCCTCTTGGCCGGCATCTTGATGCCCAACGATCTTCGGATCGCTTTTGTTGGAACTAAAAATAGCCTTTGTCGTATAACTCATATCGCAGCTTGCTTCACATCTGGGATGAGAGCATAATGAAGGTCTTTCCACCTTCTGCCAGCCGTCCTTCACGTTAAAAAGAGGCGCGCGCATTTCCCCGTAATCAGCCATGCACCGATATACGTCACCATTGGGGCAAACCACGGCATAATTTATCCCTGAGGAACAGTATACTCGTGTAGTCATTGGGAATATCTTAACTTCTGGCTCCGGGATAGGGAGGGATTTGTTACGCTTTTTTCTAATCCTGTGAACGATGGCTTTCAGATTCTTTTTTGTGCGTTCTGAGCACCACAAATTTACCACCTCGTACCCTCATCCAACGAGAATCGGGTTTATTTTTCGTCACAATTTGGCTTGTTCATATCGCTTCTGCGTCTTAAAAGAAATAAAGTGCGACCATTATGGAGCGCCATGTGGTCAACGAACTTGAAGCACCCGCCGAAGTTCGACTTGAACACGTCTAAACCGTATGGAAGATGTTGATCACTGCGATTCCTCAAGAGTTTCTGCACCATAGGGTCGTTCTCAGGAACAAACTCCACCAGCAAGTACTCCCCCAGCCCCGCAAACCACTTCGCTATCATCCCAAGGGGGACACAACAGGAGAGAACAAGATGGTGTATGAGCGCCAGTGCAAATATCAGATCTGCAGGACCTCGATCCCGAAGGCCCAACCGTTCCTGGCTGTCCCAGCCAAGCCCCGGGGAGGGATTCGCAAGGTCCATGGTCAAAGGCAGAACACCCTTGGCCCTGTTTTTTCCAGTGACTTTTTGATATAGATATTCCGTACACCCCGGATCACTATCAATGCTCACCACAAAAGCGCCATGGGAGGCTGCTATTAATGAAAACTCGCCTGTATTTGAACCCAAGTCCCACACCACCCCGGGTTCAAGCCTCTTGACCACCTTCTCCACATATTCGGACTTTTTTGATACATCCTCCGCATCGTAGGTCCGGATATCAGCATACTCATCCCATATCTCCGAAGTTCGTTTCCATTTTATACCTTCAATGGTTCCACGAAGGGATTGAACAATACCCAACAGACTGTGGTCGCTGATTCTGGTCTTTCCGCCTTGTTTTACTTTGCCTATGTCCTCTTTCCTATCTGCCGCCCCTTGAGCGCGCGCATGCAGTGTGAGATGCATAAAAATCCCAGGTCTATAGCGCCTCCAAAACGGGAGCATCTTTGATACCAAATCCAGTGGATATCCATCTATATTGCCACGCCACAACGAAAGGGTTCGAATATCACCATAGGCCGCCAACGCCAAAGGTCCCAAAAAGTGACCGCAGAACTGCCCATAGGCAACCCACGGACTTTCCGGAATCCTTCTCCCTATAGACAGGGTGTCGATTAGACGGATACCATCACCATCAAACTGTACGTTGAAGGCGCTGGCATCGCGTAACCAGAAACCCAGTGGGACGAGCATTTTCATGGCTTCAAGATGGATCAAAGCGGCGTCTTTAAGGAAGGAGAAGGGCCATTCCCAAGGGTAGCTGACCACCGGCAGGCGCGGATGTTTCAAGCGATAAACCGCTTCTTCAGATGTCGAAGTCTCCATATCCACTTCTTCGTGGGGGATCAGTAACCCGGTTTCAACAAGGCGCTCATAGATGCCACCATCGCGGGCCGCCTCAAAATCGCTGACACCCGGTCCAAAAACATTTCGATAGATCTCACCATCCCATTCAAAAACCTGACCTGAGGGATCCCTAAATGATCCGGTATTTACATCCATCTGAACAAATCCCCTTTATTGGTCCTTTTTCTTACCGAAAAGCCGTGACAAAAATGATAGAACACGCCGCCAAAAAAAACCAATTGAGACGAGCGCTGCAATCAATCCCTGAATCAGCATGCTGCCGACACTCAGATCAATATATGCATGTGCTTTCTCAACAAGAACCAATTGCAGTACTCCAAACAGCAGAATGATCGTTGATTTCCTCATGAACACACTCCTTTCAGTCATTTTGAGTTAGGACCACGGCGGTAAGCTGAGATTATTGTTGATGTACCGCAGAGGGAATGATGCGAATGGACCGAAAAGCAACTCCCAAGTCCCGGGTATCTTTACTCGTCCCGAATGAAGCGGGTGACGCTGCATCGGGTAGTTCGAATCGAATTCTCATTCTTGAATCATGGGTGAGCTTCTTGGGGATTTTCACTTTGAATACGCCCGCTTTCTTCACAAACCAGCTCCCCAATTTCCTGTCGTCGATATATATGTTCACATTTTGCGCTTCAATCTGTCCAGGAACCAGCAATGGCTCCAGATGTGCCTGCAAAACAAGAGGCTTTTTCGGTGGCGCTTCCAGGGGCAAAACAATTATTGCGTTTCTTTTGCATGTCCATCTAGCATGATCTTCCGGAGAACTCCATCCTTCCCAAATAAAATCTGTGGCATTCCCTCCCCGGCTGAAGTCAATTTCTGATCCAAGCTTGTATATTTGCTCCTCGGTAAATACGATCTTCTGGAACGCAATTCCAAGCTTTCGATCATCCTCAAGATTGATCATAAAATCCAGAGGAGAGGCACAGTCGGAAATGTCAAATCGAACATCGGCATAGCCCTCGGATAAATACTTACCGGGAAAAGAGGTTCTGAATTCTCCAGCCGTAGTCACAGGCCACACAGCCACATGAATATCGTTTATATAAACGTTGACTTCTTGCATTTCGATCTTCCCGGCACCGAGGAACGGAAAAACATTTGCGCTCAGAATCAGATTCCCCTCGGGCAGTTCCTCAAAGGGAATTCTTAGAATAGCACTTTGACCCACGGTCCAGGTAAAATTCTTTTCTATGGAACTCCATCCTCTTTTTTTCCACTTACGGGCATTTCCGCCCAAACCAAAGGCAATAACATCATTGAGCTGATACTTCTCATCTAAGCGTTCGGCTTCTCCCGATCTCAAATTACGCCCGGTGTTCCACGACCCATCCAGCCAGCTGAATCCTGAGACATTATACTCCTGCATATCCCTGAGATAGTTCACATCAGAACCATCGAACTCATAATAAAAAAACTGCCTTTCTCGCGCTTCATTCTCCCCCACATCAAAAATCGATTTCCCAGGAAGTTTCCTGCTGATATTCAACTCCGATACGACGGTCCGTGGAATATCCCCCAGAGAGACGGGCGCATCTGAAATCTTCAAATCACCCTTGGCATTGACCCGTTTGACCAAGAAAAGAGGTAACCCTGAGGCCCTTATATGTTCTGGCAAAGAGCTGGACCTGGTATTGTCTCCTCTGCCACTGACCTTTACGTTGATGCCGATGGTTTCTTCCCAAACACCGTGGTCTCCAATAATAACTATTAAGGAATTATCGTAAATCCCTAAGCGTTTAAGTTTTCTGAAAAAGAGATCGGTGAGTTTCAACATTACCTTGGCTTGCCGCTTGAATCCATTACGCCCATCTCCCATCCGTTCAAACTCAAAATTTTCATTCAAAATGTATGGCCGGTGAACCCCTTTCAAATGGTAGAACTTAAACATACCTTCTTCATCTACCACGTGAGCATTGCATGTCATGTCTTCTATAAAGACGGCGTCAGCGGGTATAAATTTTCCTTGCGATCTCGGTTTACATCCATCAGCATCTCGATTAACAGTACGCCTTGATTGCTCCCCCGGAAAAAACCTGCTGAGAAGCCACGATTGGTTGTTATGGATATATGGCTTTAGGAAATGGGGAGATTGCCGGAATAAGGCTAAATCAAACAAAAAAAGGGGGGCGACATTACTTATTTTCCCGGACAATTTTTTTTTCATATTCGACGCAACTTGTTCACTATAATAAAGGCCTTTTCTAACTAACGGAAATAAATCCACCTTGAAATTGCTCTCTTTCAAAATCTTGGGCAGAGAATTGTTGAGATAAGCATTCTTTATAAATTCTTGTACCGGCATCGAATTGTCGTAAAATTGTCCGGTCAAAATAAGCGGAACGGAAAGATATGTCCTGGGAAACCCTCCCAAGGTGTTTCTAAAATATGTAAAGCCATCAAAATCCTTTGCATATTTTGGGTTTTCAACGATTATTTCCTGAAAAACGTCCGTTTGGAAGGAGTCAAGAACCAATATGATTACATTTACCTGTTCTGAAAAAGAAAATTTCCTGCTACTATCAAGGACATAGTCTTTAGAGCTTGGTGTCGGAGTGTTTTGATAAGCGATTAAAAGGGTTATTGCCTGAATCAGGATAAGCGCAAAACTTAGCTTTGAGGCAAATTTGAATACCACCTTCGACCGGTAAAGAGCAAAAAAAAGGCCGCACAGCCAAATCATGGTATCGATATATCCGTAATATTTGAGATCCTCCCACTTAATGAATCGGCCATCCAGTGGTCCATAATCCCATATAAGGATATTCCCTTGCACCCATAAAAGGAATGATATGGCGAATAATAAAGAAACCCCTTTCTCAAAAAACCTATTACTTAACGTCGCTAAAATCAGGCTAAAAGAAATTACTACCGCAAAAAAAAGAAATAGGCAATATTTGAGTATCTCAGAATAAGTGTATGAAAACTCGAGAGCATTGGTAAAATATATATAGGATGGGCCAAAAACAAACAGGGTAAAGCCTAAAAAAGCGGTGACTGAAAAACTTGAAAAAATCCTTTCCTTTATTGTTTGATTCATGAACATATGATCTTGCCTCATTACCCCTTTTTTCCCAAAACCGCAAATTTCGGCAGCGTCATCACCTTGTTATAAATGTGGAGGACTTCTTCTGCGCTTTTGCCCCAGGAAAATTTCTCAGCCTGAACCACGGCCTTCTTCCGGAGTGCTTGGCGGTACGCACCGTCGGAGCCAAGTTTTAAGAGCGCTGCGGTCATATCATGCTCGTCAAATGGATCAATATAGTGTGCGGCAGCCCCGGCCACCTCGGGCAAACTTGTACCATTAGAGGTGATGACTGCGGCACTCTGACCCATGGCCTCCAACACAGGCAAGCCGAATCCCTCATATAGGGACGGATAAACAAAACAGAAACAATTTCGGTACAGCCAGGCGAGTTCCTGATCAGAGACATAACCGAGGATCAAAACATGGTCGGAGAGATCCAAGGCTTGGATATATTCTTTGAGGTCTGATTCCAACCACCCTTTTCCCCCGGCAATGGCCAGCGGGCGCGGGGAATTGGTTTGGCAGGCATAATCGGCAAAGGCCCTAAGAAGCCGTCGTAAGTTCTTTCGAGGTTCCAGGGTACCCACGGCCAACCAGAACTCTCCGGCCTGTAACATCTTTGACGTCCGGCGACAACCCGTATCCGTATTTTCAGAACAAAACCGACTCCCCAAAGGCACCACGCGGATTCGCTTTTCCGGATAGTGCGGGAATATTTCCAGAAATTTTTTTTTGGAATAGTCAGAGATGGAAACAATAAAATCAGCGCAAATCGACGCAGAAAAAACACCTTCGAAACATTTTCCCCGGTTTTCTTCAGTGGTGAGGTCAGGATACTCCAGAAAGCTAAGGTCATACAGGGTATAAACCAGCCTTGCCTGCCTCAACCCCAAAGGACAGGAATAGTTATTGGAATGAATGATGTCTGGGTTACCCAGATCGTTTTCACCATCATCTGGAAGATTACCCCAAAATGCCATTGACTTCGCAAAATCCTTGCTGACCACTTTTATGGTAACATGGGGGTGATCAAACCTTCGGGTTGTACTTCCACCACCAGGATCCCAAAAGCTGGTGCCAAAATGCGGATAAAGAAAATATTCATTTATCCTATCATGATCAACCAGCGTTTGAATCAGCGAATCAGCAAAATAGCCACATCCTGCCTTATTATTACCCGTCTGACTAATGTCAAACCCGATCTTCATATAAAGTTCATCCCCACTGCATTTTTTAACGAACTCCCGACCCATTTGCTCATTGTTGTCAAAGCACTGACCGACAATCCATGTCGCCATCTGGCAAACGAAACAATGCTCACACCTAAAAGCAGAAGTACGTACTTGAGATCCTCCAACGGGGTCCCACGGTTGTGTCCCCTCTGGTCAACCACAGCGTGAGCATAGTTATATATCCATCTATCGGGCACCTCTCCCAATCTCTTTTTGAGCATATCATTCATTTCCCGGTGGACTGAAACGCGTGAACCCAGGGTCTTGTTTTCCTCGTACATCCTTGAACCGGCCAGTTTTTTGTTGAGTCTCGCAAAAGGGGTTATGGCCCCAAGGCGCAGCCAGTATTCATAGTCCATACAAAATCTTAAGCTGCTATCAAACAATCCCGCTTTTTTAATCAACCGGCGTTTGAAAAAGACCGAGGGCTGACATAAAAAGCATACCTCCTTAAGCCGATCATAATCCCAGTCCTCAGTATAATAGGGCTCTATCACTGTGCCATTTAAATCGATATGGTCGGCATCCCCGTATACAACATCTACTGCCGGATGTTTTTCGAAAAACGCGAGAACAGCGCTCAATGCCCCGGGATAATAGATATCGTCAGAATTCAAATACCCTATAATTTCTCCTTTTGTCCCTCTTATCCCTTTGTTGATGGCATCCGCCTGGCCATTATCATTTTCGGACACCCACCGTATGCGACCCTCATAACGCTTCAGGATCTTGACGGTTTCATCGGTGCTAACACCGTCAATAACCACGTATTCCAAGGCAGGAACATCCTGGCTCAACACACTTTGAACGGTCTCCTCTATAAACCGCCCCTGGTTATAGGAAGGGGTAATCACACTTATACTGGGGAGCATCCCTCACCTATCTTCATCAGAGACGTTCTTTCTCGATCAGGATGGATCAACCAGCATCCATCGCATTTAACCCCCAAAGCCCTGTTATCTTCCCCAATTTTCATTTCGGAAGGGCTAAAGGTCGACGACACCGTGAGGGTAAAAAGGCACTGATCCTGGGGCAGAGACTGGTTTAGGGCGATTTCCCCCCCACGACGAATACGCAACCGCTGGACAGTCTTACCACCGCATTGCAGTTTCAGCTTGACTCGCCTCACAGGTAGCCACGGGGGTGCGCTGAGCTGAATTTCTATGGACCGATTTCTCGGTCCTTCAGCGAAACCGATCATCATTTCCTTCCCGATCCAGCCATCTTGAAAAATCCCTGACACGCCTTCTGAAACAGGTGAAGGATCCCTTAACGCGGACCTGAATATCTCCAAATATTTGCGCGTCATGGTTTCGGGAGAAAAATCGGCGGCACGGGCATAACCCTGTTTAGCCAGATTTTTTCTAAGAGAGAAATCCTTGGACACACGCTCCAGGCAGTTGACAATATCTCCGGGTTTACGTGGGTCAAAATAAAGAGCCGCCTCACCTGCAACCTCAGGTAGGCTTGTGGTATTGCTGCAGAGTACCGGCTTTCCAATGGACATGGCTTCCAGAACAGGAATCCCAAACCCCTCGTAAAGAGAGGGGAAAATCAGGAATTCACAGCCAAACCATACCGATGCAAGCTTTTCTTGCGGGACAAACCCTAGAAAATGGACCCGTTTTGCCAGGCCCATCTGTGAAACCGCTTGTTTGATGGCATCCTCCCTGCCATTCATGGCTCCGGTAAACACGAGATCAATGGGACTTTGGGGATTACGCGTCAGAAACATACCAAACGCCGTTAAAAGCATGGAATGGTTTTTGTGGGACCAGAAGTTGGCCGGATAAAACATATAGGGACGTTTTGAAATGCCGAAATCCGTCAGACACCGTACGCTTTCTTCCTCTTCGGGACGGGATAACCTTGTTTGAATGCAGATGGGGACCGCATGGGTCTTTTCAGGGGGAATTTCAAGATGATCGAGGACCGTTTTTCGAGTATGTTCCGAAATACAGATGATTCGGTCTGCTTTACGCTTTAATTCCCCCATGAAGTCGTTTCGCAAACCGATTTCATGAAGGCTGAAAAATTGCGGCAGTTCCCTGTGTTGAAGATCAAGGACAACGGAAACCGTCGGGATGCTGCCCTCTGCGTAGGTGGGGGCTGTAAAGGGGCAGAACAGCAGTTCCACGCCCTGTGCTGCCAGGCTTCTGCCCATGGAAGATCGCCCGCCGGTAACACGCTTCAGGTGGCTTCTGACCCTTCCCATGGCCCAGTGAAGTCGACGGGAATATCGGGCGTGGTTCGGTTTCGGTTTTGGTTCCTGGCCCGTCAGAATGCAAGACCTTCGCATATTGGGTCCATCCAGAACCGCCAGATCCTCGTGGTTCCAGGATGCCGTCAGGACCAGGAACTGATCCTGAACCGCCATTTTATGAAAGGATTTCAGGAGCTCAATGGCGAGAATCTTAGCCCCGCCGTTCTTTCCGCCGGGAAGCACTGGCGTCATATCCACTGCAATGAAAGCCAACTAACGGACCTCCCTAAACCATTGTTTTTAAAAAACCGGGCTTCTCCAATTTGACGAGCCCAAGTCTTCTCGCTTTTCTGACCACATGGGTACTTTCAAGGGCCTGCCAGCCCTGTTCGGCCACAAGAGCCCTTTGGATCTCATGGTTCAGTTTGTCACGTAAAGCCTCAAGGAGCCCCAATCGGTCCGCCCGATCTGTTTCGCAGGTTTCCACCAATCCCGTCAACTCGTCGATCTGTACCAGGCGCGCTTCCCGATCGCTCTCGGAGGATTCCAGTAAAGAGGTCAGTCTTTCGATTTGCTTCATGCGTTTAAGCCGGTCCAGTTCGCTCATGGTCCACTTCTCGTGAATATGGGGGGTGAAAGACTTGAGGGCGTGAAACAGCAAATCGTCGTACACAGCATGAAACCGGGAACCCAGGGTCGTATCCAGAGAAGCCCGGGTAGGTGCCGAAGGAACTGCAACGTCGTTTTCCATTCCATGGGCCGATCCTGCGCTGCTTTTCATGTGAATGATCGAGGGCTGATCCTGATGCAGCAGATCATCATACAATTTCAAATAGTGTCCCGCCTGAACATCCAGGGCGTAATCCCTGATGGCCCTTTCGCGACACGCTTTTCCCATGGACAAACGCTTGTCGGGATCCGCCATTAGGGAAACAATCGCTTCGCCCATTTTTTGGGTATCGTAGGCTTTGACAAGAAGACCATTAACACCGTCTGCAACCATATCCGGAACGCCTCCCACATGAAAAGCCACCACCGGCGTACCGCAACTCATGGACTCCAGGATGGTGTTGGGAAGATTATCCTCAAGGGAAGGGAGCAAAAAGATGTCCGCAGCCGAATAGGCATTCCTGATCTCTTCATCAGTGCCCAGTCGACCCAGCGAAACAACGGGGATCCCCATGCTTTCCATCTGGCCACTGGGGCTTCCAAAGCAGAGGAGCCTCACCCGGTCTTTCCCCAGAAACTCCTGAAAAACCGCATTTTCCCGGCAGAACCTCAAAGCATCCACGAGCTCGGCAAACCCTTTCCTTTTTTCGGCGCCATCTATGGCGCCGAAAAGAAATGTCACCGCATCATCGGGAATTTCCAGGCACGCCTTGGCCTGTTCTTTGGGTAATGGCGAATAAAGGTCTGTTTCCAGCGAATTGGCAATCACTTCAACCCGCAAGGATTTAAACAGGCGACTTTCCCTGGCGCAACGGCCCATCCACCGGCTTGGGGTCACGATGGTCAGGTTGGCATTCCGGAAAAGGTCTTCCTTGTCGTGCAGGATGGCCTCGGGCAGAGAAAACGGGTCCGCCCTAAGCTGCGGACATTGACTGCAACCGCTTCGATACCCCCCACAACCGGCCGAATAATGGCACCCCCCCGTAAAAGCCCACTGATCGTGCAAAGTCCAGACAACAGGCTTTCCCAGGGCGAAAATATGCTGTAGCGTCACGGGCGACTGGAAATGGGAAACCCAATGGAGGTTGATGATGTCCGCATCTCGCACCAGGGGCGACCGGGAAATATCATAGCCGGGATAGGGCAGGGAAAACAGGGTATTACTGATATCCGTTCGATTCGCATTGATATAATGCTCTTGAATGGGCATTTCCAGGAAAAACGCATTCTCATCCGTTTCTGTTTCCTGCTCCTGAACCACAGCCGAAACAAAATCGTCATCCGTGTCTTTGTGCCTGACCAGCATGCAGCAGTCCTGATCCATGCCGCGCAGGCCCCGATGCAACCGATAGGTGGCCCTTGCGGCGCCGCCCTTGATATCATGAGTGCTGATTTGCAGTATTTTCATCAATTCATCATGCCCTTTTCAATGGATCCCCGCTTCACCCCAAACACACCCAACCCCATCACACCCCATGAAAAAAAGGATGTATCATGGATTCAAGGGGTGGCGATAGATTGTCTTTCAAGAAGCGACTGGCGTAAACTTCCCCATAGACTCGTCCCATGGTGTTGGCAACAATCTGGTCAAGAAGCAACATCTGTTCTTTTTTATCCTTCATGAGGTATCTTTCCCGAATCAGCTGAAAAAGGGTATTTATTCCGGTTTCGATACCAGCAGTCGTTTTTTTTACGCTTTCCGACATGGGTTTCCACCGTCGAAAGACCCTGCCGGTCAGGAAACGTTTTACCCCGCCATCCCCGGGATATCTCCTGAGAATGTCCCGAAGCAAAGCGTCTTCTCCGGGATATTCCATCCCCGAGATGAAAATACCGGATCGCAGGCTGGAAACGAAAGCGCGCACCCCGTCCGTCAGGGCCTTCAGGTCCCCCACCGTCAAAAATGACTGATCCTCTTCCACCCGTCCCATGATTTTCGCACACCAGAAGGAATTGATAATCTGGCGGCGAAATGCGTAATGAGGCGGCCGGTTATGGGAGTGTTTCACCGTGATATGGGGGTTATAAAGGATTTTGTGACCCATTAACAGGTTTTTCTGGGCCCAGGCCATATCTTCGGCAAAATCCACTTCGGGAAAAGGCGTCTTCAATAAAAGGCCCTTTCTATAGATCGCACACACATTATCCAGCCCGATCATTCGGTAGGCCCGATAATACGGCATTTCCGCATAGGATTCAAGGGATTCGATCTCCTGAACAACAGGGTCATAACCCCTTGCTTCATTGATGGATTCGATTTCGAAACGGGCAAAAGGAGTCGCATCATCATGGGGTATTTGCGCAGTGTATGCGGCTGCAACCGGGTGCTCATCCAATGCCTGGGCCAACGCTGTAAGCCATGATTCAGAGCAGGGGATCGCATCCTGCACCATGAGGACAATTCTTTCGTGATCTGCCAGGGAAATGGCCTCATTTCGGGTCCCGGCATGGTGAAACTGTTTGGGATCAATCCTTTGGACCTGTGCCCCGGCTTTGATAGCCAGTTCAACTGTTCTATCGGTTGAGCCTGAATCAACGACAATCAGTTGAAGCGGGTCTGTATAGTCCTGCCGCTTGATGGCAAACAGGCACTCTGAAAAAATTCGGCCCCCGTTACAGGTGGGTATGATAATGCTGACGCCGTTTTCCATCATACGGGTCTTGCCAGTACAGTCAATTCGGCGATTTCAAATGTCTCTTTAGCTGTCGCAAAGGAACATCCCTGTAACATCCGGAAAAACGCCGCCGCTTCGGGGCCATCGGCATAGCGTGTGGGGATCTCTTGTTCAATACGAAACCCTGCCTCGGCGAAGACCGCCCGCATACTCGCGGGGGTGAAAAAATGGATGTGTTCGAAGCACAGTATCCCGAAGGGGACATACTCAAAGTGCCCTTCCAGCATATCCCGAACGACAGACCAGTGTGTCACGCACGGGCTGCTGGCGATAAGACACCCGCCCGGCGCAATGGCGCAACGCAGGTGCTTCAATATTTCCACCGGAGAAGCCAGATGTTCCAACAACTCGCCGCATACGACGCAGTCGTAAGTACGATTAAACGTAACCTCCTGCACCGGTTTGGCGATTACGCAATCCAGCACCGCTTCGGCTTCACGAGCCACCTGAGGATTTATTTCAATTCCCGAAACGTGCATCCCGGGACGCGAATCTTTCAACGCTTTTCCAAACTGCCCCGTTGCACACCCGACGTCCAGAACACTGGTCGCGGCGGAAGGTACCAACGCCTGCAAATCCTCACGCGGTGGATCCAGCATACTCCCAAAACGATGAACATATACATCCCCCGCAACCAAAAGCTTCCAGCCTTTTTGGCGGAGCGCCGCGGGAATCTCCGCAAGCGCCGTCTCCGGGTGTAAATCGCGCAGGCCATCGGTGCGCAAAAGCTGGCAGAAGTCCTGCAAAACATCGACCTCCACACGACTCCCTTTCCTGGCATAGCGGTCCGCCATAGCCTGATAGTTCCGCCGGTTCAGATACGTATACGGCACAGACGTCAGTTGCAGGTCTTTGGCAAGATTCGAGACCGGTCCCACAGCCCCCACACGTGCATCGGCCAGAAGCCCGGCAAGCAACCCCGGAACCACGTGCGCAGTCGGGATAAGGGTGGCCGTCCCCAGAGCCAGTACGGACCTATGCTCACCCGCTAACTGCAGAAGCGCGCCTGCCGTCAGAAGGGTGTCCGGGCTCACCAGGATGGGGGTGTCCTCTTCACGGGAAACAGCAGAAAAAACTTTCAGGCAGAGTTTCTCTTCCCGGGCGTAGTATTCTGAAGCAGGGCCCCCGTGCGACCTCACCACCACGGCGGGACGGTCTCTCTGTTCGGCCGCCAGATAGTTAAATATGGATTCGAGCCGGTCCAAAGACCGATTTTTCTCGTAGAGGGCCGCTACCTCCGGTCCGCGCCGGCGCAAATGCGCCTGCAACTCCGGATCCCTCCAAAGTTGCTCCACGCGTTTGGCCATTTTCACCGCATCCCCCGGCGGTGCCCAGAGCGCGAAGTCATCGGTGTCATCAAAATCGCGGTAACTGGGGATATCGCTCAGCACGCACGGCAATCCACACGCAAGGGCCTCCAATGCCGGAAGTCCGAAACCCTCCACGACCTGGGAGCTTGACAGGAACAGATCCGAAGAGCGGTAAATGGCGGGAACGTCGGCTGGCAAAACCCCATGCTGGTAGTGTTTTGCTTTGCAAAAACGTTTCTCTTCTTTGGCCTGGTTCAGCTGGTTCAGCCGTACGAGCCGCAGGCCGCACGCTTCACAGGCCAAACGCGCCGCCAGCAACCCCTGCGGCATGCCC
>Ga0207996_1000865_pt1 | contig 23885 bp, 5 predicted proteins | sample AntAceMetag02UKG_FD_184773 | JGI IMG/M metagenome (GOLD analysis project Ga0207996, IMG submission 184773) | Saline lake microbial communities from Ace Lake, Antarctica - Antarctic Ace Lake Metagenome 02UKG (SPAdes) (version 2) | ecosystem: Environmental > Aquatic > Non-marine Saline and Alkaline...
ACTGTTATTCGGTGCAGAATATTACAAGGCCTTGCTTTCAGAGATAACTAAGGTACCTAATTATGACTATGAAGCAGTATTTGATTTATATAAGCTGTTTGTAAGAGGCTCGCTTGGGGAAAAAGGTATTGATGGTGGTGTGCTTGAGGCAAAGAAGGCGCTAGACGAAGAAGGTGAAACTGAGGAAAATCTCGAAATATTCAAGTCAAGGATACTCATGGCTCATCCAGATCTTTTCCGCTGGTCTTATTATGATTTTATAGGCGATAGGGGAGTACAGGTAGAGTATGGCGTTGAAAGGTTTACAAGACTGAGATGGGAAGGCGATGCAGTTTACCTTGAAAAGGGCTTGCTGGTTGATGATGACAGGAGACTTAAAATAAAAGGTGACGAGGTCAATTCAGTCGAGTATGAAGTGATCTATGCTGGCAAGGCATACCTTGATAAAGGCAAGATAGAGCCTCTTTCAGGCACAAGACAGGAGTATTACGAATATTATAAGGACAAAAAAGGCGAAGAGATGGTCAGGAAGGTGCTTGATGTGGAAAGGGATAAGCCATATAGTAAATTCTACAAAATGAGCTTTGAACAGTGGCTTAAGGATTCATCTGTATCGCAGTGGATATCTGGTAAAAAAGGAATTTATGTTACAGCCCATGATTATATAGACGGTACCAACGTAGAAAAGAGTTATGCCAGGTACTTAAAGACAGAAACTGCTGCTAGTTATGAGCTTGTTGAAATTGGATGGATAGATGCAGATGGAGAGAGACAGACCGTAGATGAAAAAGGCTATATGACTATGTATGTTGAGGCCCTTAACCAGAACAAAGATGATCTATGGAAATGGCATACATACACTAAAAAGATGGACTGGGATGGCAGCGATGAAAGAGAAGAAAGAGGAAACAGGGAATCCCAGAGGACACCGTATGGATCATTTAAGATTTTTAAAGAAGCGACGCCGAGAAGACTAGCCGAAGAAAATAAGCTTATCTCTCCTGAGATAATGGAGCCACCTCAGGAAGTTGCCAGGACCACATATACATTAAATGATGGAGTAAAATACTTAAAATATTACCAGGATGAAGGGACTGGCCTTGTGAAGGAATTTGATTATCTCGAATCGTATTATGAGGATAACAGGGCTTATACCTATGGCCAGGCGCTTGCAGCACTTACCTTTATGTTGGATGGCGATTTTACGTCTGCCGAGAAGACACTAGATTTCTTCAGGGACAAGGAAGATATTTACAATGCGTATTACTATAATTCAGGCAAGGTTGCAGAAGAGATTCAGGATGCAGGACCTGTATTATGGGTAGGCATGGCAATGGCTTATTACACAGAAAATACAGGGGATTCACGTTATATTGAGAGCATGAAAAATATAGCAGAATCTGTATTAGAGCTACAGCAACCAGAGGATGGGATCATCCAGATATCGCTGGATGATAAAGGTATTTCTACAGAGCACAATATTGATGCATTTGTATTTTTTGAATATATGGGCGAAAGATTTAGTGGTCAGGATGGAGAAACGTATAAAGAGGCTTCTAGTAGGATTAAAAAATGGCTGCTAAATATAGGTTTTGACAAAGAAAGCGGAAGGTTTATCCGTGGGATATGGTCAGACGGTACGATTGATAATGGCATGGCAACTGATGCTCAAGCCTGGGGACTTTCAATAGCTGATAAACTAGGCTTAACAAAAGATCAGAGAGAATCTATGATTTCGAGCGTTGAATCTTGTCGCGTCAAGGTGCTACATTACAATGGTTATAAAAGGATAAATGGATATGATTTTACTGATAGGGGCATGAGCTTAGCGTTCAGAGGCGGGAAGGCGATGATTACCCCTGAGTGGACTGCGCAGATGGGTTTACATATAGATGGGGATAAATTAGGCAGGGAACTGGATAAGACTGTAATTGAAAGAGACGGTGTAAAAGCACCGCCATATGCTACTTCTTCAGACGAGTTGACCTCAGATGCTGAATCTTGGAAAACACCATCTGGAGAAGCAACTACCTCGGTAACTGCAGCAGCATGGACAGTATTTTTAAAAGAGAATTTTGATCCACTTAAGACATTAAGCGTGAAAATAGAGGAATTGAAGGCAAGGGATGTTAATGACCAATTAGTAGAGGAATACGAAGAATATCGGGAAGAGGATGGTGAGCGTATTCATGGCCCAAGGGTAGATCTACGAGTATTCGCACTACCATATGAGTCAAAAGAAGTTACAGATATAAGAATAAAGAGCACAGTTGATGAGGCCCAGGATACAGAAGATGTTGCGCAGTCGCCAATAAAGACCTCTTCTGAAAAACCACGCCAGGAAGTCGGGCCTGTAGAACAGTCAGTTGCACAGGAAATCGAATCTCCTGCAGAAGAAAGAGGTAAAGACCTTAAGAAAGAAACTCCTTTTGAGGCAAGTTATGATTTTGCAATGGGTCAGGAAGATAAGATTTTAAAAGACTGGGCCTTTACTTATGATAATTCGCTCAAGGCTATTGAATACATAGAAAATGGAGATAAAGAGAAGGTACAGAACATCTTAGATTTCTTTAGAGATAAGGCAGCAAAAGAAGAAGGCATTTATTATACTGCATATAATATAAACACAGGTTTGATGAGCGAATGGAATAATCACGCAGGACCTTCTCTCTGGATAGGTATGGCAATGGCACGCTATACAGAGAAGTTTGGAGACGATAGATACCTTGAATCAATGGTTGAGCTGGGTAATGCAATAATAAAACTCCAGAATCAAGATGCTACGGCAAAGAATAAGTATGGAAGCATCCAAATAGGCCCTGTCGATGAATTTGTATCTACTGAACACAATATAGATGCGTTTGTATTCTTAAAATATCTGTCTGATAAGATTAAAGGGGAAGATGCTTACGAGATAGCCAAGGAAAAGGTAGGAGACTGGCTGGAAGAGATAGCCTATGTAAAAGAAGAAGGCAGGTTTATACGCGGAGTAACTAAGGATGGAGAGCTTGATAAAGAGATTATTGTTACAGATGTCCAAACATGGGGTGCTTCAATTGCTAAGTATTTAGATGGTGTTGACGCCAAGACACTGGTAGATTTTCTTGAAAATAATGTTAAGACAAAGGTCGTCTGGGATGATAAAGAGATAGAAGGATTTGGTTTTACAGCAAAAGACGACATGGTCTGGCTGGAAGCCATGGCTCAGGCAGTGAATGCATTTAGGGCAGCGGGTATGCATGAAAAGGCAGATTTTTATATAAAAGAGATAGAGAAAGCCAAGATTACAAGAGGTAGGGAAATAGGATTGCCATATGCTACTTCTTCTGGAGTTCGGATGTATGAGGATTCCTATATTAAGACACCTGTAGGAAAATATACTATATCCCAGGGAACGACATCATATTACCACCTTGTAGAAAATGGCATAGATCCTCTGGACATAGAGGTAAAAAAGAGCGTTGATGAAATTAAAGGCGCGTTGACAGCTTATCCGGAAAAAGAAGCTTTGGGTAAAGAGATTAATCTGAAAGCCTTGATTCCTAATATAAAGATTATCTTATCAGATGATTCATGGAAAGAGCACCCTGACTTAGTTAAATATTTAGAAGGTTGTTCTTATGGTATAGGCACAGACAAGATTATATATGTATACAGGGATGGACCTGCTGCAAAGGTTATACTTGCCTATGTAAAGAATGTTAGCAAGGATAAGACTGTATTTGAGGTTGTGCATAGGGAAGGAAAAGAAGAGATAGCCCGAGAATCTTACGAGTATGATAAAAAGAACAGAACTTTAGGTAGTGTTGTTTCACGTTCAAGTATAGTTGAAGATTCGAATAACTTTACAAAGAATGCAATTATCCGTCACATAGATCCCCAGACAAAAGATGTAGTAGGCGCAGATAAAGTCTTCAAAAATAGTATAAAATATAGCGAATGGAAGAAAGCCTTTTTATCTTCCAAGATGATTAGTATCCAAGAAATAGGAGAAAATGGTTCGATCAGAAAAGATTTCTTTGCTTTCCACGATGGCCCTAAAGAGCTCGCTAGGATAGAGGGCGGTGTGCTCAGTTTACGTAGTAGCGAAAATATCAGTAAATCAGATGTTGTAAATATAAGCGAATTGAAAAAAGTTTTACCCGAAGACGAATATCGTAAGTTTGAAAAAGAATATAAATATTCAAAAGCTTCTCGCTTTGCATTCTTTGATGCAGGGTTAAATGTTGAAAGCTTACGCAGCAGTCTCTTGATGGACAATGGGTCAGAGTTAGCAAGGTTTCAGCACGATGAGATATCAGTAGTAACAGATTTAGAGGATCTTACCGAAAAGGAATTAAAGTCTATTAGAGATGCCATGCAAAAAGAAATAGGTTTTCATCTAGAAAATCGTATTTTCGAGAACCAAGTTATATTCGATAAGTGGTGGGAAAGATTTGAAAAATCTGATAAGAGAAAAATATATGTATTTGATGAAAAGTATAATGAAGACGAATCATGGATCGCGTTTAATTATGATAAGTTCGAAATAGCTTCAATAAATGAATACGGGTTTAATGCAATAGACTTTTCCGAAGATGGTCGCCTCGAAAGAGAAACTTATATTTATGAAGAAGGCGAAGTAAAAGACTTTAGTTCAAAGGCTTGGGTAGAGTATGGTCGTGATGATGTAGTAACTATAATAAATGTTCACAAGAAGATAGCGTGGCAGGAAGCCAGGGAAGATAAAAACAGGATTAGCCTTATGTATAACGGAAAGCTTGATGAAAAAGGAGATTTCATCAGGAGCTCTGTAACTGTATTTTACTATTCTGACGAAGGTGTCGTTGCCGAACATGGTTATACTATGAAATATAATAAAGATACCCGATCCAAGATAGATAGATATCTCAAGAAGGAAAATATAGCTAAAGAAGAGATAGATAGATTAAAGGATAGTCGTTTATTAATCAACGAATCCCATTTAGAAAAATATGATGAAAAAACACGCAAAACATATTACGAAAAGATAAATTATATAGTTGATAGCGAGAATAAATTAGGAGCCAACATTACAACCGAGGTTAAAAAAGGCGCAAGGCTCTTGGAGATAGATTTTAGGAATGGCGTTAAAGATATTTTCATATATGGTAGCAAATATGGAAAATATGACATTGCAGACAAATCTGTCAGGATCATAGATGGAGATATACATACAGTATCTAATTCAGTGTTTCTTTATGAAAATGGCAACGTAAGGTATCTAAGAGCCGGTCTTCCAGAAGGCAAATTTAAGCCAGAAGATTATCAGGGTGAGGGGCAGCTAAAGGAACTTTTTAGGCTTAAAAATATTATCTCTTTATCTGAGTATTTTAATAATCCACAGGGAAATCAGGTATGTGTATTGACAGGTCACCTTTCTATAGAGGAAGAACCTAATGATATAGCTACCTTAGATCCAGAATGGATAAGTTTTTCGAATTTCGATGAATTCAATACTTCGCAAGAAAGCTTTGTATTTGAATATGATGATGAAAAAGATGTGAATAGGAGCAAATACGAAGTTGACAAGAAACTAGAAGAAGGAAAATGGAAAGCACGCGCCGATAAAGTGGAATTGATTGATACGAAAGAAAACTTTATAGATAGTTATATATTAGCTTATAAAATTAAAGATCTTCGTTCTGATCGCCAGGCGTTAGATATTATAGCATTTGAATTAGACGGAAGAGGGGCTTTGCGAATTTCAAGGAGATTGTTTGGAAATGAACCAAGGTGGAGGATAGATGTTTTAGATGAATGGGAGAATGCTGTAGCTACTCATAAGGATGAGATATCAAAAGGCGCTATAGAATCTTTAAATAATAAAGGCAACTGGAGAGACTATCAGACTCATAGGATTATTCATGATCGCTTGTTTAGCTTTGTGTTAACTGATTACCGAGATAATTTGATCGGGGCAAAAAATGAAATATTTGATCAGGAAGGCAGGTTGTATTATAACGGCCAGCTTATCATGAAGAAATGGGCTGGTATGACACAGCAGGAGATAAAGGGTTTTGATATAGGAAAACCAGAAGGTGTATTTGACTGGCAATGGTGGTTACATAAGAGTAAGATTTCAAATTCCATTTTAAGCTGGCCAAGGATTACAGTAGAGAAGATCCTTGGAAGGAAGGTAGAGCTGGGAGTATCTGATGTAGAAGGAATAGATGTTGAGGCAAAGTTTAATGAGCTTATGGTACAGGCTGAATCAAAGAAATTGGTAGATGACAAAGATGTCAAATTTGAAGATTTAGCAGAAAAGACATCTCATACTTATAAGTACTACTGGATTGTTCCTGGTGCTATTCTTGTGGCTACTTTATTTATAATAGCAGGGACTAACTGGCTCTGGAAGAGGAAGAAAAAGGGCAAGGCTAAAGATGATGTCGAGGTTTTAACAGAAGAACAGACTGTGAAACGCGCTCCTTCGCAGACTTCGAAAGATTTAGAGACGCTTAAAGGAATTACAATATTGACAAAGAAAGAGTTAAAGAAGGCATTACCAGATAGAGATGATTTACCAGTAGCCAGAGTCATTGGAGACTTATACGATAAAGATCTTTTATCTATAGACGAATTCCAAGCTGCTGTTAGAGAAACAGAAGAAGAGATAAATAACGATAGTGTTATACAGAAGGTAGGTTTTGATAATGCGCAACATGTTCACAGGAATATTTATAGATCTATATTAGAAAAATCAGTTGAGAAGGCATTCAGGTCAAGGCTTAAAGGTTACGTTGATGATTTAGACCTCGATGGTCTGGAGAATTTTCCTGAATTTGAAGGGAAGACAGAAGAAATAAAGAAGTGGACAGATGAATTTATCGGAGATCTATTAGTGAAGATTACAACCACGCTTTTAAATGATCCAAATGTGAAATGGATAAAAGGGTTTGATGGGACAGAGATAAAATTAGACAGAAAGGAGCAGAAAGGCATTAACATAGGAGAAGATACTATTCCTCTTGCACCTGAAGATACACCTTATACCATGAGATATCTCATATGGCGCAGGATATTTAGCTTATCTTATACTTCTTACGGCCTTGGAGATTCTCTTGCAGGACGAGCTCCGATATTAAGGTATCTATTCCATGAAGGACTAAAAGATTTAGAAGAAGGGAACAATAGAGAAATATTAAGGCGCGTTAATCTCGTGAGGAGATTTGTGACCCCTATTATCCAATATGAAATAGACTTTAAGAAAGAGGCGTACAGAAGAGATGCTTTTAATAATTGGACGACCGAAGAGCTTAAAGGTGTATTTAATATTGAAAAGGTACAAGATATGCCGGGTATTTTACTTGAACAGCAGGATCTGGATGATTTATTCAGATACTCCAAGGATCCAGTTGGAGACATAGAAAAAATTCTTGACTTCAAGAACGAATCCGGTGAACGTATGAGATTGAGGGGGATTATAAAGGAAACAGAAAAACTTATTCATGAAGCAGGCGAAGATAAATTTGTCTTTGGTCCTAAAGAAATTCCGGCTGAGCGGGACTGGGGTTTTAGGGGTTGGGGTGAAAAAGCAGTTAAAGGTTATTTTGACAAAGACACAGAATCTGGAAAAGTTTCTTTTCATATGCAGAAAGTTGTAAATAGATTAAAGTCAGCAGTCGATGGTTTAATAAGAGAAAAGGAGAAATATCTAATAATTAAGGATGGGAAAAAGAAGAAAGTATTTGGGATAGGCTGGTGGCTTTATGCAAAGCTTGCTGTAACTCCTTATGTACATTTAGTAGCTCTTCCTTTCTATAGATTGTTTAAAAGATTTATAAGCGAAGATTCGCGCATTGCAAGATTTTTAGCCTTAAATGCTCCTGGAAGGGCGTCAGAAGGCACGCCTGATTTAAAGACTAAGAAAGGAAAGAGATTCTTTATATTGACTTTGACAGCAGGTCTTGCCTATAGTTCATTTATACTATATGTGGCTACTGCTTTTGCCCTGGCATTAACTGCAGCAACAGCAAGCCCTGTATTCCTCTTAGCAATCGTGCCAGCTTTAATATTCTTCCCATTAGGCTATCTTTCAATCAAGGATTTTGGAATAATGTTTGTCTCATGGCATAAGATGAAGCGGGAAAATATAGCTGTTTTAAGGACAATATTCCGCAGCTGGCCTGAGAAAAAGATGAAAAATATAATGCTGCGTATATTTATAGATAAGGATGGAAATTTACGTAGGGATGAAATGGATATTACATATGTAGAGAGGTGGAGAGATGCTATTAAGTACTACTTTAAAGAAGCCTTCATAGATAAGGATGAAAGAGACGATTATTTGACAGTAAATGGCACAACGGCAGAAGAAGTCAGATATAGCATTAATAAGATGACTCTGGTAAAGCCAAAAGATAGAGACGTGCAAAAGAAATTAAGGCGCTGGATAAACGTGCATTATATGAATAAGCCAGGTATAGATAATTTTGACAAGATGTTCTCTTTAACTGCGAGCTTTATATTTGCAAATGAGGAATTTTACTACTCGCTTTACGAACTTCTAAGTCTCAGCACAAGAGGAGAAAAAGAAGAAGGCAATGATACAGTTTTACATCATCTAAAGGAAAAAGCTTACCCGATCCAGTATAAAAACATGATTTCTCTTTTAGAGTCTCATCTAGAGACTAAAATAGATGCAATAATAGAGGCAGACATAATAATCATAGATGCATTTATAAAGAAACTCAAAAACTTGGAATTTGCAGAAGAAATTACAGTGAACGACATAGATGAAATAAAGGCAGCACTTTCAGATGAAGGCAAGGCTATTTTTGAAGAGATATTCACCATGGTAGAAGAATGGGGCAATGCAAGGCTTGCTACCAGCTGGCGCAGTTTCAGGACATGGGCCTATGTAAAGGAAGAATATAGAAAATACGCTGAATCTTATTACAAGGATGATATATACAAGGCAATCAAGAAAGAAAAGGATAATAAAGAACTTACTGAGGAAGAAAAAGATTTATTAAAGAATCTTACTAAAACAGAAAAAGAAAAATATTATATTAAGGTTGATACATTTTACAAACAGAAAGTAGACGAAAAATTTCAATTATTGTTAGCCGATATTTATTTTCCATTAACCGGTCAAAAACCTATTGATAAGGATGAAAAATATCAGGCAATAAGAAAGGAAAAAGAGGGCGAAGAACTAACCGCTGAAGAAATAGAGATATTATCCAAGCTTAACGATGAAGAAAAAGATGAATATTATAGGAATGTAAATCCTCCTAAGAAGGATGTAAAAAAGGCATATCATGATGGAAAAGTAAAAGACGGAGAGAAAAAATATGTTTTGTGGTATCTAAGGGAACATGGCTTTGAACATGTCTATTCTCCATTAGGATTCCGTAGGGCAAAATACGGCCTTATTAGTAAATCTCTATATCAAGTAAGAGGTGATGTGGAATGGGGCCTAGATACTCATCTTGAGATAGATAAGCCAGAGACCCCGAATGTATTAAGGGCTTTGACAGAGTTTAGCCGTGATCCTAAACTCGCAATATTATTAACGAGAATAGTCATATTTGTTGAGCATCTTGCAGCTGCAGGCAGGGCGCTTGCTACTTCAGAGGCAGTCTGGCAATCATCTGTAATGAGGGCAAAGGAGAAACTGGATACCTTAGGTTTTTATGGCAAGGGATTCTTCAGGCCAGAATATTTCATAGAATATGAAGGCCTTCAAGATGATTATGTATCAGAGGATATCATTACAGCTTTTATGGCGAAGATTTTTGGTTTGAGAACAAAACACATGGAGTATCTAAAATTCAATTGGAGAATGCCACCGGCATTTGGTACATTATTTACCCCTATTATGAAATGGTGTTCAGGTTCTGTTGAGTTTCTTTATGGCCGTCAATACAGGAGATTTCTATATAGTAAGATTGTGCCTTGGAACGAAAAATTCGGGACCCATCTTACAGCAAGTTTTTATTGGAAAAAGGTACTTCTTATTCCAGCTGTCTTGGGATTTGTAGCTATAGGGCTTATACTGAATGGATTACTGTTTCCAGTAAATCCGTTCCTTGGATTGACATTTGTTGCTTTCTGGATAATCGCTGCACCATTCCTTGCAGAAGCTGTAAATGCACCTGCTATCCCTACATTCTGGGAGTCTGAGAATAGTTTAGTAAAAGGTATATCATTTACTATTTCAAGGGTAGTGAAGAACTTTGTTTTCTTTAACCTATTGATACCTTTCTACAGCATTGTTGGTATTGCCCAAGGTGTAAAGTCTAAGCCCAAGTTTATTACTACAATAAAGAAATTAGTTTTAAGAGAAATAACAAAACACTCGGAAATGATGGTTTCAACTACAAAGAACTTTGGAAATAAATGGCCCATTAAGATAGCAGCTGCGCTATTGCCTATTATCATTATAGTTATTCCTGCTACACCGATTTTTGGTTTGGTTTGGAGTTTGCAAATAGCGGGTTTGTTTGCATGGGTATTTGGTGCTTACATGCTTAATATGAAAATAAGAGGGAAAAAGGGTAAGAAGTACATGTGGGATCAGAATATAATAAAAGGTATTAAGGATGGCATGAGGGAAATCTATGGTATCCCAGCATGGACATTGCCCCTTGTATATGCAATATGGATTGGCCTTGGCTTTGTGAACCCTGTGGCGCAAATATGGCTAGGTACTACAATATTGCCGTTATTAGTTCTTCTTCCTTTTGTACCCCGTAAGAGGTTAAGGGCATTAGCATCAAAGAGACGAGCTAAAAGGGATTATGCTAGATCTGAGGACCTGAAAGATGTATGGCGAAACCCAGAAAATCGCACTGATTTTATAAATAAAATTTGGAATAGCTTTAAGCCTAAAGATCAAGGGGCTTTATTGTATATAAATGAAATGGACGAAGCCAAAGCAAAAGAATTCCTGTTTAACGCCATAGATCCAGAAGCAGTATACATAAGCAATCTCTTTGATAAGATGAAACTCACTCCTGACAGTCGTGATTTCTGGATGACACTATACAGAAGATACAAGTCCAAGACATCTGATATAAAGCCTCTTATTATAGCCAAGAACTTTTTCCCATCAGCTTTTTTCCTCACGGAAAAAGACAGGGCTGAAAAACTCGGAGCAGTAGATTATGCCAGTATAGTTCTTGATGAATATATAGATAAGGCAAAGAATGCCATAGTATTCATGGATGCCCTTGACGGAGGACTAGGAACAGCTGTCGGAAGGGAAAACTACGTTAAGAGAGTAAAAGGTAAAAATGCTTCTATTGGAGCAAAAGGAACAGATCTTATGTTTGAAAATGTAAAAATAGGAAATAAATATTACTCCATAAGCGTTGCAGAGGTAAAGCTATTAAGGCTTATAAAAGGAATAATAAACCAGAAGTATAAAGGAGTGGTATTTGAGCCGATTGTAAGTGTAGGAACGCAAGCCTCCAAACCATCCTATGAAGTATTATTAGAAGAAACCTACCTCCAGGATGAAATAGACGGAATTGAAAATCCAAGAACATATCTCCAAGTCCTTGAAGAATTAAACGTAAAAGTAAACTATTATGAAGCCCAGTCCTATCCTTCTCTTGAGATCGACACTGGAAGGCCGACAGACAAAAGAGGAGCCTCAGGAAGCCATGGAGAATGGGGTTTTAAATTCTTAAGGCAGGCACTTGACTTTGAACTCAAAGACCCAACTGCTAATTATATCAGGGCATTCTACAATGGTGATGGCACAAATAACATGCCTGATGAGTACATAATAGGCTGGATGATAAATCAAAACGTGCCACTAATCATGATATCAACCATTGCCCAAGGTGTTGATGCAAAAGGCGGTAAGATCGGTATAGAAAAAGTCGAAGGTAAGTCAGTAACACGCATGCTTGAACTTGCCTCAGCTAGGACAAACAATCAAGACAAAGAATTCGTCAAGATAGGAGTTGAGGAAATCGAGCTTCCTGGTGCAGGAAAAGCAGAAATCGGAGCGCAATATTTTAATACCAACATAGTCCTCATGAACTATAACCTATTAGTCCCGATTCTAAGAGATCTTAAAGAAGTAATAGGCGAAGAAAAGCTCCATGACATAATCGCCCCGGATCTTATAAAGGCAACGAAGAAAGGCCCGGACGGAAAAGACTACACCCAGATAGAAGGCCCTATAGGGACATGCATGCTTAACCTGAATGCATTCTTTGAGCTTGCTGAAGACGAAAGAGTGAAAGATATCCTAAGAAAGCATAATGTTGATCAAGAAAAGCTCTTGAGGATAATCAATGCAAAACCAAGTGACCGCACCAAGTTCTTTACGCCTATAAAGAGCGCGTTTGACTTTTGGTTCCAGGCACACAGTGATTTTTATAATCTTAATACTGAGACCTGGATGCTCGAAGACGCTAATTCTGGAAAGGCCCTTCCTATAATTGATCTTGGTGATAAATACTACGCAGATGTATCAAATCTCATAGATGAGGCTTTTGGAAAAGCCAGCACAAAAGAATTAAATTCTCTTAGAATAAATGGAAAAGTCGCCATAAAAGATGCTGTACTCAAAGGAGACGTAGAGATAATAAATAAGAACCCAGATGAACTGGTAGACTTAAATTCAGAAGAAAATAGACGTCAATTGCAGGATAAAGATCCTTCTTTGGTGAAAGACGGCAAGCTCTATCTCAATAATGCAACGATCACTATAAATAATAACAAGAATATAAGCCTTGCTTCGAATGATGGACTCGAGCTAGACGTAAAAGAAACACTATCTAAATTATTTGATGCCAATCGCGAGATGCAGGATGTTATCAAGAAGGCTGTAATAGAAAATGATTGGGGCTTTGGAGATCCGGCTGCTGAGGTCAGGGTTACAGTAGGTGCTGATGGAAAGGCTAAAAAGGATGGTATATTGCATATTCATGGCCCGCTGTTCAGGAAGTTAATGGAAAATGGCTATGATGATATTATAAAGGGTATACTTAGTCAGGAACTGAAACATGTAACCGGTATTAAGGATTATGAGTTAAAGACATTAGCTAGTCTTAAGGCAGCCTATGAAAAGGTTTCTAAAAATAAAAAGGCTTCTAAAAAGGATTTTGATTCTAAGGAGACTAAGGATCTGGCAAAGGCATTGGCTGCAATACAGATTTACTATGAGACCAGGGGATACAAAAAACTGTACGATTACCTGGAGGCAAAGGGATTAGACCACGCTAGGATTAAGGAGATGGCTGAAAAGGAGATCCTTGAAGGAGAAGAGCTCTTAGGAAGCATGCTTATGCAGTTATCAATGTTTATGGAGAGGACTGCAGCAGAAGACATAGGAGTTTCTTATGCAGCGGCCATGGACTTAATAGAGGGTACAGGATACATAGCAGAGTCTATAGAAGTTGCGTTAAAGGATAAAGATTTTAGCAATTATTTGCGAAAAGTGGCACCAATAATCCAGAAGTTTGATGATCTTAAGAAGCATTTCGAAGAGATATCCAAGGTAACTATAGAGATAGAGAAAGAGACAGAGCTTATCCTCGGACCTTCTATGCCTATCAAGAGCCTTGCCAGTAACGAGAGCCTTGCCTCAAACCGCCTGGTTAATATTGCAAAGGGCAAAGGTATTATGCATGAAGATGTAAACGAGGCTATAAAGATAGGGGCAAAAGACTGGATATATGGAAGTAGAGATATGATATTTTTTAATGATCAGGAAGAAAGATATAATCTTAGGGATGAGGAAAAACAATTTATAGAAAAGGCATTGGAGATGATAGAAGAAAGGGGCCCTCCGAATCTAGCAGATTTTATAAGAGATGAAATAGGCATCGTGTCTGTTGAACCTCGAAGCAGCGTTTCATTTGCATTTTCCTTCATAGATAGAGACCACCAGCAATCACTTCATGCAGGCCTTTCCAGGCAGGTAGTATATATTCCAAGCGGTCTATATAGCGACATAAAAGACAATCCAGAACTTTTAGCTGCCCTTATCGCGCGCGGGGCTTATGAAATTAAACAGTGGAAAACTGCTTATGAAAAATCCGGGTTTAATGGCGCTATAAACGAGTATAGAGATAGTAATGGTCATTTATTCAGAAGGTTCCGTGACCAGGCCAGAAAAATAGAAAAGAAGATTGCCGGTAAAAAACTAGATATAATAATATCAAATCTTATAAGTGATTATTACGAGAAAGTCAGTTATCGCGTACCAAGCCAAGAAAGCAGGAGACTAATAGATTTTATTTTTAAGAATTACAGGGGTCTTTTAGAGAAGTATCTTTCTGAAGTCCTAGGCGTCAAAGATGTAGAGATAAAGAAAATGCGCGAGGTGAATTATGTAGAAAAAGGAGCCTTAAAGAGGGTTTACAGGGTTGCTTTTGACACAAATCATGGATATCAAGTCTTGGGGTTCAGGTTTATAAAGAGAGGAGACATTGAAGAAAGGCGCAATAATGAGAACATTGCCAAGAGAGAGGTCAACCAGTTTAATTACCTGCACGGGGTGGATCCTGAATCAGTGATACAGGTAAGAGAGTATCACTCTATTTTCGATCTTATAGGGAAATTATCAGAAAAAAATAAAGAAGAATTCATAAATTTGGCAGATACTTCGGGTATAGTGGGTGTTACTTTCGGGGAATTCATGCATGGTTTTACTCTTAATATGGTGCCTGAGAATAGAAGGGTAGTGGCGAACCGCAAGGCTGTATCACTTCTGGCGAGCATATGGATGAAGACAACTGACCAGAGAAAACCATTGAGAGACATGCGAGGCCAGTCTATACCAGACACCAAACCAGAGAATTTTATATATAGCTATAGAATGGACAGGGTATTCTTTGTAGACTTGGACCAGGCAGATAGCTATACATTTAATCAGATGATGAAGAATATTTTAATAGCCTTTGGAGATATAGGAGGGTTTACTACAAAAACAAATCTGAATTTCATTAATAAGTCAGGCAATATAGGAAATAGAGACAATATAATAAAAGTCTTAACTTATGGTTTCGTGGAAGCTTTAGGAGAAGAAAAAACAGAAGAGCTGTTTAGGCACTTCCTTAAATCTGTAAAACCAAGGTCTCCAGAAGCGAAGATTATTTCAGCGGCACTAGAAGGGTTAAATGAATTAAATAAATCGATAAACGATCGCATCGAAAACAGTGCCAAAACTCTTAATATGGTTAACATAGATTCACGCAGTGGTTCCAAAAATCTTTTTATTAGCGAAGAAAAGAAAACGCTTTCAAAAGATGAGCCAGATACAGATTCCTTAGCGTCGAATAGCGGTATAAATATGGATGATAAGCAAATACGAATGGAAGACGTAGATGAAGAATGTGCCAGTATTTTTGAATATTTCAAAAACGAGCTTTCTGGAGAGATAAAGATAATACTTGTAGAGCATAATAGGGGCTCGCCTGATTCAGCCCAGAGAAGGATGCTTTTCTACAATGAATCCCCTTTCGAATATATCTTTAGTTATATCAATCCAGATAAAAAATCTATATACCTTCCAAAGACTGCTGTCTTAGAGCTTTTTAAATATGCTTCAGGACGAGAGTTTCTTATAAGCTATATTTCTTACAAAGTTAGAAGCGATACTGTCGATACAACTCGCGAAAGCGAAATAAAACGCTTTATGATAGATTACCTCGGTGAGAGATTATACCCAAAACGCATCAGGACATTACTTCATATAGTAGATGGCATTAATGATCAGATAGGAAATGCAAGCCGGTTTATCGGGACCATAGATAATATTTTAAATGAAATAAAGTCTTCTTTTCCTGAAAGAGACAAAATAGTCAAGGCATTGGAAAGCCTTGAGCGAGAAGTCAAGGGACGAAGAAACCCGAATGCGCTCATGACTGAAAGGAAAGAGGCCTTACGCAAGATCACTCGCGTTAAAAACAAGATAGCTTCTGGGGATCTTCATAATGTACTGAGTGAATTAGGAAGTGGAAAGGATGGTGCGAGAGCACTATTAAACAGATATTCAACAGCGCTTTTTAGGCAAAAAGCAGGATTTGAGAGACAATTAGAAGAGAAAAAAGCCTATCTAATGAAAGATAACTCTTCTGGGTATAAGCGATTACGTGATGAAAAGAGAGAAAGGCTTTTGATAGAGGAGTTTTATAAAGAATGGAATGCCAGCATGGAGAGTTGGAACGCGGAATTATACGAGAAGATTATAAAATTTTATAAGATCTGGTATTCAAGGGGTGAAAGGGATCCACCTAGCTTATATTTGATGGGTGAGGTTTTTAGCGAGGATGAAAAAATAATAGGATTACTGAGCCTACTTAAGGAAAAAGAAAAAGAATTTGACAGGCTTTCAGCCTATGGGAAATGGAAGGCTTTAAGGGGGATAGAGCTAAATAAAGATGACGAGAGGCTATTAAGGGCTATTACGTTTACTCCTCATCTTTACTGGGGCATAAAGGTTCCTCTTGAGGCAAGGGAATATATTTCCGCGCTCTTCAGCCAGGGAAGATTTGGTACGGATATTCTAAGTGCAACATCAGCGATACACGTAGATTACACAGGTCCTATAGAGAGCAAGACTTCTATTATTACGGATCCTGAAGGAAGGTTAAGGTATTGGGATAATCCTCCTAAAAGGGATTTATTTAGAATACTTTTTAGAGGAGATAAGGCGCAGGAAAAGATCTTTAGGGCTGGCTGGCCTGGTAATAGAAAGCAGTTATACGCTAAATATTGCGGGTATCAGGAAACTCAGTTAATACAAGGGCATGTCTGGGAAAAGAAAGATCAGCTCTATTCAGTAGAGTGGAAGGATGCTTCTCGCAAAGATCACAAAGAGAAATGGTCGCTGGCAAAATGTGAATTAAGAGATAAGCCGATTTCTTTTATAAGAAAGGTCCATGAAGAAAAAACAAGTAAATTTAGGCAGAGCATCCTTCTTTTTAGCATGACATTACTCTTGGGTCTTGCCACCATGTTTACATTTCCTACGAAAGCAAACACACCTTTGCATACACCTTCGGCAGTAGAAAATGTCATTACTCTTCAGGATGCAGCAGAGAGTAAAAATGTATTGTATGATGAAAATCTGCAGGTTCAGAAAGAAGCTGCACAGGTATTTTTTCAAAAAAACAGCAGTTTTCTCGACAAATATGCCCCAGAAATAAAAGATGCAATCTTAAAGATAAAGACTTTGGATGAAGAGATATTTGACTTCTTAGAAGAGAACCACGAGTATTTAAAGGAGATAAAACTAGGATATGCTGGTATGGAAGGTGGAGCGTATCTGGAGCGAGATCTTTTTGGCAGACCTTCTATAATAGTCCACCCTGGATATTTAAAAAATGAAGAATTTCTGATAGACGGAAAAATCCGTTCTTACGATGAAGATAGTCCCGCCAGATTCGTAGCCAAACTCCATCACGAGCTATATCATTTCTATTACTATGTTAATCTCGTACCTCAGGGCATGAGGTGTAGCTTCTGGCATAATATCCTCTACGAGCATGTATTTTTGTCGCATTATCTTAAGGAGGAGAAAGAGTGTGACAGGATTGAGATGGAGACCTTGAAAAAACTGGGGGCAAGGGTTTACAACGATGACAGCTGGGAAAACAAAAAGGAGATTTACTCCAGAGATATAATCCCTGGTATATTCAGGCTGATCATGATAGATTCTGTTTTCTTTGCCGCGCCTTTAGTCCTTATAGCTCTGATCGCAAGGTGGATACGCAGGAAAAAATTCTGGCTCAGAAAACCTGGCAATAGATTATCTTCAGGCGTGTATACCATAGGAGGTAATTCTCTGTTGGTAAGTAAAGACGTAAAGGATCTTTTACCCTGGAAAGAAGAGGATTGGCAGAAGATACGTGAGCTCCAAAAGAAAAGAGTGCTTGAGACAATGGGGCATATGGTTATAGCGCTACGGGATGGAGGAGCTATAACCCATGGGAACGGTCCTGAGGCAGGCGCGCTTCTCGAAAAGAAATTAAAAAGGCCCATTAATTTAAAGGAAGACCAGGATTTTATCAGAATGCATCTTGCTGATGCTGTGGAAGAGACTCAAGTGTGGATGGGGGATGATATAAAAGAGGCGCTTATCAAGTTAGGTATTCCTGAAGAAAAGATAGAGATTGTTATTACGCATGTAGGCGTTGATGCCGGTGACGAAGGTTTTAAACCAGGCAAAGCAACAAAACCTGTTGGCCTTCAGAGGTTTGATAAAGACGGTAAAAAGATCGAAAGGCCAAAGGTAGCCAGCCCGCAGCCTCTTACCATTGTAGAGCTCGATAGGATTAAAGAGTTACTGTCAAAAGAGAAGATTGTTATATGCTGCGGAGGAGGAGGCATTCCGGTTGATAAATGGAATACGCGAAAGAAACTTGCTGCTGTCATTGATAAGGACCTGGCAACAGCGCTTTTTACAAAAGAGCTGTCTTCCCGCGGCCCTCCATTAAAGCGCGTTACTATATCTACGGATGTCCCTTGTGCATACCTAGATTTTGGCTCTCCGAAACAGAAAGAAATCCGCACTGTTACGGTTAAAAAACTTAAAAAATATATAAAAGAAGGGCATTTTACCAAAGGCTCAATGCTTCCTAAGATACAGGCAGCTATTGATATGGTCGAATCAGGTGCAGCCTCGGAGGTTGTCATTACTAATCCTGGGAACCTCTCAAGGATAGATTCTGGCGGAATCTCTACGCGCGTGGTGGGCTTAAAGAAGAAAACTTTCCTGCAACTTAGAGATAATATTCTCACTATAAAAAAATTATTTAGAAAGCTATATGTCCTTGTTCCGTCCATAGTATTTGCATTTCTTGGACGAGTGTTTTCTAAAAATAAGTTTTATTTTTCCAAAGAAGCAAACCTGGGTACAAAGAAAGAGCCTTTTATGGTTAAGATTAGGCTTGTAGATGAGGGGAATTTTAAAGATACTTTAGCCGTTCATAACAGGATCTGGAAAGGTAGGGTAGAATTTACAGAGGAGCAGTTCCGCTCGCTTTTAAAGAAGAATCCGAACAGCTATCTTGTGGCAGAAGATCCAGATGGCGTTATTTTCAGCGTTATATGCTGTGCTACGTTACCGTATGAAAGATATAAAATTTTCCCAGAAGGAAAAAAAGATGTCAGACTTCAGGTGCTTCTTGAATCAAAGTGGATGCCCTGGCCATTTCATAAAATCTGGCTTCATTATGCTGTAGGCATAGATCCTGAATATGAAAATCTAAATGTACCAAAGGCCCTTGGTATAAAGGCGTCCGGCGTTTTACTTAGGACGACAAAAGTATTCAGTGGCCTTATGAGGAGATGTACGCAAAGTCCTTTAAATGGATATGCTAGATTTATTGGAGACTTATATGGAACGAAGTTTAAGAGAAGATACGGTCGCAAGCCTAATGCAGTAGAGTTTGCTTTATCTACAGGGCGCTCAAAAAGTTTTTATAACAGAAGCGAGAAGCAGCAGAGATGGTATAAATCTTCCAAAAAGGATTACAAGAATTATTTAAAAGAAACTCATGACAGAGAAAAGATAACCTGGGAAGAATATCAGGAATCAGTAAAAGAAGATGGACTGGAAGCCTTTTTATTTTATAAAGAGCCAGGCAGAGGGCAATCTTTTATGGAGTTTTTGAGGGAGCGTTACGGAAGGTCCTGGAATCTTAAAAATATGGAGATGCAGTGGCAGGATTATATAGATTTTGTCAGATTAGGTGGAGTTTCTATGGAAGAGTACATTCATCGCTTTAATAGAAGGCTTCTTTCCAGCGCTATTAACATGCATGCGAAGAATGGGGCAAGGGTTATAGCGATTATCGGAGGCGGCAGGAAGGCAGTATTTAGAGGGATAGAGATAGGTGATGCTAGTACATTGAATTTTGCTGCAATCACTGACTATACTCCTAACAGTATAATGAAAAAATGCGAAGAGTTTACACTCCGTGTCAGAAAACGAGCTATGAGTTGGAAAGAAAATTTTGTAGACTCTGTAAATAATAACCCTAAAACAGTCACTTTAATAGAAAAATATGAACCTGAGGATAGTGGGAAGCCAGAGGTGGATTTTGCAGGGAACGAAATCACAATTAGTCCGAAAAAAGTTTTCACCAACACATTTGCGTTTTTTGCAAACATGAGCGGAGAAAAGTTTATACACATGCTGCGTATATTAAAGGATAGAAACCTGACCAAAGGGGAATTAAAAGAGGCCGAGGCCTTTTCAGTACTTTTGCCTAAAATAAGAAACCATAAAAATGAGTTAATAGAGAGTATTGCTAATTGGGAAGGTTTTGAATGCAATATATTCAGCGAGCGACTGTTCGGATTTTTGCAGAAGGCCATACCTCTAGCAGGATTTAAGGATAGGGTAAAGATCAGAAGGATAAATAGATTTGATATGCATGAAGACAGAGATACAGAGGGATTCATCCTTAAGTATTCTTATATAGAGATAGAGGTGGCTGGCGAGGTGTTTATCTTAGATACTAGCGCAGACCAGTTTGAGATTAAAAATTACAGCGCCTATTCATATCACCCTTACGAGTATCATGAACTAGGGGTAGCAATGATACCCAGGGTTATATTTAAAGACCCGGAGCTTAAAGATAGGTTCTGGATGTATACAAGATGGAAAAGGATTGTAAATAAGACGCACGATTTTAACTCTTTGCTGAGGAATAAATTGAGGAATATTTTCTCGAGGCATACTGATGTCTAGTTCCTTATTTTTACAATGAAAGAGTAAAACTATAGGACATTTCTAATTTGGCTTGACATTTGTAAATTTAAGACTTGATTCATAGGCTTAAACTGCCTATACTAAATATCTATGCCAAAGAATAACTACGACACCATACTCTGCGACCTTGGCAATGTGCTTATTAATTTTGACCACAGGATTGCTGTAAGGAAAATTTTGGAACATACGCCTAAGGTAGAAGATGATGTATATAATCTTTTCTTTGACTCGGGCCTTACTGAGTTGTACGAAGAGGGGAGGCTCGACCCAACAGAATTTTTTAGACGGGTAAAGGAGTTTCTGAAACTGGATATAGAGCAGAGCGAATTTTTTCCTGTATGGAATGAGATATTCTTTAAAACGCCATTGAATAAGAAGATATATGAATTTTTGAGAAGTGCTAAGAAGGATTATAAGCTTGTCATGGTTTCAAATCTTAATATAACGCATTTCGAGCACCTTAAGAAAAAAATGGATATATTTGATGTGTTTGATAAATTGATTCTTTCATATGAGGTGGGGCGCAGAAAGCCAGCGTCTGAGATCTATAAGGCGGCTTTTGATTCAGTTGGGACAAGGGCAGAAAAGAGTTTTTATATAGATGACAGGCGAGATTTGATCGAGGCTGCAGCAAAGATGGGAATAGATGGAATTGTGTTTGACGGGGACGAGACGTTTGAAAGGCTGAAAAATGATCTTAGTTAGCGCGTGTTTGGCTGGTATAGATTGTAGATGGGATGGGGAGAACAGATTGGATCCTGAGATAAAAGAACTCGTGGATAAGAAAGAGGCCATAGCTTTATGCCCTGAAGTGCTGGGAGGCAGAGGCATTCCCAGGACAAAGAGTGAGATCAGGGACGGGCATGGCGAAGATGTATTGGATGGCAAGGCAAAGGTGTATGATGAGAAAGACAGGGATGTGACTAACGAATTTATAAAGGGTGCGCAGGCCACACTTGAAATTGCCCAAAATAATAATATAAAAAAGGCAATACTAAAATCAAAGAGCCCGTCGTGCGGTATAGATGGAGTTAGCACAGCTTTATTAAAAAGGCAAGGGATTGAATGCCGCGTTATTTGATCATAGATGGATATAATGCAATGCATAAGATAAGAGAGCTAGATGCTAAAAAAGACCAGAGCCTTGAGGCAGCCCGGCTTTATTTTATCCACATGCTTTTAGATTTTATGTCCAGGAAAAAGAGGTTTGATAAGATATGCGTTGTCTTTGACAGCAAGGAACAGACCCTTGGAATAAGAAGCCACGAATATGGACAGATCGAGGCGTTATATACTACTCATGATAAAGACGCAGATAGCGTTATAGTCGATCTTTTGAGAAAGGCTTCATCAAAAGATAAGATAAGCGTTTCTTCAGATGATAACTTTGTAAGAAACCATGCCAGGGTCTATGGAAGCGATATACTTTCTATAAAGGAATTAGAAGATATTATTATGTTGAAGCAAAAGAGCGCAAGGAGTAAAATAAGGGAAAAAGAAGTAGAGGGCGCAAAAGAGATCAATGAGGAATTGAAAAAACACTGGGGACTGAAATGAAACCTGACGAATTAAAACCTGTTTACATAGAGTCGTTTGATCTGGATGACGCGTGGTTTCAGTGCCTTTCAAAGATATTGGACCATGGCCATGTGTATAAGATAACAAGGGGAAGCTATCAGGACCAAAGGCGCCTTGAATTTGATTATGTCACGATAAGGGTGAAGAACCCCAGTCATCAGATAATACCTATAATACCCGAGGGATCAAGCATACCTGCTCCTACGAGTATGGACTATATAGATGGTTACCTCTCCTATTTATTGACTGGCCAGAAGACAGAGACAGAAGATTATACATACGGCGAGCGGCTTGTGGATGCAAAGGTCAGGATGAAAGAAATGCGCGATGGAAAGGAACTGGTAAAGGAGATGCCGCTTGAGGTAAATCAGGTAGAAGAAGTAATAAAGATGTATAAGACTGATGGCCATGGCACTAATCAGGCAGTAATGGAGATAGGTATGCCGTCTGATATTAAACTTCAAGACCCGCCGTGCCTACGGCTTATTGATACTCGGATCCGCTATGGTAAGCTGCACTTTTTTCCATATTTCAGGTCATGGGATCTTTGGGGAGGTTTCCCCTCAAATTTAGGCGGCCTTGAGCTTGTAAAGCAATACATGGCAGATGAGATAGGCGTGGAAAATGGCGAGATCATAGCTTCGAGTAAGGGCTTGCATTTATATGACTATAGTTGGGACCTGGCCAAACAGCGCACAGGTAAACTCGACTTGGAGATAAAATAAGTTATATGCACCCCATTATAACTAAACTCGGGCCTATAACGATCTATAGCTATGGCATGATGGTTGCCATAGCTTTTGTTTTAGGTATATATGTAGCTGGTATTGAGGCAAGGCGAAAAGGGATAAAGCAAGACTTAGTCTATGACCTTATGTTCTATATTGTCATAGGTTCTTTAATAGCCGCTCGTTTTTATTACCTCGCGTTTTTTGACCCGTCGGTTTTTATAAAATCTCCATTGTCAATATTCAAGATATGGGAGGGCGGGGTTGCGATACATGGTGGAATTTTAGGCGGGATCATCGCAGGTATAGTATTTTCAAAGCTTAAAAAGACATCTTTCTGGAAATTGGCTGATCTGGTCGCGCCGTCAATTATATTGGGTCAGGCGATAGGAAGGATCGGCTGTTTTTTAAACGGATGCTGTTATGGCGTCAACAATTACCCTGTCCAGCTCTATGAGTCTTTTCTTAATCTGTTAGGATTTTTTGTTTTATGGTCGATGAGAAAGAGACTCAAGTTTGAGGGTGGACTTTTTTTGCTATACCTTATGATATATAGCTCCATAAGGATACCTATGTCCAGTCTGCGCGGGGATAGTCTATATGTATGGGGTACGGATCTGAAGATCGCGCAGATCATCAGCGGTGTAGTTTTTATAATAGCACTGGTTCTTTTTGCAAAGAGGGAAAAGGATGCGTAAGTATTTTGTATTTAATATAATTATCCTCGCTCTTTTAGTATTTTTATTCTCCTGCACTGCATCTTTCTCTGAAGAAATCCGTAAACCTGCAGTAGCTGGCGCATTCTACCCTGCGGATAAAGAAGAATTAGCCAGGTCTATAAACGGATTTCTGGACAATGCTAAAAAAAG
>Ga0207996_1000868_pt1 | contig 23854 bp, 24 predicted proteins | sample AntAceMetag02UKG_FD_184773 | JGI IMG/M metagenome (GOLD analysis project Ga0207996, IMG submission 184773) | Saline lake microbial communities from Ace Lake, Antarctica - Antarctic Ace Lake Metagenome 02UKG (SPAdes) (version 2) | ecosystem: Environmental > Aquatic > Non-marine Saline and...
TGGGATTTTGATTCGGATTGACAGGCAGAAGACCACGCACAGACCACGCAGTGTCATTAGCACTGCTCCAAACGTGAGCATCCGGCAACGGGCGATGGGGTCATATGTGTCAACCGGATAAGCATGGTTGTAACGTCATCGACTGCGGCCAAATGACGGTTACGCCGGGTCTTATCGACTCCCACTGTCACGTGGTATTGGGAGACTACGCCCCGCGCCAGCAACAGATCGGTTTTCTGGACAGTGAAGTGCACGGGGGTGTCACCACCTTTATTTCAGCGGGAGAGGTGCATTTGGCAGGACGTCCCAAGGATCCGGCGGGAACCAAGGCACTGGCCATCCTGGCGGCCAAGGCGTTTAATAATTTCCGTCCCGGCGGCGCTAAAGTGATCGGCGGTGCGTTAATTCTCGAAAAGGGCCTGACGCGTGAAGATTTTGAAGAGATGGCCCGGGAAGGGGTTCGCGTGGTGGGGGAAATCGGGCTTGGCAGCGTCAAAGATCCGGCCGATGCGGCCCCGATGGTAAAGTGGGCGAAAGAGCTGGGCATGACCGTCATGATGCACACGGGGGGCACCTCCATTCCCGGCAGCAGCACGGTAACGGCAGCGCAGGTCATACAGACGGACCCCCATATTGCATCGCATATCAACGGCGGCCCCACGGCGGTGGCGCTGGATGAAGTGAAACAGCTGGTGACCGAGACAAAGCTGGCCCTGGAGATCGTCCATTGCGGCAACCCGAAAATGGCCGTGGATGCCGCCAATCTCTGTGTTGAGGCAGGGGCTTTGGATCGGGTCATTATCGGAAACGACGCCCCTTCGGGAACCGGTGTCATCCCCTTAGGCATCCTCCGGGTCATCAACCAACTGGCCAGCCTGACGAAGGTTAAACCGGAGGAAGCCATTTGTATGGCCACAGGCAATACGGCCCGACTTTACAAACTGAACCGGGGCATCATTGCCAAGGGCATGGAGGCGGATCTGGTGATTATGGATGCGCCCATGGGATCGGTTGGAGACGATGCCTTGAGCGCTATCGAGGCCGGTGATGTGCCCGGTGTGGCCATGATACTGGTGGATGGCCGGGTGGTGGTGGACAAAAGCCGCAATACACCGCCGGCAAAACGGAAGGTCGTTTTAAGCTATTAGCCATCAACTGAAAACCCGATAAGAATTGGCTTAGAAAATATGAAGGTGGATCTTGAAAAGTGTATCGGTTGCGGGTTCTGTGTGCGGGACTGCCCGGTTGAAGCCGTTCGTCTGGTGAAAAAAAAGGCGGTGATCAATGATCATTGCACCCAGTGCGGGGCATGTCTCAAGGTATGCGAGCAGGATGCCTTGACGCGGGATTCCGTACCGGTTCCGGGGGCAGTCACCTGCGATGCCTGCCCTATTTTCTGCCAGGTAACGGAAGGGCATATGGGGGCCTGCCATCGATTTGAAAATGTGGCGGGAAAGCTGGTTCGCATCACGCCTCTTCAGACCTTTGAAGATGTGGCAATGGCGGTGGGGAAAGACCCGTCCGAGGCCATCAGAAGGCCGTTGATCACCGCCATCGGTTCCGGCACCACCTATCCCGACTGCAAACCGGCCCCGGCCATTGTCAGCGGCCATCGGCAGGATGTGGACGTGGTGACCGTGGTGACCGAAGCCCCTTTGAGCTACAGCAGCATCCTGGTTAAGATCGATACGGATGTGCAGGTGGGGGAAGAAGGGGCTGATGTTCTGGTGGGTAAGCGGAAGGTCGGGATGGTGACCACCGAGCAGTACGGGTCCAAAATGCTCTCCATCGGTGGGGTCAACCTGCTCACGGGAAAGGACGGGTTCGCGGCGGCCGGAACCATCACGGATATGGCCAACGGCAAGAAAGTTCGGTTGAAAGTGACGGGGGGAAGTAAGCTGGCGCTTCAGGTGGGGTATCCCCCGATCATCAACGGCGAAAGCCCGCTCAGCATGCGGGTGGGGTGCGGCAGTGCCACACTGGGCCTTTTTGCCCCCCTGTTGAAGGCTGCGGCTGACGAAGTGATCATCCTGGATTCACACATCACGAGCCTCATGAGTGAACATGCGGCGGGCCGGTTTGTGGGGGCCCAACCCTCGGGTGTAAAACTTCGGTTTCCCATGAGTACTCCCGGTCGCTATTTCGGAGACCATGGAAACGGGTGGGGGGGCACTTCCATTGAAGAACCCCTGCAGGTGATTGAAGGAATTGATGAAAACAGGTCACGATCCGGATTGCGTGTACTCATCACCGAGACCACGGGCAGGAACGGCCGGCTGTTTGAGTTGAATCAAAACGGCGATTTCGTGGAGATTTCCCTGACCGAGTCCTGTCAGGCGGCGCTTTCCGCCATCTCTTCCGGCTGTGAGCCTTCCAGGGTCTCTGCCGTCTACATGGGCGGCGCCGGGGGTAGCGCACGGGCCGGTGTGACCCGTTACCCCATCAAACTCACCCGGGCCGTACATAATGCCAAAGCGTCACTTACGGTGGGCGGCGCGCCTGTCTATGTGCTGCCCGGCGGCGGCATTAATTTCATGGTGGATGTGGAGCGGGTGAAACGGGGTGCCTTTTACTGGACGCCCACGCCTGCCACCATCTGTCCCATTGAGTACACCATGACCCTTTCGGACTATCGGGAGATGGGCGGGCATGTGGAGGCCGTGAAACCCTTCAGGGCCGGAAGCGCTTCACAATCGTTGCCGGAGTAATGCCGTGTTAAAGGATCGGATCGTTCATCGCCTGGAAGAGGGATCGATCATGGCCGAATGGGGCCCCATGCGGCTTCTGATTTCGTCCTTTGTGGGAAAGGTTCCCCAGGTGAATATGAACCTTTTGGCCGCTGAGGAAGCCTTTAGCTGCCTGGAGCGGGTGGCGCGGTTGAAGGAAGAACTTCGAAAACCGTATGAAAATGAACCCCCGCGGCTGAAAGAACCGCTGGGCGCTAAAATGCTGGAAAGTGTTCATGCCATCGGAGATACGAACCTGACCCCCATGGCAGCCGTTGCGGGAACCATTGCCGATGGGGTGGCGGATTTTCTTTTTTCCCGGGGCATGACCAAGGTTATCATTAACAACGGCGGGGATATCGCCGTGCGCCTCATGGCCCCCCATTCCGTTCGGGTGGGGCTTCGTGAAGACGTAGCAAATGAGGCCTTCACGCGAGCGGTGTTTCTGACACCCTCCTCCGAAAGCGCACATGCCTCATTCGGCATCGCCACCAGCGGTCTCGGGGGTCGAAGTCTCACCTGCGGCATCGCTTCGGCGGCAACGATCATTGCGAAAACCGCGTCACTGGCCGATGCCGCGGCCACAGCGGTGGCCAACGCCAGTTTTGTGGATTATCCCGGCGTGGTGCGCCGGTCGGCTGAAACCATAGATCCTCAAACGGACATACCCGGCGTTCCCGTAACCGTTCTGGTCCAGGGCCTGGATCCCGAAACCCGGATTAAAGCCGTTTCGCGATCCCTCGCGCTGGCCGAAAGAATGGTTAAACAAGGCACTATTCTGGGCGCCATGGTGGTCGTGGATGGTGAAAGCGGCATGACGTCTTTTTTTGAAAATCATATATCATAGTCGAGAGGAGCAGATAAACATGGAAGTCAGAAAATATGTGACCATTCTGGAAGAAATTCAATCCGACGGCGGCCGTCCCATGGACCCTCCCGGGAAACGTGCAGCCGCTGTTGCCGTCATCAAAAACCCTTTTGTCGGTCGGTATGTGGATGATCTCACCCCCCTCATGGACATAGGTGAGGAACTGGGAGATATTCTGGGACGGCGGGCCGTGTCTGCCTTAGGTATTTCACCGGAACAGGCTGAAGGTTACGGCAAAGGGGCCATCGTGGGTGAAAACGGCGAACGGGAACATGCGGCCGCCATCCTGCACCCCAAGATGGGGAAACCTTTTCGAGATTCGGTGGGAGGGGGGAAATCCCTGATCCCATCCGCCAAAAAAATGGGGGGCATGGGGACGGAAATTGACGTGCCCACCAATTATAAGGATGCCGCCTTTGTCAGGACCCACTTCGACGCCATGGCCGTTCGCATCGACGACGCCCCAAGGGCCGATGAACTCGTCGTGGCTTTGGTGGTTACCGACTGCGGCAGGCCCCACCCCCGCATCGGCGGTCTCAAAATGGAAGGCGCCAAGAAAGAAGACGGCCTCAGGTAAAACTGACATTCTGATCAAAGTGGGTGAAAGCCAACGTAAAACATGAGCAGTCAATAAGAAATAAGGTCATGAAAAACGATTCTGCACATCTTCGACTTTTAACGCTGGTTTCGATACTGGTTTCACTTTTCGCCTGTGCCCCCGGCGTCAGTGACCCCGACAGCTGGGATGCGTTGCTGAAACGGCAACACCAGGAACTTATTGAGACCTCAAAATCTGTTGATCAACTGATTTTGAAACTGCCGGATCGATTGTCAAACCTTCAAAAGCACCTCTATCTTTTGAGGTCCAGGTTTGAAAAACTCATGCTCTATTTCAACCTGAGATCCGGAAACCCGCTCGTATTGCGTGATATACTGGGCGTCCTGGGTTGGTTTGAACGTGAAACCAACAGACTCATTTTGCCCTTTAAACAGGAAAAAGCCGCCATCGCGCGACAGATGGAGAACCTGACAGACCTGTCTCACAAGTTCAGGCAGGAAGGTAATCCCACCCAAAAACTGGGACCTGAAATACAGGCAAAGGTGAAGGCCTACCTGAATGATCTTGCCTCCCTCCAGGCCAAACTCCAACCCCTGAGTCTCAAGCTGACCCAAGGTATGGATGCCGCCGAAGCCTTTATTCTCCTTTTGAAAAAAGACCAGACCCAAATTGAGCACGAATCCAATCGCGTTCTTAAAGTCCATCTGTTGAAGCGGAACCGCGGGTTTTTTTCGCCCCAAGCCTGGGTATTGGGCACAGCCGAAGCTCGAAAATGGGCATCCCGATTCGGTATTTATCTGTTGGAGCCCATCGATCTGAAGGAGATGGGATGGGCCCTGTTCATGGCCAAAATTGCACTGTTTTCCCTGCTCCTTCTGGGCCTGTCCCTGTTTTTTCTGAAGCGGATGAAAAAACGTTTTGAAAGCCTGAACCATATTCATTTGATTCCATTTCTTCTCTGTTTCGCTGTAAGCCTCGGCATTCTTCTGGGGGTTTCTTCCACCGGGCTTTTTCCTTCTGCATTTTTTTCAACGACTGTAACGGTTATTCTGGTCTACGGTCTGATCTCGCTTTCCCGGAATCTGCGGCGTCTTTTTTTCGCTGACCAGGATTCCGGACCCCATCGCCTGCTCCCCCTGTGGGCCGCCGTCTCCACCTGTGTCTTGATGGAAGCCCTTCATATTCCCCAGGAAACCTTTATCCCCGTCTGGTCGGCCTGGCTTGTTTTTCTGTGTTGGGGCTATGCCCGAGACAAAACCCAAAGGGAGGGCTGGGCCCATATATCCAGGGGTATTTTGATCGGCGCTATGCCGCTTCTGGCGCTTCTGGCGCTTTTGGGCTGGGGCTATCTATCCGTTCTTCTGGGGATGCTGGTGTTGTTGTTATCCCTCAATGTCCGTCTGGCCAAAGTTTTCAGTGCCGGACTGGGACGGATCGCATCTCGCTGGCAGCGCAGAAAAGCGGCTTTGGATGCTCAGGTCACCGAGCCGGTAAAAGGCCTGGGATTTCCACTGATCTTTATCACGTTGCTGTTATCGAGCGTTGCCTGGATTTTTGTCTTTGTGGGGGGTGGGTCACTTTTTATGGAGGTCATCCGCTACAGGGTGGGTTGGGATCAATTCACATTCAGCATTTACCGCATCATCTGTATTTTTTCGCTTATGTTCGTGGTCCGCGCCGGCATCACCCTGGCACGTTCGGCTCTGACCAAACTGCCGGGTCGCCACCGGGATCTGGATTCGGGTTCAGTTCAGTCTCTGGACACCATTGTCACCTATGTGCTCTGGTCCCTTTTCGCCCTGACCACGTTAGGCCTTTTGGGCCTTTCCTTCAGGAATCTGGCCGTCATCGCCGGCGGTCTTTCCGTGGGGCTTGGGTTCGGGTTGCAGAATATCGTGAACAATTTCATCGGTGGATTGATTCTTCTGTTCGGCAGGAGCATCCAGCCCGGCGACCTGGTGGAGATCGACAACATCAGGGGGCATGTTCGAAAAGTAACCATTCGTAACACGCTGGTGAAAGCGTTTTCAGGCGCCACCATTTTTGTCCCCAATTCCCTCTTGATTTCCCAGAAAATGATCAACTGGAGCCACGCAGACCGGCGCTATCGCCAGGAAATCAAAATCGGCGTGGCCTACGGGTCAGACGTTCAAAAGGTGACGGATCTGCTTCTTACGGCCGCCAAACAGAGCGCCAAGGTGCTGGACCGGCCGCCCCCGAGAGTGCGGTTCCTTGATTTCGGTGACAACACCCTGGTGTTTTCCCTGAGGGTATGGATCAGGGGCTGGGTCGACCGGTACGCCGATTCGGAAGTGCGCTACCATATCGACCGCATTTTCAGGGAAAACAATATCGAAATATCCTTTCCGCAGCTGGATTTGCATATCCGGTCGGCGGAGGGTTTGAAGGATTTCCATCAGAAGGGTCCCAACCCTTTTTAAAGTCTACGACCTTCTACCCGCCAGGAAGCTCGGTCCCTCTGTTATGCGTGGATGATTACGCTGGTTATTCCGGCCGGATTAACGGCAGGAAGTAGGTATCCCCCGCACAAGGGCGGCAAAACACCCGGCCGTCGGATAGGACTTCCTTTCCGTCACGAACCGTTTCACCACACCTTTCGCAAACGACCTTCCGCAGGGTGGGTCCCGGAAGGTCCAGCCCCTGGAGGTCGATTTCAACTTCCTCAACCTTGAACAGCGCTGATTCGGGCATCACACGATAAGCGTGAAGCTGACGTTCCGGAATATTTTGGATATGCGGGGCATATTTTTCCGCCAGATCCCGGGAGCGTTCGGTGGCGCTGATGCGGTAGGCCCGGCGGGTTTCAAGGTTGAGGAAGGATGCGGCCATAATGCCGTTATCCACAAATTTAAGTGACCGACGGCCCAGTTTAACACCGGTGACCACTGAAATGGCATCACTGGCGCATCGATCGATCTCAACGAAGACGATGAGCTTCTTGATCTCTTTTGTGGGCTCCTCTATGCCGATCAGCCGGCAGCCCAGCATGGCCATGCGGACACCGATGACCTGGCCGGGACAGAGGTGGCCGTGATGTTGAACGGAACGGGCCAGCAATGTTTCAAAATCTTCCATTCTTCTCCTCTTCTTTAGAAAGCCCCTGTTTAGATACGATTTAGCATATGGCAAGAGAATCGGCAACCGGGAAAAATATGATCGGTAACGCATCTTTCGCTGTTGACAAATTCTTCCGTTTTCCGTATTCTAACCCCTTAAAAAATGTGATAATATCAGGAAGTTTGATCATCCTGCCTGGTGTAATTTTCTCCAGAAATTATTAATAAGCTGTGAACTTGTTGAATCCTTGAAAGGAACCTGAATTGCTATGAGACTCCATGAATATGAAGGGGCGGATGTTTTTGAAAGCATGAAAATCCCGGTGCCGAGACGAGATGTAGCGGAATCGGTGGAAGATGCTGCCCGAATTGCGGGAGAAATCGGATACCCGGTCATTTTGAAAGCCCAGGTGCTGGTGGGGGGGCGAGGCCTGGCCGGGGGCATCAAAACCGCTGAAACCCCGGAAGACCTTGAAGATCTGGCGGGCGAACTCTTTGGAAAAGAGATCAAAGGGCTCAAGGTTCGCAAGATTCTGGTGAGCGAAAAGGCTGACATTGCGCAGGAATTGTATATCGGTATTACCATCGACGGATATTCCGGAAGACCGGTGGTGGTGGCCGGCACTGAAGGTGGCGTTCATATTGAAGCGGTGGCGGAAAGGTCCCCGGACAAGATTGCCTCATTTCAAGTGGATCCCGAATTCGGCGTTTACCCTTATCATGCGCGAAACCTTTTCAGGAAACTGGGTCTTTCTCAGCGTACCCTGATTGCATGTGCGGATGTGACGGTACAACTGTACAAAATTTTCAGCAGGCTTGAAGCGCTTCAAGTGGAAATCAACCCCCTGGCCGTGCTGGCCAACGGCGGTGTGTTGGCTGTGGATTCTGTTCTGGAAATTGATAATTCCGCCCTATCCAGGATCAAGCATCCCCTTCCCGATTACTGGCAGCGCATTGAAAACGCGCTGGAACGTAAAGGCAAAGAAATCGGCGTGACCTATGTAGACCTGGACGGGGATATCGGGTTGATCAGCTCGGGGGCGGGCTTGGGCATGGCCAGTATGGACATTATCGGAAAGACCCTCAAGCCGGCCAATTTCCTGGAGACCGGCGGCGGCATCACCGCAGAACTGCTCTATAAATGCATGGATCTGGTTACCACCAAGAAGCGTATCAAAGCCGTTTTCATCAACATCTACGGTGGCATCAACCCCATTCACGAGGGCGCCAAAGGGGTGGTACAATTCATCAAAGAAAACAATCTCGAAATCCCCATTGTGGCCAAAGCCCTGGGGAACCACCAGGAGGAGACATGGGAGATTCTTCGTTCAGGCGGCGTCCATGTGGTGACCGATGCGGCGACTGAGGTGGCTGTTGCACGACTGGTGGAACTGGTCGCCCCGTAGATATGGAACAATGATTGGATGAGTGGTTGAGAGGCCCCGGATCTAAACCGATAAATTTGAAAAGGATTTAAAATGAGTATATTTATAGACGACCATACCCGGGTGATTGTTCAGGGAATTACGGGAAAAATCGGCAGTGTACAGACACGATGGATGCTGGAATATGGTACGAACGTGGTGGGTGGTGTAACCCCTGGCAAAGGTGGCAAAACCGTTGAGGGCTTGCCGGTTTTTGATAGTGTGGCGGAAGCTGTAAAGGAAACCGGGGCCAACGCCTCCGTGTTTTTTGTTCCGGCCCCCTTTGTTCCGGATGCCTTTTATGAAACCGTGGATGCGGGGGTCGAACTCATCGTCATTGTGCCGGAACACGTACCGGTGCACGACGTCATGAGAATGCGGGCCTATTCAGAGGGAAAAAATATGGTGGCTCTGGGACCCACCACGCCGGGTATTCTTGTTCCCGGAAAAGGGAAAATGGGCATTATGCCTGCGTCACTCTTTTCACCCGGACGGGCCGGCATCATTTCGCGAAGCGGCACCCTCTCCTACGAATTCGCAGGCATCCTGTCTGAGAAAAATGTGGGGCAGAGCACGGTGGTGGGCATGGGAGCTGATCCGGTCGTGCTGACCAATCTGTCTGATATCCTCAGACGATTTGAAAAAGACGATGACACCAAAGGGATTATTATCGTTGGAGAAGTGGGCGGAGACCAGGAGGAGCAAGCGGCCGAATTTATCTCCACACGCATGAAAAAGCCCGTTGCCGCATATATCGCGGGACGTTTTTCTCCCCAGGGAAAGTGCATGGGTCATGCGGGGGCCATTGTTCGTGGTTCAGCCGGAACCGTGGAAGGAAAGTGTGAAGCGCTTCAGGCGGCCGGAGTTACGGTGCTGGATAGCCCCGTTGAAGTAGCCGATTGGGCCATTCGAAACAACCTTCAGTAATCCGAATTAAGGGCCTCGAAAAAAACCGGATTTGAGGAAAAATCCATGGCGGATATAAAAACCTGGTACCTTGCCACACGTCCCTGGTCATTTTCCATGTCAGCCATTTCCGTTACCATCGGTTCCGTGTGGGCCACGGAGGGCGTGTTTTCCTTTGGGTGGTATTTCCTGACCCTCTTGGGAATGGTGGCCCTGCATGGCGCCACCAACCTGCTGAACGATTATTATGATGTTAAAAACCAGATAGATACACCGTTATCCCCGACGGTTCAGTATCGGCCCCACCCCTTGCTGGAACACGCCGTGGGGCTTAGACAAGTGCTTTTTTTTTCTCTGCTCCTGTATGCTTTGGGCATCACCATCGGATGGTATCTGACCGCCACACGCGGCTGGCCGATTTTGCTAATCGGGGTCATCGGGGTCCTGACAGCCATCTCTTATACCGCGCCCCCACTCAACCTCAAATACCATGCCCTGGGGGAACCCACGGTGTTTCTGTTATGGGGCCCTCTGGCCATGTTAGGGGCCCATTACGTTCAGACCCAAGATTTTGATCCCGCCATTGTGCTCATATCACTCCCTTTTGGAATTCTGGTGGGGCTTGTGCTGTTGGCCAACAACATTCGGGATATGGCATTTGACAAAAAGCAGGGCATCAAAACCCTGCCCATTCTATTGGGAAGTTACAGGGGTCGGCTGGTCTATGGGGGCCTCATTTTCCTGGCTTTTTTCGGTGTCGTGATCATGAGCCTCCTGGGCCCTTTGACCCTTTGGTCCCTGCTGGTTCTTCTGGCCCTTCCTCTCGTAAGACCTGTTTTTCGCATTGTATCCGGGGACTGCCCGTTGGACGCGGACGCCCGCACCGCCAAGCTGGATACGGCATTCGGGGTCCTTCTCCTGATTTCCATTCTTCTGGAGAGATGTTTCAGATGAACAAAAAAAGGGTGGATCTGCGCCCGCTGATAGGGTGTGTGGCCATCGCAACCGTCTGCTGGTTTTTCGCCTTTTTTGTGCCCTATGGCAATTTCTGGATCAAAATCAGCCTGTCGGCCCTATGCCTGGCCGTTCTTGCGGTGATCTTTGGGGGGTGGCCACTGCCGTTTAAGGATTTGACGGGTCGCGCAATTTTGTGGGGAATTTTGTCCGCCTTATGCCTTTATGGTATTTTTCTGGCGGGAAACGCCATTTCAAACATCCTTTTCCCTTTTTCCGAAAACCAGGTGGACGCTATTTACGCCAAAGGCGACAACACCCCCGGATGGGCCATCTGCCTGCTGTTGCTTTTTATTACCAGCCCATCAGAGGAGATTTTCTGGCGGGGATTCCTTCAACGCCGTTTGGGCCTCCATATGGGGGATTTCAAAGGTTGGATCGTCGGTGCCGTTCTTTACGCAGCCGTGCATATCTCTTCTTTCAATTTCATGCTCGTGGGTGCGGCAGGTGTTGCCGGCCTGTTCTGGGGGTTCATGTACTGGCGATTGGGAACCCTATGGCCCGTGGTGATTTCCCACGCTGTCTGGACCTGCCTCGCTTTCGTGGTGGCTCCCATACGTTAAGGTTTTGATGACAAAAGCGTCATGGTGATGAAGAAACCGTGCTGCGACAGGTTTTTTCGCGGACGGTTCCGCCACAGGCCTGAACACATCTCTCTACAATGGCTAACCCTAGGCCCACGCCCCCGCTTTTGCGGTTCCGTACGGTCTCCGGCCGGTAAAAGGGTTCGAACAGGTGAAGGGCGATGACAATAAAATGAAACTCGAAAACAACCTTTTGACAGCAGGTCAGCATAAGAATTGGGGTCATGTCTAGCCCCCCTGTGGTCTAACGTTTAAAAGCTATCATTTGATCCTGCATACGTTCGATTGGCGTTAAGATCATTCCTGACAGTCATTGTCTATTTGGGTAAATTTCATTTCTTGACCACGGCAGTTTTGATCTTGTAGCCTTGAATATATGAAGGCTTTTCAGATACCACCTTCATGCTCGAACTCATTTCCCTGAAGTGGAAAACCAGCAAATTGACCGAGCCCAATATGTTGTGGCCGAAGAAATTATCAGAATTGCTTGAAAACCGAAAGGTCCGTTTGACTAAGTAAGGCTTACTACCATTTTTTGATGGTGGTGATTTTTTGGATATCCAAATGAAATCAAAGATGCCATGGCGTGAAATGCGGGCACACATTTCATGATCTTTAAACTCTCCAAAATCGAATATATTAACAGATTTTTTACGTGCTGAAATCATTCTATATTGTCAAGATATTCCCAGAAAAATGTGAAGGATACATCTTCCAGCCTTGCATGAAATTGGCGGATGTGCCATGCTGGGTTAATGCACGAAAGTGCGCGTTTAGAGAACCACCGAAACCTAAGAGATTGCACATGTATTCTGGAATCCATCTGTTTTGAAGGGTTTGGGGTTAATCTCCACCGGTTTTGGCCAATATGTGGTTGAAAAAAAATAATGTGACCTTTTGGCCTTTGTCGGTTTATATGAAGTGTTACGTAACTTAAAAACACTTTAAAAAGGAGGGAGAAATGAAGGCTATAAAACACTTAATTACTCTGGGTGTGTTTCTGACGGCTTTCTTGGTTTGTGGGATGGCTCTGGCGAATGATCTCTCAATCTTTGACTCTGTAAGCACTGACAGCGCGCTTGAGGTACCGAAGTTAACGGTCACCATTACTGGAAATCAGGTGACACTTTCATGGAACAAAGTGACTGGCGCGACCAATTACGTTGTGCATTACGCACAAAAACCTTATGATAATCCTGATACTATCAAAACAATTGATGTGGGCGATAAAACAACTGCGGCATACGAGCTTTCGCCGGGGTCCTCCTATCACGTCGCTGTGAAAGCATGTAAGAATTCAGGTTCTGACTGCAGCGATTATTCCAATATCCATGATGTCATCATTCCGCTTGTCTCCACCTTCAAAAACAGTTTGGGGCAGGAATTTAAGCTCATCCCCGCAGGGACGTTTACCATGGGGGGCAGCGGTTCTGACGAGACCCAGCACCAGGTAACCCTTACCCAGCCTTTTTATATGCAGGCAACCGAAGTAACCAATGGTCAGTGGAAGGCAGTGACGGGAGACACCCCTTTCATATTTTTGGGTTCAACCTTTCCCGTCGAGGATGTGTCATGGAATGACGTGCAGTCATTCATCACTAAAATGAATCTCAGGGGAGAGGGGACATACAGTCTGCCGACGGAGGCACAGTGGGAGTATGCAGCCCGAGCGGGGAGTACGACTGCGTTTTACAATGGGGGGATAACAGAGTGGGAGTGCGGATATGATCCTAATTTGGATGCAATAGGGTGGTACTGTTATAATTCACCTGATCCCCATGACTATCATACCAAAACCCATCCGGTTGGGCAGAAAGCGCCCAATGCTTGGGGGCTTTCTGACATGTCTGGGAACGTAGGTGAGTGGTGTCAGGACTGGTATGGCAGCTACCCATCAAGCGCAGTTACCGACCCTACTGGACCGCTTTCGGGCACGGACCGGGTGTTACGGGGCGGCTCCTGGCCCAAGTACGCCGGTGACTGTCGGTCGGCGAGTCGCAGCTACTTCATGCCAATGCTCCCTTACTACGCTATCGGCTTCCGAATGGTGAGGCTGCCTTAGCATCGCTTGTCTCTTTTATACTTTTACCCTTTGCAAGGAGCGGAGGTACGCAGAAAAAACGCTGAAACCGGCAATGGCCGCGAAGCCCTGCCAGTATACCGGAACAGCAAACGAAAAAGGCACCGAAGTTGCTGAAAAGCAACAATTGTGTTTGAATCTTGGCAAAATCTCGGATGCAAGGTTTCCTATATTAGCCATCTGTTTGAAATTCCAGGCAAAAAGGGAAGGCTAGATATCCCAGTCTTGCATAAAATTAACCGATGTGCGATGCTGGGCTAATGCACGTATGTTTCATCTGAAGACACTTTCAAATATCAGGAATCCTGACCGATTTTGCCAGTTTTTTCTTGACAAAAGGCAGCTTTTGCCCTTACATCAATTCCAGGTATTCTTTTGTAGGTATTCCCACCAACCATTCAACCTCTATCCAGGAGGTTCCTCATGAGAAAACACTCCGAATTGTATATGCCCTGCTCCTAACGGACATCGTTTGCCTGTTGGGAGCCCAAATCTTCCCTTATAGAAAGCCAAATCCATCTTGTGATAGGGACGGGAAAGCACGAGTCTAAGATTCCCTAAAAGAGCAACCAGTATAGGAGCCCGGCCCAATGTACGGAAACACGGTCTGGGATAATGGAACAATGGGTCGTGGTAAATCGGTTGAAGTTTGAAAAATATGGAATCAGGATGAAGGAAGGAGAAAAGAATTGAAAAAAGTTTTAATGGTCGCTTTTTTTCTCCTGCTGCCGGCTGTTTTTGCCATGCCCGTTGCGGCAGATGTCAAGCTGGGAGGGTTCATCTTTACGGACTTCTACTACCTGGACAGGGATAAGGAGAACGCCCAGTTCAGCCGGGTAGGAAATGGCACCAACTCCTATAATGTCACCACCATTCAATTGCCCAATATCAGCCGTCTCCATGGACGATGGACCAATGAGGACAATGTGGGCATGTATGTGGAAATCGGCATCGGCCAGAGATCAGGGGATGTCAACCAAAACACCAGCGACGGTGTTGAACTGAGGTACGCCTATGGATGGTGGGATGTAAACGACTGGTTCCAGGTTCAGGCCGGAAAGACAACCACGCCCCTTTCCCCCTTGAACCCATCCCAACTCCTGGGAACCCGTTCCGGGAGCCTCAATATTATCGGCGTGGGGTATGGCAATTACTATTCGGGTCGGTTCCCCCAGGTGAGGGGGACTTTCCAGTTCTGCAAAAATGCCAGACTGGCCATCGCCCTGGTGGACCCTAACGGATACGCCCGGTATGTGGGGGAATACGGCCCTTGGGCGAAATGGCTCATCGATGTGCAGAACAACACGAAGGTTCCCAGGATCGATATGGGGCTTCCCATCTATGTGGGGCCCGTGAGCATCTATCCGAGTTTTATGTATTAGCACAGGACCGTTGATATCCCTGACAACCCGGGAGTGGGGAACAAGTTGGACAGCTATATCGGTTCTCTGGGCTTCAAGGTGGGATTTGGCCCGTTTACGTTCAGCGGTGAAGGGAACTGGGGGGAAAACGGGGCAATACGAGGGGGGTTGAAAGTGGCAACAGCATGCCGGCTTTGCTTTCTAATGCCACACTCGACACTACAACCAATAAGATCAACAACGCCGAGACCTACAGCTTCTGGTTGGATGCGTCCTACCGATTCGGCCCCATCACCCCGCATCTGATCTACGGCCAGATGAAAACCAAGAACGAGTTTCAGGGCGCTGAGATTGATGCCAAGAGCCGGATGTGGGGGGTGAGCGTCCCCATTGATCTGGCCAAGGGATTCAAGATCAGGCCCGAGTTCATGTGGTATGACGATGGAGACCTCTGCATCCAGGGGGCAGAGCCCTTTGGTCTGGGAAAATACGCTATTTATGGGGTTCAGTTTCAGGTGACCTTTTAGTTCGATTTGCTGAGTCGGAACAACAGACATAGCCAATGGTTTCATCCGTAAATCAGGAGGAGGTAAAGATGAAAATTAGAATGACTTTCATGATGATTATGCTTGTTTTTTCAGGGCTGCTCACAAATGTCTATGGCGAAAGCTATCAAAGGTGGACCGAAGTGCCGGGCCGCGTTTTGACCTCAAATGACTTCTTGGCAGACCCGGCCCTGGTGGCCCACAATGACGATCTAATTCTGATCTTTCTGGATGCCGCCGAAATCCCAGAGGTGTCCATCCCCTATGAAAACTCACAGACCCACACCCGGACCATTTGCTGGGATCAGGAGGATTCCTCCCACACAGCCACCCTGGTTGACGAGTCCGGAAATCCGGTATTCACCCTGGGTCCCGGGGAGTGCGTGTCCCCCACCATTGAGGCCGGGTTTTACACCCTTAGGTTCACCCACGACAGTACCAGTGAACCGGCAACTTTTGTTCTGCAGCCAACCTCTGGTGAAGGGGGTGGGGCTGAAACAGGAGTTTCCCCTAACTATAGCCAAGAAGATATGAACCGGCTCAAAAAAACCAACCAATGCCCGTGTTGTTACTTGCCCGGGGCGAATCTGAGCGGGGCGATTCTGGATGGGGCGATTCTGCGCTGGGCGGATCTGACCGGGGCGGATCTGACACGGGCGAGGCTGTACATGGCGAGGCTGCACTGGGCGGATCTGATCGGGGCGGATCTGCGCGGGGCGAAGTTTTACCAATCGGATTTTACCGGGGCGGATCTGAGCTATTCTGATCTGAAGAATGCGGATCTGAGCGGAGCGATTCTGATCGGGGCGGATCTGCGCAAGGCGGATCTGAGCTATGCGTTTATGACCGGGTCGGATCTGGCCCATGCGGATCTGCGCGGGGCGGATCTGAGCAGGTCGTATCTGATCGGGGCAAATCTCACCGGGGCGGATCTGACCGATGCTAAATGGGTAGACGGCAGTCAATGCGGATCCGGGTCTATTGGTATGTGCGCCCCTATCCGAACAAATTAATCTATTCGATTCCGCATAGTCTCTTGTCTCCTGAGTATCATGCCCTCCCGAGGGGCACCTGCTCTTTGCCGTCCTCAAGGGATTATGGGGCGTCATAAAGGGCACGGGAGGTCGATTACACTTGCACAATCCCGGCCTCCTTAAAAGTGATATCGGTTCGACGCACGATCCTGACCTGACATGAGCGAGAAGGACCTCTTAGAGGCGGTTGAGAAACTCCGGCCGGGAGCAAAGTTCGTGTTTATGCCGTGATATACGGTGGTGAAGTTCCAGGCCGAAGATTACCTACATCATAGTTGCGTCAAGTAATTTTTTTCCCACAGAACAATACCTCTGGCAGCCTTCCGTTGTGGGGGAGTAATTAATATGGGTCAGGTCTCAACAAGATAAGGGCTCAGAAATGACCTGGGACATCGAATTCTCTCCACGCCGAAATTCAATGATAATTATCCTATTCTTGTATCTGGACCGCTCTAAATATTTCAAGAATGCTGAAGGTAAGTACAACTAAAGAGGGTGTTTTTACTGTTCTCCTTTTTGATGGGGCCATACAAGATATAGTGGTGATTGTATTTTGAAAGAAACCTGATATATCTCCAACATACATCAGGTGGCTAACGGGTCGGGACAGGTGACATATGAGCTCATTATACCCGTTGTATGTATTTTGAAACGGCCTCCATACGTGTCCAAAAGACCCCAACATCTTGTGGTCGCGATTTTAATGGACTATCACCACATGATGTTGACTTTTCTATATTAAACACTCTTCTGATATTTCAGGAACAAAGTGAAGAATTGATTTACCGGCCTTACATAAATCGGCTGTCCTGGAATTGCAAAGTGCGATACGGATGTGTGAAATTGAGATATCCACGCGAACTGCCGGAATAAGCCTCAGCTTACATCCGATAACTGTCAGATCAAATCTCGGTAACTACATCCAACGGGATATGAGGAAGGATCGATGCTGTAATCTATTGGGTGATTTCGTCCTACAACTGGAAGCAGTTTGTTTTTCATCTGGTCATATGCGGGCCCCGAGATGCTGATGCCGCTACTGTCCACCAGGTCATCTATCCGGGCGGCATGTTGATCTCGTCATCGGAAATCTTATGCCCCTGTTGAATCACATCGCCCAGATTGACGCCGATTCGGAATTCCATTCAGCGGTTTTTCGGGGATCCACATTTTCCCCTTTGAGGCCTCCTGAATTTTTACCGCACACGCCACGACATCGACCGCCTGAGGTTTTACACCGCAGGTGATACGATTGCGTTTGCAGGTCACTTTGGGGACACGGTGATGGTCGTCCGTGAACAGCAAAATAATCGGGTGGTCCTGGGTCCTGAGACCATCCTTGAAAGTGGGAAATACAATCTTTCAGGAAGTGCTGCAACGGTTTCTGATGCTTTCCGGAGACAATTCATCCTGTTTTTTCTTCATTTGCAGCACGACAATGGCAGTCACCACCATGGCACCCCCTGCAATCTGCAGAGGTTGGAGGGATTCACCTAAAAAAAAGTAGGCAAACAGGCCTGCGGAGATCGGTTCCAGGGTTGCCGTAATGGATGCCCGTGTGGAACGGACATAGTTTACCCCCACGAAAAAGAGGCCAAAAGGGAGAACGGTTCCCACAATGGAAACGTAGAAAATCCAACCCCATTGGGCGGCCGTGAAGTCGGCCCTGAAATACTGGAATGGGGGATACAACGTGTGCCAGGTGATCGTTGCGAAGAGGAAGGCATAAAAAAGGACGGTCAAGGGGGAATAGCGGTGCATGCCCCTTTCACCGACGAGGGTATATATCGCGAAACACAAGGCCGATGAGAGGCCTGCGAAAATTCCCATCTGATTCATTTTCAACAGGTGGAGACTGTACCCTCCCACAACGAGGTAGCAACCTCCCAGAGACAGGATCAGTGCAGCGAATTTGGTGGGCGTAAGGCGTTCCTTCCAGAAACAGATGGAAAAAAAAGCCACCATGATGGGAGCAAGATACTGGAGAAAAATGGCGGCGGCCACCTGGATTTTGCTGATGGCGTAAAAATAGGTCACCTGGACCAGGGCCATCACCACGCCCCCCAGAAGGAAAAAATACCAGAGATCCCTGGGCCGAATTTTAAAAAGATGCCGGAACCAGATTCCAAAAACAATGGTCAAGAGCACGGTGGAAACCGTCACCCGGATCTGTACCAGCTCAAAGGGGGTCATGCCGCCGGTGAAGAGGGCCTTCCCCGCTGTGCCGGAGGAAGCCCACATGACAGCTGCCGCCGCAACACAAAGATACCCTTTCATGGAATGAGACGTCTCAGGATTTTTCATGCAAGTGTCGGTTTACTTTTGAACGAGGATTAAGGGTTGAAATTATGTGGGTTTAGCGTTACGCTTCGGTTCATCTTTCCAGACGCGAATTCTTCCAGATCCAAAGCGATATGGTCAAATCCGATGGTACGAAATTTTTTGATAACCTCTTCACGAATCACATCATTCAGAATCAAACGGCGTTCCGGGGTGCCTACTTCGATACGGGCCACAGTGCCGTGATGTCTCACCCGCAGCATCTTTAACCCTTTGCTCAGAAGAAATTCTTCCGCTGTTTCAATCATCTTCAGCTTTTTTTCGGTGATGGCGCTGCCATAGGGAAGCCTGCTGGCCAGACACGCCATGGACGGTTTGTTCCATTGGGGCAGCCCCATCTCTTTTGACAGCAGGCGAATCTCTGTTTTGCTCAGGTTTCCATCTATCAGAGGGGCTTTGATGCCCGCTTCCACAGCGGCCTGAAGTCCCGGACGATAATCTTCCAAATCATCCACATTGGCGCCGTGGACCACGTGATGGATGCCTTTTTCACGCGCAATTTTCTGAAAGGTTTTGCACAGGGCTTTTTTGCAATGGTAGCATCTGTCCGGACCGTTGGCCAGAAATTCCGGAAGATCTGTTTCATGGGAAGAAAAGAGCACGTGTGGTATGTCTCTGTCACGCACGAATGTTATGGCTTCGATCCGTTCTCGAGTGGGGTGAAGGGGTGAAACTGCTGTAGCGGCCACCACTTTTTCCCCCAGAACTTCATGGGCAACTGCGAGAAGAAATGCACTGTCCACCCCCCCTGAAAATGCCACCAGCAGGGACTTCATCTTTTTCAGTTCAACTGTGAGGCGTTCTTTTTTATCCCTGACGGTTAATTTGTCCCTTATGTCGCCGTTGGTGGTATCCGGCGAACCAGGGGATTTCAGCTCAACACCCATTATGCTCTTAACCCCATCGATTTCCTTGATATGGTAGCAGCTATGAGAAAAAATGTGAAGTGAGAGTTTAAAGCGCAGGTTGATCATCGGAAAATTATGCTTGATTATGCACGGAAAAAAGTGCTACGTACCCGCTTAATATTTGTAGGGGATGTGTCCTTTTTAAAATTACGTGAGGCCCGGAGCTCTGAAACCGGGAGGCGGTCTTTATGAACAGAATCAGAATAGCGATTGCAGGCATTGGAAACTGCGCAAGCTCGCTAATACAGGGAATTGAATATTACAGGCACAGGCAAAAGGTCCACGCAGTAGGACTTATGCATTGGGAAATCGGTGGACACAAGCCCGGAGATATCGATGTTGTTGCCGCTTTTGATATCGACGAACGAAAGGTTGGTAAAGACGTTGCCGAGGCTATTTTCCAGCTGCCTAACTGCACAAGAACCATATGTGCGGATATTCCGAAAACAGGCAGAAAGGTAGAAATGGGCTGTGTCCTTGACGGTTACGCCGAACATATGGAAAAATATGACAAAAAGTACAGGTTTCTGGTCTCCGGTGAGAAGGAACCAACCCAGGAAAAGGTCGTTGCCATTCTCAATGAGTCCGGGGTCGACATGCTGATCAACTACCTTCCGGTGGGTTCTGAAAAGGCTACCAAGTTCTATGCTGAATGTGCACTGGCAGCTAAAGTCGGTTTTATCAACAGCATACCGGTGTTCATCGCCAGTAATCCTGATTGGGCCGGGCGCTTTGAAGAAAAGAATGTCCCGATTATCGGTGATGACATCAAATCACAGTTTGGTGCCACCATAACTCACCGGGTATTGACGAATCTGTTTAAAAAACGGGGTGTAAAGCTGGAGCGAACCTATCAGCTAAACACTGGCGGGAATACCGACTTTTTAAACATGCTCGACCGCAACCGGCTGGTATCAAAGAAAATTTCAAAAACCGAGTCTGTCCAGTCCCAGATGTTTGAAGACCGGATGGCCAGTGAGAACATCCACATAGGTCCCAGTGACTGGGTCCCCTGGCAGAAGGATAATAAGATCTGCTTTCTCCGCATGGAAGGGAAGCTGTTCGGCGATTCCCCGGTAAACCTTGAAATGCGCCTTTCAGTAGAGGATTCTCCGAATTCGAGTGGCGTGGTCATAGATGCAATCAGATGTTGCAGACTCGCCATAGACCGTGGCAAAGGAGGGGTGCTTTATTCACCATCTTCCTATTTCATGAAACATCCTCCCCGGCAGTTCACCGATGATCAGGCCTATAGGTTGACCGAGGAATTTATCGTGGGAACCCGTGACGATTAGCAAGGAATAATGAACGACAACTTTCAGAGCCCGTGCGAAGGGTTTGCCGTTGAAGTGGCAGAGGGCCTGATTTTTGTGGTAAAAGGTCTTATCCATCCCCATGGTCGGCTCATTGCCTATCTGAGGTACCTGCCGGACCAGACCGGAGATCGGAACCGGGATGGTGTAGCCTACCGCCGGGTATATCGATTCGAGGAACAGCAGCGAATTCTAAAAAGGGATTTCCCCCATTACCTCGGCGAAGACCCCTGCCTCGGTATCCCGGTGCAGTGGGTGGAAACTCGCAGGATCAGACGGGTATACGATCCCCGGAAAAGGCTGGAGGAAATCTGCAGGTGCGGCCCCCGGGATGGGATTGAACGAAAGGTTGCAGCTTTTGCCGAACTGCTGCGAAACTCGGCCGAAATCGACTTGTCGAGTCTAGGCATTTCCGGCTCTGTACTTCTTAACCTTCATCTTCAAAAATCGGACCTTGATTTCACTGTTTACGGCGAGGAACAGGCATTGGCCGTTCATGGGGCCCTTGACCGTTTGTTGGACAAAGGAGCAGAAGATTCTGTCCGACGCTTGAACAGAAAAGAAATGTCGGTACTTCATGATGCCCACCGCCCAGACACCCCGCTATCCTTTGAAGATTTTGCCGGCCTTCAAGACAGGAAAGTAAACGAAGGCTTTTTCCAAGGCAGTCCGTATTTTATCAGATTTGTCAAGCATCCGTCACAATTTGCCCAAAGGTACAATGATCCCCGTTATGAACCGCTTGGCAACGTCACCATACGGGCTAAAATCGTCGATGACAGGGATGCGATTTTTACGCCGTGTACCTACCAAATCGATGACGTAGAATTTATCCGTGGAAAACCTGTGGCCGATTTGCGTGAAATAGCCTCATTCAGGGGTCGATTCACCGACCAGGTCCGAACCGGGGAGATGGCATCGGCCAGAGGGCATCTTGAAAGCGTAATCCCTTACGTTGGTCCTGCATACCATCGCCTTACTGTGGGAGGTACGGTTGGTGATTATCTGATGAGAGAAAATATGGGGGTCTTTCAGGGGCGTGAAACTTGAGATTCATGTCAAAAGAGGTCTTACCAGGAGAGAAGATGGATGATAAATACCAATAGCTTATCAATATCGCAGACCACGACCAATAAGCCCGGAGACCGGGACTTCTTCCAAACAATAGACGGGATGTTTTTTTGCGTAACCGGCTATTTGCACCCTCCTGACCGGTATACCGCATATCTTAAGTATTCCCCTGATTCAGAAGGCAAATGGAAACGCGGTAAAATTGCTTACAGGCGAGAGCTGCCCTATTATCACGTGCGCAATGTATCGAAGACCCTCGATTTTCTGGAAGCACAATATCCGGATTACGTTACATACTGCCCAGTGAGGGACATTCGGTTTTCATTGATACCCAGGGATTGCGTAGATCGTTATTACAATCCCCGCCTGTGCCTGACCCGGATACTGGCCGACCCCCGTGATCCACTCGAAAAGGAGGTCCGCGACCTTGTCGGGGAAATAGCCGCATGTTCGGGGGTTCGACCTGATGATTTCGGTATTACCGGCTCTATACTGACCGGGTTGCATAATCAGAACTGGTCCGATATCGATCTTCTTGTTTATGGAAGGAAAAGCGCTGGTGCGGTACGTAGAGTCCTTGCTTCCGGAGGTTCCGACCGGATTGAAAAGGCAGACGCTGAAAAGCGTAAACAATGGTGTCAAAGGGTTTCAGAACGGTTTCCTCTAACCTTTGAAGAGGCGTGGGGCTTTTCAGCGCGCCGCTGGAACTACGGATTTTTCAAGAACCGCTATTTTTCCATCCACCCTGTACGAACTGATGCAGAAATCACCGAAGAATATGGGGATCACAAATATCGGAGCATCGGCATTTCAAGGATTAGGGCCGTTGTGCATGGCGCAGGCGATTCCATGTTCCTTCCCGCAACCTACGACGTTCGACAGGTCCAGGTCCTGGAAGGATCTCCCGATGGGGCACGGGTTCGGGAAATTGTCTCTTACGAAGGGCTTTTTTGCGATGCGGTTGATGCAGGCCGGCAAATAGAAGCGGCAGGAAAAATCGAAACCGTGGATGGCAGACCCCGTCGGATGGTAATCGGCGCCGCAGGCAAAAACGGCGCGGGATTTATCAAACAGGTATAGTAGTGGAGAATGTTTAAGGCTCAAATTGATACGGGAAGCGAAGATGGAAAAACTCAGACAACTCGGGATGAAAAAAGAGTGGATCTATGAGGTCGTTGTTTCAACCCTTTGCCAAGGTCTCCCTCACGCCGCACCCATCGGCGTATGGACGGAAAATTTTAAGACCCTGAAATCGGAGATTTATAAGGGTTCAAAAACATTGGGGAATATTCTGGAACACCTCGATTATTCAGTAAATTTACCATCGGATCCTATCGGAATTTACAACGCCCTCTTTGCCAGGCACCGACTTGTATATGAAAAGTCTAAAAAGATAGGGGCGCCTGTCCTGAGCGGGGCCTCGGCAAACCTGGAGCTCAAGCTCAAGTTCATAAAAGAAAAGGATAACACCTTTCTTGTGGAGGGTGAAATTATTTCTATCAGGACCAGGGACAAAATCAATCTGATCAATCGTGCCGAAGGGCTGGTCTTGGAAAACCTTGTACTATCGACAAAACCGCCTCATCTTGCGGGAAAAGGGACCCGGAACCTCATAAGGGAAAACTACAGGGTTATCAGGAAGGTGGCACCAGGTTCGGATTACGAAAAGGCGGCCGAGTCGTTGATAAGAACCTTGAAGTTATAAATAATTCGGGAGGTTGTCTTATCTAATGTCCGTCCACGAATGAGAAAATTTGTTCGAGTTCAAGGAAGGGGATAATTGTAACCGCAGGAATACATTTTAGTATTTCGAGGATTACAATTTGAGACTGAGGCCGAAATCGGGCAAATTGGCCATTTGTGGATGGGCACTATCTAATCGATGATAAGTTTTCCAGCACCCCCTTTATTTCACCAGGGGTTTTTAGGGTATGTATCCCGTTCATTCGCCGAAGCCTGTTGCTATTTTCCACATCCACATCCCGCATTGTCAGGGCTATTTTTTTCCCATTGGGAAGTATCGTTGTGGTGGTTCCTCCCTTTT
>Ga0207996_1000869_pt1 | contig 23843 bp, 24 predicted proteins | sample AntAceMetag02UKG_FD_184773 | JGI IMG/M metagenome (GOLD analysis project Ga0207996, IMG submission 184773) | Saline lake microbial communities from Ace Lake, Antarctica - Antarctic Ace Lake Metagenome 02UKG (SPAdes) (version 2) | ecosystem: Environmental > Aquatic > Non-marine Saline and...
CAAAAAACGATTGATAAGTTTTAAACGTCAAGCCCTGCTAAGTATACATAAACGAAGAAAAATGCTGATTATTCGGCCCTGGCTACATGTAAAATGGTTCCTGGAAGATACTTTTCAACACCCTTTATAAGTAGTTTTTTGAACATATAAATTCCTAAAAATTAAAATATAAAAATTCTGACACCTTATCTGCTTGAATCATTATATTTGTCAATTGTAATATTGATATTATTATAAAAAATGAAGTTATAAATAAAATCATATTTTTAGGGAGTTTTATTTGTATAATCTCATTACTATTTTTAACGAAAATTATAATAAGGAATATACAGATATAAAACAATTGTGTTGTGTCAAAATCTACTGGAATATCAATACTAAACATATTCCCTAAAACCTTAATAGCATCATCCCACTCTTTTGCTCTGAAAAACACCCAAGCAATATTGACAAAATTAAAAGTAATTAACCAAGCCAACCAAGTCCAAAGCTTAAATCCCAACTTACTCCAAGCCCTATGAATAACTAATGCTATACCATGTGAAAATCCCCAAAACACAAAAGTCCAACCAGCACCGTGCCAAATACCACCAATAATAAAAGTAGCTAAGAGATTGTTATAAGTCCTAAACTCTCCCTTTCTATTACCACCAAGAGGGATATATACATAATCCTTCAAGAACCTACTAAGCGTTATATGCCATCTTCCCCAAAAGTCTTGTATGTCAGTAGCTTTGTACGGACTATTGAAGTTGATAGGTATTCTTATATTAAACAGAAGTGCTAAACCAATAGCCATATCTGTATATCCACTAAAATCAAAATATAACTGAAAAGTATATGATAAGGATGTAGCCCAAGCCTCAAAAAGATTTAGTGTTGTAGCAGTATCAAACCCCGCAGTAGCCCAGACAGCAAAAGTGTCAGCGATAACAACTTTCTTAAATAAACCAATAGAGAATATGAAAAGCCCCATTGCTATGTTTCTATAATTCTTTACTTTGTTTCTTGTCTTGGCAAATTGCGGCATCATCTCTTTATGATGAACAATAGGACCTGCTATAAGTTGAGGAAAAAAGGTCACGAAAAGAGCATAGTTCAAGAAGTCATACTCTTTTGTTTCTTGTCTATAACTATCTACTAAATATGATATTTGTTGGAATGTGAAAAATGATATTGCTAATGGTAGTACTAAGTCTAATGTAGGGATATTACCATCACTTAGTAGATTTATATTTTCAATAAAGAAGTCGGTATATTTGAAATAGCCAAGTAATGCTATGTTTGAGATAATACCAAAGGTTAATATAGATTTTTTAGAGAACCTATGATGACCTTCTTCATTATTAAGACTATTACCGACCACATAATTAAAAAGTATTGATGCTAATATGATTGGTAGGTACGCTATGTTCCACCAACTGTAAAAGAACAGACTACCAAATACCAAAAAACCTTTTGATGCTTCTGTAAGTCTTTTATGATTTAAGTAGAAGTATATAAAAAATATTATTGGTAAGAAAGCAAATATAAACTCATAACTATTAAAGAGCAAATGTGTCTCCTGATGTATATTAGAACTTCCACTACATAAGTTAAATATGGGGGTGGGATTTTATGAAATTGTCTGGTATTACAACTTAAATTACTGGGAATTAACATTACTTGAAATTATTCCTATGTAATTCAGAATACCCTAAGATGACACGCTGTCTCGCAGGCCTCACGCAAACTAACCTCATATCTACTATTAATCAATCAGGACAATAGATTATGAGAAAATAGCATAGGGGCTCAAAGACCTCCCGCAACTTAAATCCCCTCTAAATTTAATAATTTAAAATCCGCAGGGTTTTAAAAAAAAATCACATCTACCTACGGCTTCAGTACTGGACAGAAACCTCCTAAATCAAAGACCCTCCCCCCAAGCTCCATATAAATCGACCCTCCTTTTCCAGTCACCAATTTTCACAGCACAACACTACGCTCCGCGTGGGATGGTGGGAATCATCCCAATAACCCTTTGCAAAGGAATTCACCATGTTCAAACTTATCGGCGTTCTTAACAACTGCCTCAGTGGCACGATCGTCAAGGCTGTAGCAGTAATAGATGTTAACCTGGATTCTTGCCTAACGCTCAGCAGGACGGGCAACAAGTACGCTCAGCAGGACGGGCAACAAGTACGCTCAGCAATTCGAGGCAGATGCAGATATCGAACTAGAGAAACAAAAAACCTTGTTAATCGAGGCAACCAGCTAATCAATAATCGTGGGACTCTGTAGCAAGAGTCCTACAACACACCTCAAAGATAGTAGATGGTGATTGTCTTGGCAGTGTGAAAGAAGTCGTTACAAGCTTGAATCCAAACCGATATTCTCCCGATATTCTGACTCAATATATCCCGAACCAAAAATAGAACTTCTTCAATAACGTAAAACTATATACTAATTCCCCGTTTCACCCCGATCTTGGCGATACCTCACCGAGGGTTTAACCTGGATTTAAAGTAGCTCCCCATACTACTAGCAGCGAGCATTCAACTGCAGCACAAGATTTACCTGTACCTGCTACGCGGGCGACGATCAACAAGCACAAGCCTAACCAAGTTTGGTGCACTGATATTACATACATTCCCATGCGACGTGGCTTTCTTTTATCTGATGGCCATTATGGTCTGGGCCACTCGCAAGGTTCTATCCTGGCGGCTATCAAATACTATGGATGCCGAAATCGTCATACTGCCCACAAGGGCCTTACTGAGGCGCGGCAGCATTCGTATCTTCTTTTCCTCTTAAGCAACTCGTTTCAAATGATCTTTTTTACACGTCAGCCCTAATAAACATCCGGACAGACAGGGACACCCCTTAAGGGTGTGTCCCTGTCTGTCCGGATGTTTATTAGGACAAGTACGGACATGTCCTAAATTGTCCGTGTCTGTCCCATTGTTAAATTAAGGGATCAAGCAATACTGTAAACACCATCTTTGATAGCAACCAGGCCATGGTCTACGAGGTGTTGTTTCGCGCGATCAAAGGCCTTCCTTTGGGAATCAGGATTATCTGATGATGAAATGTCCAGTGAGTATGCTTTAGCTTTCCATGCCGTCTCTGAAGCATCACCTTCAACAATAACAGTTCTTAGAGCATCAAGGGTAATACGTTGAGCCTTCGGCATCTGTTTATCTTTTGTGGGGCTTTCGTCGGATTCGACTAGAACCAGAGATGTTACAGGTTTCTTATCCTCATCAACAATCCCAAGATCAACGACAATGGGTTTAAATGTTATTGGTGCAGGAGATTCATGATCCTTAGTTTTTGTGCTGGTCAGAGTGACTGCTTTGTCACCCAAGTTGGAAATCAGGGGACACAATACCGATTAACACAATAGCCGCATTGGAAATACGTATTATGTCCCCTGATTTCTAACGATGGAATCCTGAAGGACGGGGATAGTATTGTCGCCGGGAACGATATCCATATTTTGCTCATACACTTCTGTTTCCACCTCCATCATGCCGAGAATGGTGTGGAAGAGATTGTCCTGTGAATAGCGCAGGGAGGCCCTCTGCCGGAGTAGGTCCACGTCTGCATCAAAATGCTCTCCGAGCCAAAAGAGGGCGGCAACATGCTTTTGGGCCTCCGGTGCCATGGCATAGGGCAGGCCGTGCAAGTAGACGCCATACTCGCCAAGGGATTCGCCGTGATCACTCAGGTAGACCATGGCGGTTTCAAAGCTGTTGTCATTTTCCTTGAGCAGGGTGATGACCTCTGACAGGAAGTAATCTGTGTAGAGGATAGCGTTGTCGTAGGCATTGACAATTTCTTCGTTGGTACATTCGTCAAACTGGTTTGTTCGGCAGACCGGTGTAAATTTTTCAAAAGCCTCGGGATAGCGCTTGTAATAGGCCGGGCCATGATTGCCCATCTGATGGAGGACAATCATAATGTCACCCTCCTCTTGGCCGTCTATGTATTCCTGCAGTCCCACCAGCATACCTTCGTCCCGGCACTCGCTGTCGCAGACCGGATTGACATTCGGCTTCTGGTAGTCCTGGTATGCCACCCTGAGCGCCACCCCTTTTGAGTCCGAATTGTTGTCCCGCCACAGTACATTGATTTCTGCATGTTGCAGGACGTCGAGCAGGTTTTCTGTGGACTCCGCCTTACGGTTGCTGTACTGGTCTCTGCCGTAGATGGAAAACATACAGGGGACGGAATGGGCGGTGGAAGTGCCGCATGAGTACATGGCCGACATGGAGATGACATCTTCCCTGGCAAGCAGCGGATTGGTCTCACGGGGATAGCCATTGAGGGAGAAATGGTCGGCCCGGGCCGCTTCCCCAACCACCAGGATGATCAACTGACGATCGGCATTACCCTCAGGTGCCCTGGCGTCCTCACCCAAAGAGGCGACAACCACCGTGCCAGTGTTGAGATTCTCGCTGATATATTTCCCGGCTGAATAGATCGAGTAGGTGGGGTTTGTGTAGTAGCGTAATGGTTTATGCTCCCGGAAAAAAGAAGTGTAGAACTTGCTAAAGCAGAGGACCATGGCAAAAACGACGACCACACAGGCCCCCCCGACCTTCATCCTGGCGATGAGTGATCGACGCCAGGAAACCCTTTCGATGTCGGCTGTGAAAATGAACATTGTAGGCAGTAGTCCGAAGAGGAAGAGGGAGACTATGAGCTTGAGGCTTAGGAGTTCTGATGACTCCCCAATATCTGTCTGCAGGATGTTGTCGATCATTGTGGCATCGATCACCACGTTGTAATTGTTCATGAAGTAACCAGCAAAGGCGGCGGCGAACAACAGAGTGATCAGGATCAGTTTGAGGGTATACCTGGAAGTGATAAGGGTGAGAAAGAGTGTGATGACGCAGGTAAGACCGACGGCAAGCGAGGCCAGAAAACCGATATTCTTCACAGAGAGGGGATAGACCGCAAGGACGTGTCGGAAAAACGCCAGGTTGTCAAAGGCGACGAAAAAAAATGAGGCCAGAAGGATGAGTTTTGTCTGGGTGAGTTTCATAGTGCAACCGTGATGTTGTGGCATTTTGTCAATATAGACCCGTGGTTTTTCGTATTTGTCAAGATCCTAAGTTTGCGCCATAATTCTTTTTCCATTTTAGGGTTTGGAGGGCTGTTTTAGCCATGTCAGTAAACTTATTTGACACACCACCTAAAAGAGGGTTCCCTCAGAAGCAGTTGATGGATGCTCTGTCGCAAATGTGTTACCGTCCTATTGCATTTCTTACCAGAGATAGATGAAGAAATGATGAAGAACAGGATGGCCTTTCTAATTCTCAACCCTTCATCTTTTCTTCATCATTGATTGATATATTGTTTGAGATTGGCTGCCCCACCGGTTACGATCTTTTCAGGAGACATAAACAAAAAACACGAGAGAAAACGAAGTGCGAATCCTTATTGTTGATGATGAACCGGAACTCGTTAGAAAACTCCAAAACATATTGGAAAAACTAGGGTATACGATAGATACGGCCTTTGATGGCGAAGAGGCCGTAGAGAGGATTTACACAGACCACTATGACCTTATTCTACTGGATATCATGCTGCCCAAAAAAAACGGCTTTGGTGTCCTGCTTGAGTTACGAAATGAACAAAAAAATACCCCTGTGCTGATGTTAACTGCTAAGGGAGGGGTTGATGATCGGGTAAAAGGGCTTGACTTGGGAGCAGACGATTATCTTGCCAAGCCTTTCTCCACGGACGAACTGCTGGCACGCATCCGAGCCCTTCTACGTCGCAGTAGTGGCCTTGTATCGCCATTGCTGGAGATATCTAACCTCAGTCTGAACCCTGCAACGAGAGAAGCTTTTATCGATGAGCGGCCTCTTGCGCTCACGACCAAAGAATTTTCTATTCTTGAATTCCTGCTCTACAATAAAAACCGGGTAATATCTCGATTTTCCATGGCAGAGCATATATGGGGGGATGAGTTTGACCCTTTTATTATGTCCAATAATATCGACGTTCACATAAAAAACATGCGTCAGAAAATTGGTCATGGAGGAGACAAAATCATTCGCACGGTTCGTGGTGCCGGCTATATGATTAAAGATGAAAAAAAATGAGAATTCGTTATCAAATAACCCTGTGGATTACTCTTGCAGGAGTTTTTGCCAGTCTTATCTTATCACTAGTCATCTTCTTTGAGTTAATAGAGGAGTCGCATGAGCTCCTTGATCAGGAGTTGGAGGCAAATGCAAGGTCCCTGGCAAAGAACTTCGAGTTCCTAGCCGAAGGTCCATCTACTCAAATATCTGCTGTTAAGTATTTTACTCCCTACTGGGTGAGAATTACCGACGGAAAGTATCGGGTTCTTTATGAATCAGAAACAGTGGAAAAGGTAGACCTCCCACTGAAAGAAACAACAGTAATATATTCAGTACCTACGAACATTCCTTTAAATCGGCTCTTTTCAACCCTTGAAGAGGATGAGGATGAATTGGCTACTTTTCGGGTATTCATTTATAGCTTTTCTTTTTCAGGCCAAGAGTATCAGTTACAAATTGCCAGGCCAATCGAGAATAGAACCCATGAGATTATTGAGTTATCCGGTATAATTGGAGGCGGATTGGCAATATCAGCCCTGATTCTTATCTTGATCAGTTACCATGTTTCAGGACGTATTCTTCACCCAATAAAAAAAATCAACTTTATCGCTAGTGAATTCAGCGAGAGAACACTGGATAAAAGGGTACCTCTTGGTGAGCAAAAAGATGAAATCTACGAACTTTCATCATCACTTAATTCGATGTTTGACAGGTTGCAATTTTCGTTTCTCCGGCAAAAAGAATTTATAGCAAATGCCTCGCATGAGCTGAAAACCCCAATTACACTATTACGACTTTCTCTTGCAGAACTCCTCCAAGAGGAGGAAACGTCTCCTTCTCAAATAGAAAAATTGGAAAAACTAAATGAAACAGTGCTTCGCATAGAGCGATTGGTAAAGAGCCTGCTCTCCCTCTCATCACTGGAATTATCTGATACATTGTCACCAGAAGAGTTCGTCCTCAACGAACTTACCGATTCACTCATTGAGGAATTCCATCCTCTCGTGACAGCACAGAATATTCAGTTTATTTCCGATATCGATGACCAGATTACTGTAAAGGCAGATAGAGAACAGATGAAACGGGTTTTTATCAACCTTTTTGAAAATGCCATCAAGTATAATCAAGATGACGGCGAAATCAGACTACAGATGTGGAGTGACAAGCAAAACGGAACCGTTATTATCGACTTGTTTAATACGGGGCACGGTGTACCCATTGAATACTATGAACGGGTCTTTGAGCAGTTCTACAGGGTGGAAAAGTCCCGATCGACAGCCCTTGGTGGGGTTGGTCTTGGTCTGACAATAACGAAAAAAATAATCGAATTACATAACGGTACCATATCACTCAACGGCAAACTCGGAAGCTGGGTTCAATTTCATATAACTCTTCCCATCCTGATGTGCTGATAAGTCTCAGGGAAATCTTTTGAAAGGAGGGGAATTCAGCAGGATTCAGGGAGGATTCAGGGGACACGATACCGTTTAAGTGGGGAAAAGCAGTATTCCCCTGAATTCTCTGGGGGGAAATCTCGTTGCTCATGTTATTTTTTTAACCCTTAACCCATCTGCTTAATATGGCCTGTTGCGATCATGACTACGGGATAGTATGGTTAGGGTAAAGAGCGAGACAAACTTATAAACGTAACTTCAGAAGCCCCTTATCTTCGTCCATTTTTGCCTGCTTACATATAACTTCATATGCTGCGCAGGCTAGGTAAGCGAAAACTCCGAAATTAACGAATATGAGGCACTTCTGAACAGTGACATCTTGGAAGTCAGGGTAAACGTACTCTGCTGGATTCATCCGGTAGAGAGCTAATTTAATAAGCCCTGCAAGAAGATGATTACGCCAAATATCTTGTTGCATCCGCTGGCGGCATAAAGCGATCTACCTTTTTCGATACAGTTAATGACCGTGGGGTAGAACAGCTTCTCCATGTATTCACAGAACTGCAGAAGCAGGTTCCTGGCACCTTACCGTCACAATATTCCGAGCTGGGTGATCTTTTGCTATTGATGGATCTCTTATTGATTCTGTCTTTTCAATGCATTGGGCAGAATATCGAACCAATTCCAAAAAAGCAAAACTCCATCTTGGCTTTGATCTAAACCATGGCGTTCCACATAAACTGTTTCCGACAGAAGGGAATGGAGCTGAAAAACCTTTTGTCAGTAAAATTATCGACTCCGGCCAGATAGGTGTGCTGGATACAGGATACCAGGCACATCACCTGTTTGATCAATGGCAGCAGGATGATTGTCATTTTGTTTGCCGCATAAAAGAGAGCACAAAGAAAACGATCCTCAAAGAACTTCCCTTACAGGAAAACTCCCATGTATTCTTTGATGCTAAAGTTTTATTGGGTACCCCACACATTAATCAAACCAAAGAGCCTTTGCGTCTTGTTGGCTATGCTGTAGAAGGAAATTACTACTGGGTTGCCACAGATCGCTTTGATTTATCAGCAGAACAGATAGCATTGATTCACAAACTCCGCTGGGATATTGAAAGTTTCTTTGCATGGTGGAAGCGTCACCTCAAAGTTTATCATCTATTTGCCAGAAGCGAAAATGGCATGATGGCTCAAATATTATATGGGCTAATTACATACCTTCTTTTGGCTATTTACTGCCATGAAGAACATGGTGAAAATATTTTCGGGAGGAAGAATAACACAGAGGCTGTTCTTGAACAGCTCGTCCTGAAATCTCATTGGCGGACAATGACCTTTACAGAACATTTTTAATATCCGCCCCCCTGAATGGGGGAGGGGCAAGATGATGGATATGGTGTATTGTTTTAATATTTATTCCAAAAACGGGAAATGAAAGTATTATGAACAGAAAAGATTTATCCCTTGCACTCCTGGTAGTAGCACTATGGGGAGCAAATTTCACAGTGGTAAAGCTTGGTCTTGATGGTGTCCCTCCAATGCTGCTGGCAGCACTGCGTTTTGTTTTTGCTGTATTCCCCGCTATCTTTTTTGTTCCTCGCCCCACAGTGCGGCCAATTTACTGGGTTTCGTACGGACTCTTGACGGGCGTCGGCATGTATGGTGCTCTTTTTTATGCAATGACCGTGGGTATGCCTGCCGGAGTTGCCTCTGTTGTTTTACAGTCACAGGCATTTTTTACCCTGTTCCTTGCAAGCCTGTTTTTGAAAGAGTCTTTTTCAACAACTCATATGGCAGGCCTTATTATTGCCGCAACCGGTCTCTATTTCGTTGGTTGTGACAATACAGAATCTTCGGTTCCAGCAATTCCTCCTGCTGCATTTTTGTTGACCATTGCCGGTGCCGTATTCTGGGGCATGTCCAATATTCTTGTGCGCAAGGCAGCGGCTTCTGCTGCTGCTCATGGTGAGCGGTTAAACATCATGAGTCTTATTGTCTGGTCCAGCCTTATTCCACCCGTGCCACTTTTGCTGCTCGCTGTTTTGCTGGATACACCGCAAACCATTAGCAGTGCTATTTTTTCTATGAACAGCCTGTCGATATTTTCCGTCCTTTATCTGGCTTACGGAGCTACGCTGTTTGGTTTTGGTATCTGGAGTACGTTACTGGCAAGACATCCGGCAAATAGAGTTGCCCCACTTTCACTGCTTGTTCCCGTTTTTGGCTTGCTCACGGCCAGGATTGTTCTGGGTGAGCAGCTTACAATATCGCAGTGGAACGGTTGTTTTCTGGTCATTGTTGGGTTACTTTTTTTAACATTCGGACAATTGCTTTTTAAGCGTCCGGGATTACAGGATCAGCGATAAAAATATTACAGTTGGAGAAAAAGAATGATTGAGCAATCCGATTCAATTCTTTTAACGGAGAATAAAGACAATATCACCTATCTCACTCTGAATCGACCATCAGTGTTGAACGCTCTGAACCGTTCATTACTTCTGGAGATTAAAGATGAACTGGAAAAGATCAAAGAGGATCCCGATGTCCAGGCCGTAGTCATTAGCGGTGCCGGTGACAGAGCCTTTTCAGCCGGGGCGGACATAGAGTATCTGAATCGGGCTTCTCCTCTGCAGGTGCGAGAACTTGCAAGACTGGCCGTTTCCGTAACCCGGCTCATTGAAAATCTGGGAAAGATCTCCATTGCCTTAATAAACGGATTTGCCTTGGGTGGAGGCCTGGAACTGGCGGAATCCTGCATGATGAGGGTTGCGGTTAGTTCTGCAAAACTTGGTCACCCTGAAGTTCGAATTGGCGCAGTTGCAGGCTGGGGTGGGACAACACGTCTTCCTCGTCTTATCGGAAAAAGTCGTGCTGTGGAGTTATTGCTTACAGGGAAAATGATTGATGCGGGTGAAGCCTTGCAACTGGGGCTGGTCAACCGTGTTGTGGAGCCGGAGCATTTGCAGATTGAAGGAGACAAGTTGCTCCAAGAGGTTTTACGGAATGCACCCATTGCCACGAATCTTACCTGGGATGCTGTCCACAGAGGTTTGGATCTGCCCATTGATGAGTCGGCCAGATTGGGGGCGGATTATTTCGGATTGGTTGCTTCAACTGAAGATTTCAGAAGTGGCACGAACGGATTTTTGAAGAAAGAAGCAGTGAAATTTCAGGGGAAATAATAATTATAACGGAATGCGTTCTTGAGGAAAAGCTATGGTTACTTGCTATTTACGCTATGTGATTGACCCGTATAAGGTTAATGAATTTGAAGAATATACCAGGCTGTGGATTCCCTTGGTCAACAAGCTGGGCGGAACGCATCATGGTTATTTTTTACCACATGAGGGGGCAAATAATATTGCAATTGCCCTTTTCAGTTTTCCGAGTTTGGCAGATTATGAAGTGTATAGGGGGAAGATGTCTGAAGATTCTGATTGCCAGGCAGCCTTTAAATATGCTGAGGAGACACGGTGTATCGTGAGTTATGAACGGAGTTTTATGAAGCCTGTTTTTGTACAATGCTAAATCCAAAAAAATTACGATAGAATATGAAAAATATAGGAATACTCGGCGGCCTTGGGCCGGAATCAACAGTTGATTATTACAAAGAAATAATCGCCGCTTTTAATCATCAATACCGTGATCTGGCATACCCGGATATCATTGTCTATAGCGCTAATATTAATGCGTTCATGAAGCTTGTTGAGCGTGAAGATTGGCTGGCGATGACTGAATGGCTATTAGATAAAATTGAAATCCTTCACCGTGCAGGTGCTGACTTTGCAGCAATTGCATCCAATACACCACATGTTGTGTTCGATGAAGTTAACGCAAAAGCACCATTGCCACTGTTAAGTATTGTTGAAGAAACGTGCAATAAGGCACAGGAGATGGGCTTAAAAAAAACGGGTTTGCTGGGTACCAGGCTAACCATGAAAGCAGCGTTTTATAAAAAGCCGTTTATTGCCAGTGGAATCTCAGTTGTCGTCCCCACGGAAGACGAGCAGAAGCTTATTCATCAAAAATTGTTTTCTGAGATTGAACTGGGAATCTTCAAAGATTCTACACGTAAGAAGTTGCTGGCAGTCATAAAGAGAATGGCAGATGAGGACCAGATAGATTCTGTGGTGCTGGGATGTACCGAGTTGCCATTGATATTAACGGAAAGTATAGATGATATTCCATTTCTCAATACAACATCAATCCATTGTGAAAGTATTGTAAGGTGCAGTGTCGAGAGGTGATTTGAATATCCTAGCCTCTACACACTTTCTGTTGCTTCCATATGGTAAAAATGAGTCTCAAACAATTCCAGAAACACCAATCCCTTCCTTTTGCAGAATGTCGCCATACTGTAAACAGTGGTAGGCATTACAAGCCCCATATGCACAAGACTTTTAGTGTTGGAGCCATAGATCGCGGTGAAGTGATCTATCAGGTTGGTAAGCAGACTGCCCGCCTACGACCTGGGAGTCTGGCACTTATCAATCCTGAAATCCTTCATTCCTGTAATCCCAGCGAATCCTGTGAACGTAGTTATTATATGCTCTATCTCGATGTTGACTGGTGCCTTCAGGTTCAGCAATCCTTGTGGCAGCTGCGGTCATTTCGGGGGGTAAACCAAATGTTATTGGAAGACAACCTCGTTTATGAACAGTACATAGCCACCATGAAATCATTAATGGATGTCGAAGGTGAGTTGCTGAGAAAGGAGCAGATGCTGGTTGAGCTAAGCCGCAGCATATTTTTACGGTGCTGTGAGCCTGGAACCAGAATAAATGAATCCTCCTTGCATGTCGAAAGCCTGAAACTGCAATTGGGCAAGAATTTAGAGAAAGATATTGCCTTGGGAGAATTGGCCGCAGACCTTCAGGTGAACCCTTACACGTTACTCAGGAATTTTAAGACAGCCACAGGCATAACACCCCACGCATATCGTTTAAACTGTAGAATCGAACTCGCCAGGAAGCTCTTACAGGAAGGTGAGGACTTAGCGCAGGTTGCCCTAGAATGCGGTTTTTTCGACCAAAGCCATTTTCATCGTCATTTTAAGGCAATGACAACGGTAACCCCCAGAGAATACCAAGTCAATTTTATACAATAATTCTCTTTTTAAAGAGTCTATGCTTTTCCAAAAAAAGGAGAAGTATGGAATTTTTATTGATTGCCTCAGCACATTTTATGGCTCTTTTGAGTCCCGGCCCTGATTTCTTTCTCATCCTGCAGACTTCCCTGCGTATGCCACTGCGATATGCTTTTGCGGTTTGTCTGGGGATAGCCACAGCAAATGGTTTATATCTGGTTATTGCTGTTGCCGGCCTTGAAGCGGTAAGAGAAATGACAAGTCTGATGCTTGTTCTAAAGTATCTTGGCGGGGCTTATCTTCTCTATATTGGCATTCTGCTTTTACTTGCTCCTGTACATTCACTTGAAAATCAAACTGATGTAAGTAGTGTCCATGTGAAAAGCATACGTCGGCAGTTTGTCATGGGTTATATGTCAGCGATTCTCAACCCGAAGAATGCAATATTTTATCTCTCTTTATTCACGGTAATGGTCTCATCTGAAACTCCTTTTGTCGTACGTGCTTTGTATGGTTTATGGATGGCAGGGGTTGTTCTGGCATGGGATATGGGAATAGCGGGACTTCTTGGTAATAAAAAAAATAAAAAAAGGCTTAGTGGGTGGATTTTCAGGATTGAAAAAATATCAGGTGCTATGCTCGCTTTTTTTGGTGTTTTGCTAACGTTTCAATAGTCAGATTGACGATTGGGGATTAAGGGGAAACGATACCATTTAAGTGGGGAGACAGTATCGTGTCCCCTGAATTCCACAGAATAATTTACAGGCTCTTCCAAGGGCATGGCTTGTGTAGACAGCGAAGTTTTTGTAATTTTGCATTAGCCCTTGACGAAAAGAATACTCCAATTGCTTTTTCCGCCAAGTGTGAGAGAATACCTCCGCCCTGTCTCCCAATATTTTATGTAATTTAGAGACAACACCATGTGTGTCAATTAACGTTCCATATACGTCAAAAGCAATTGTTATTGGCATTATGTTCTCCTGTACTTGAATATGAGCCTGAGGCGGCAAATTGTTATGGCTGGGATTTATTGTTTTAACTTGTTAGCAATGTTCTTACCTAATTTAATAGCAGCTTCAACCGCCTCTGGCTGTTCTTCAAATGCCCTCACTTCTACAGAAGAAACGGATGCTTTAGGGCCATGTAACATTTTAACGCCGGACATTTTACATTCATCACCATGACCACATTTAATACATGGAATAACACCCTTTATTCTTACATCACCACTGAATTCCATCCCTTCTTCCATCATGTAAAACTTAATCGCGTTGATTCCATAATCACATGCAGGTGGAAGCATTTCATTGTCGTCAGGAACAGCGTAGGCAATTATAGCCCCTCCTGGCTTCCCGGCCATGTAGCCATATGTATGCCGAAGGGGGTAGAGTCTTTCAATAAACGCTTTAGTTCTCGCATCCAAAGAGGAATAGGGAGTAAACCCTGCAATTATTAATGCATCAGCCTCTTTCGCTTTCTCTGCCAACATAATGCCGTCATCTTTAATCACACACCTGTTTGTTTTTAGGCATCCCAGGCAAGCTTGACAAGGTGCAACCGTGTAGTCCTTGAGCTTGATAAATTCTGTTTCAAGACCTGTAGATTCCAGGGCTATCTTTAATGCCCTATCCGTGTTGCTATTTTTAATAGGGGATCCAGATATTCCTAAAACTTTCATAACTAACTCCTTTAGTAATTGTATTTGTGGTTGTCTCTTTATTCGGCTCAAAGGGTACTTAAAATCAGCCCAAAACTTCTCTTGCAAACGCTTTGGCTTTTGCCACGTCTTCTTCGTTGGGGGGGGCGGTCATTTGTTTGACCATCCCCGCCCACTGCTCGTCAGATCAACCAAACTTTTTCTGTACTGGCTTGTGCGTTGCTTCGGCCAGAGCTCCCTGGCAGTCAAAACAGTCCTTGTATTCAATGCCTTTTTCCTTTCGTTATAAAAAAAGCAGCAGGGGGGCACTCCAAAACCAGCTCCGCTAGTACTTATTTGTAGACATCAACTGTCTGCGCGCAAAAAGGTCTACTTGAATGGGTGTAAGCGCCAAGCGAACCGCAATCGTAAGGAAATATTTGGAGTTGAAGGTTCATGGTAAACAAAAAACTATATCATGCCTCTTGGGATTATATGATCCAGTCTTAATTTGAAAATGATTGGTAGTGGTAAGGTCAAACGGCAGGAAGGTATAGAGAAACTTGAGATGTTTCCTGATTATACGTAACAACTGCTACCAAAAAATTGAGACTTCTGATTCAAAATCTCCGCGCACCAAAATCAACATATCTTCCCAACTCTAGTATAGCTCTAGTGATAAATCGATACTCTGCTGGACGCAGTTTCGATACTTTCCATAGAGGCAGTAATGATCAGACCGCAAGGGGCACCCACATTTCTGTGTCAAATCCTGATAAGGTCGAGTTGGAATAGCGACAATTAACTCAATCGATTCCTGTTTTCTTCCTGGTTACCCTGGATTGTTTGCTGACGTCGGTCACGGGGCAGGATTTCCAGCTTTTCCAGTTTGTCGATGGTATAAGACTTACCAGGCGAGAGATCAATGTGGTGGACTTCGACCTCGATTTCTGTGTCGGCGATACATTTAAAGACGTTGAGCGCTCTCTTTTCAACCGCAAGATGCCCTTTGGAGATGAAGGCAAAGTCGTTCCCGTAGGCCCTGAAAACAAGAGATTGAGGGAAACAAGCCACCAGCTCACCGGCAAACTCTTTTAAGAGCATATTTCCTTTGTCCCATCCGTGATGCTTATTGTACTCCGGAACAGCCAGAAGATGCAGTATGTGCAGGCATGTATAGTGATTCAGGTCCAGGTTATTCAGGATGATCTTCAGGTAATCTTCGTTGTATAGCCCTGTCAACTTGTCGTTGAAAAAGTAGGAGAATCGCTTTTTCTCAAGATTACTTACCGGGAGCTGATTGATGGTAGTGGAGATCTTCACGTCTGCCAACACCTTGACCGCTGCCTTGACTACTTCTGGCTGAAACTGACTGCCGCTGAAGGTCTGGAGTTCTGCCAGGGCTTCGGGGAGCTCTTTTCTTGCCTTGTAGATGCGGTTGGTGGTCATGGCATCAAAGGCGTCGCCAACCGTCATGATACTGGAGAGTAGAGGTATCTCATCTCCCTTGAGGCCATTGGGGTATCCCTTGCCGTCGTGCCTTTCGTGATGATGGAGGATGATCACGGCTAGTTCCTGATACATCTCAATATTTGAGAGCATCTCGTAACCGGCAAAGGCATGGAGCTTGATCAAATCATAATCAAGGCTGGTCAGCTTGCCGGGTTTGAGCAGAACAGAATCCGGCGTTGCAACCTTGCCAATGTCATGCAGGATAGCGGCCCTATAGAGTTTTTCTGTCTGTTTGGGCTCAATACCCATTTCCCTGGCAATCAGTTCGCAATACTCGGCGACACGCTGGGTATGGCCGGCCGTATAGGTATCCCTTTGTTCAATCATATCAACAAAGGAGAAAATCGTTTCTTCGTAATTGGCGGTGCGTTCGGCGGTGAGCTTTGCCACCGACCCCCTTTGCCTGAAGGAATCAATGGCAAAACCGATATCACCCGCCAGCTCATCCAGCATATCTCTTTCTTCCGGCTCAAAGCCTTCCTTGCGCCAGGTATAGATGGTGAGGACACCGAGGGGTTGCGCAGACTGCTGAGCACGCAGGGGGAGGCTGATGGTGGAATGAAACCCTTTTACTTCCTCCAGGTCACACCAAGGGGTTGGATCCTGTGCCTCCGGGTCGTTTCTCCAGATAACTGTTTGATTATCCCTGATGCATTGGGCGGCAGAATTTTTATAAAAGACAGTGTCAGCATTGTACACCCCGTATGGCGTGGGGATGAGAGGGGTGGCTGTCGTGTCAGAGGTGTGGACCGATTGGATTTCATCCTTTTCCAGCAGGCCGATCCAGCTGGAACCATAATGACCATGCTGCACGAATCTGGTACAGGCCCTTTCCAGTAGGCTGGCAATGTTTGGCGCGGTGATAAGCAGCTTGTTGATGTGGGCGACCGTATCCAGAATTTCTCGAAGATACCGTTCTTGATCCAGGAGAGTTCCTATCTTGTCCGTGCGTTGAGTCACCATGGTCTCAAGGGTCTTGTTGAAATGCTCCACCTTTTTCTTGTCGCGTTTTACTTTCTCTGTCAGCAATCCAACCGGTACGGTGATAAAAAAGAAAAATCCAATCCTCAGGGCAAGGTCGGTCCACTCGATAACCGAGAGCATGGGGACAATGCTGATGATGTAACAGAGGGCGGAGCCAAGCGCGACCAGCAGGCCAAAACGAAGACCGAAGTAGATGGTATGCAGGCAGATGAGCAGGTAATAGCCGAGAAAGAAGCTGTTTTCAAAGTTTATTTCCGCATGAACGAGATTTGACAGAAAGATCATGTCGAGAAAAAGGGATGCCAGGTACACCTTCTTCAACAGGTCAGGTTTGAAAAAAATAACCAGGTAGCAAAGGACACTGTAGAGGGAAAAAAAGAGAAGGGCTCTGGCCAGGAGTTCTTTTACCTCTGGGGGAAGTGGGACAATCAGGAGCCAGGCAATCCCGCCGATAAGGCTGAAAACTCGTAACAGCAGAAAGGTCAGGTCGACCTCGTTGGTGGCGGCAATAACTTTTTTCCATTGTTTTTTTGAAAAAAACATAGTTGATCGGCCTAGTTATTGAGTATTGTGTCCTTTGTGGGTAGTGTCAAAAAAACAAGGCGACAGGTCTCTGGACGATAAAACGAGTCTACCCTCTTCAATACATACTACTTCGTAGTTCTTGGCTGCGTCAATCATTATGTGGCAATAACAGCGGCATAAGAGGTGTGGCCCCTATGCTTTTTCCAGGAGTTCTTTGAGATCCCTGCACAGGGTTGCCGGATCGCAGGAGATGTAGATCAGCCATTTTCGGCTCAGGAGAGAGAGTTGTCTGGCCAGGCCCGTGGATTAAGGGGACACGATATCATTTAAGTGGTGAAACAGTATTCCCCTGAACTCTCTGAGGGAGATCTCGTTGCTCATGTTATTTTTTCAACCTTTAACCTTTAACCCATCTGCTTAATATGGCGTGTTGCGTTCATGACTACAGGATAGTATGGTTAGGGTAAAGAGCAAGGTAACTTATGAACAAGCATTAAGATTCTCATGGCAGTATGAAATCCCCCTTAAATTACGCCAATAACACAAATGACCGATCCCAGACAAACCCTCCAGCAGACCTTTGGGTTTGAGACATTTCTTTCCGGACAGGAAGCGGTGGTGGATGCAGTTCTTGCCGGCCGTTCTGCGCTGGCTGTTTTTCCCACTGGACAGGGGAAAAGTCTCTGTTATCAACTTCCCGCATTGCTTTTGCCTGGCCTTACGCTGGTTGTCTCCCCTCTGATGGCCCTGATGAAAGATCAGGTGGATTTTTTGGTTTCTAAAGGTGTTGCTGCAGCCCGTCTTGATTCGTCTCTTGAATTTAATGAAATCAACACAATTTATGAGCAGTTGGATCGGAATGAATTGAAACTGCTTTACGTTGCTCCAGAACGTTTTGCCAATGAACGGTTTGTAGGGCATGTGGCTAGATTGAAAATATCTCTTATGGTCATTGATGAGGCGCACTGTATCTCTGAATGGGGACACAATTTTCGCCCGGATTATCTGAAACTTGCTGAATTGACGCATACACTTGCAGTTCCTGTGGTGCTGGCTCTTACAGCCACTGCCACTGCAAAAGTCTCCAGTGATATAAAAAAGAGTTTTTCCATAGCTGAAGAAGATGCCATTCAAACCGGTTTTTATCGACCTAATCTCAGCCTTTTGTTTGTTCCAACAGATACTCCTGATGCTGCCTTACTTGAGCAAATAGCAGATAATCCTACTGGCCCCACCATTGTTTACGTGACTTTACAAAAGACTGCAGAAGATGTGGCCGCTCGTCTTGTACGTGCGGGCCATCCAGCAAAAGCATACCATGCAGGTCTTAAAAATGATCTTCGCCAGACGGTGCAGGACTGGTTTATGGCGTCAGATAGTGCAATTGTTGTTGCCACCATCGCCTTTGGTATGGGAATTGATAAATCAAATATCCGTTACGTCTATCATTATAATCTGCCCAAAAGTCTGGAAAATTATTCACAGGAGATTGGTCGAGCCGGGAGAGATGGTGCACCATCTTTTTGCACATTGCTGGGGAATGGCGATGATCTCCTGGTTCTTGAAAATTTTGTGTATGGTGATACGCCAGACGCTGAGATGGTACGTGCTGGTCTTAGCTATATCCTTGGACAAACCGAAGTCTTCGATGTCGGAATGTATGAATTGTCAGGATTGTTTGATATTCGACCACTTGTGGTAAAAACCCTGCTGACCTATCTTGAGTTGGAGGGGGTGATCAAATCTACAGGCCCGTTTTATTCCAGCTACAAGTTTAAACCGTTGAAATCATCTGTCGAAATCCTTGCCCGTTTTGATGAAGAACGACAGGAATTTTTACGTAAATTACTCGCATGTTCTGTGAAAAAACAGGTCTGGTTTACTGTCGATCTTGCGGAAGCAGCCACTGCTACGGACAGCCCCAGAAAACGGGTGGTGGCAGCCCTTGATCACCTTGAACAGTGTGGAGACCTGATCCTTGAAGTAAGTGGCGCCCGCCTTGGCTATCGTCATCTGCAAAATAGGAGTATTGATGAAAAACAGCTTGCAGACACATTGATCAAGCGCTTTGAGACTCGCGAAAAAAATGATCAGAGTCGTTTACAGCTGGTGCTTGATCTTTGCAACTATGCCGGGTGTAAGACAACGTTTCTGCTTAACTATTTTGGCGAAAATCTTGCTGCTGATTGTGGACACTGCTCGTTTTGTTTGAGTGGCAGCAATCCCACTGTTGTCAGGAAAGAAGCAGATATGCATCTTCTTGATGCAAATCTCGCTGCACGCTTGATTACTCTACAGGGAGAGCATCCTCAGGCATTACATTCAACACGGCAGATCACCCGGTTTCTGTGTGGTCTGGCATCGCCCCTGCTGACCAGGGAAAAATTGACCAGGCATGAGTTGTTTGGACGGACAGTATCTGCGCCTTTTGGCCAGGTTCTGGAATGGGTTTCGCTTGAGATAGGATGAGTTGTGTATTTGTTGTTGTCTGTGGGGATAGTGAAATATTCGGGTAACTGATTCGTGTGGAAAAAAGGTGTTAGGTGTAGGCTTGGTTAGGGAAATTCAGGGACCAGGTACCATTTAAGTAGGGAAACAGTATTCTGTCCCCTTAATTCCAAGTGGGCAGCAAAGTTTGAGGATAAAGGTTTGACTATGCTTTTTGGGAGTGTGTTTCTGAGATTACGGTGTGAAATAGTTAGATGACTCAACTGACGAAAAGAGAGCTCGCCACTACGCTTGAGATTATCAGCGAGTGCACGGCTTGTGAATCTGACGAGGTGTTTCGGCGAACTGCCGAAAAGACCGGGGACTTTCTCCAGGCTGATCACCTTGTATTCCTTTCTTCCAGGACTTCTTTTTTAGGTGCTGTTGCATTACCCCAGGTGTTCAATGTTTCGTATCCCACGGAGTGGATGGATATCTATCTTGCACGAGGGTACAGGGAGATTGATCCGGTACTAACCTCGGGGCTAAAGGGCCTGTGTTATTGGAAGGATCTTTTCAAGGCGGTCCCTCCTGATCAGGAGTTCTATTCACAGGCGGTGTCTTTTGGGCTGGCAGAGGGGTGTTCTTATGCGGCCACCACCCACAACAGTTTCACCCTCTTCTCTGCAGGCGGCAAGGGGGTGGAAGATTCCAGGCGTAGCAGAGAAATTGTCCACTACCTGGTTCCGCATCTTCAGCAGAAAGCCCTTTCCCTTGCCTATGACCTTCCTCTCAGCAATCTACCAAAGCTGACCCCCCGTGAACGTGAAGTGCTGCTCTGGGCCATGGATGGTAAGTCCAACTGGGAAATATCGGTTGTGCTGGGGATTGGCCAGGAGAGCGTTAAAGAACATATCTCCAATTTGCTCCGAAAACTCAATGCGAGTAATCGAACCCATGCTGTTGCAATTGCTTTGCAGAATAACCTGTTGGGTACTTTGTCAAAAGAAACATTCTGCTAAGGCATTTATTCCGTCTGTTTACTGGGGGGGGGGGAAAGACTTTCAATCACTGCATCGTCAATACCGAGTATTTTCATTAATTCAGTTGCTCGCGGTGAACTGGCCAAGTTTTCACGGAAGTCCTGGTGTACTTTTTCGCTATTTACTGTCTGATCCAATGTTACTTTTTGGTAGTAGGAAAATTCACCAGTGAGCCCATTTGCTTCCATCGCTTTAATGTTAGCACTGTGTATGATTTGAGAGTATTCCTGTAATTCGTTACGATACTGCTGCCTAAAACGATCTGCTTCAAAACTGTCATAATTAAGTCCTGAGCTTAAGTTGTTTACTGGTGGTGTGTACTGGCCTGCCCATGTAGGAATTGCAAAAGCCTCCAGTGGAGGGTTCTTCGGATCAAAGGTCGCTGAACCTGACCCTGCTGTTGGAGTGTGCTGAGAAAGCTGCTTTGCTTCATCGGAGATATGTACAGTATCAGAAGTAGCTACACGATTACCGGATGATGGATCTGCTGGTTCATCACTCTGTTGCTGAATTGCGTATTGATTGTAGGTAGCTGGCCCAGCCAGTACGGATGGGATATTCATAAGTATTCCTCGTTGAGATATTGTTTATGCCATCCTCAAAATTCTCCGGTTCAAATTCAAGTAGGATTTTATGAAATACTAAATATTTTTTGTTTCAATTCCTAACTGGATGATGTTTGTAGTAATTATATCGGTACAATAATCCAAAACCTATACCCCCCAGATGGGGGGGAGTATTAAAAGCGAATCTGATGTAACTTCTTTACTTTTGAATAGTTTAATTTCGATGGTAAAAATGTGTGTGAAACAGTTAAAACTTGATTCCACGACATACCTTGAGGCAGCGAAAAAGATCAGGGTTAACCCAGAGGCATGTATTGGCTTTGAGGGCTCCGGTGCTGGAATAACAGCACTGAGCAAGGCCGGTCTGTTTTCTGTCGCTGTGCATCCTGCTTACAGATTACGGCCTGAGCTTCAGAATGCAGCCTTGAAAGTTGAAATCCTGAATGCAATTCACCCCAAACTCAAGTCCTGGTACCTGATGAGATACTGACATTAGTGGGATCATTTGTTCTTTTGGATGGTGGTCAATCTATTAAATGGTTAAGGGGTGAAAATTGGAATCGTATTTAGTCTTTACAGCAATCGCAGCAGTAACAATCCTTAGTCCGGGACCTGGAGTCATATTGACTCTCTCCAATGCCATTCGTTTCGGTTTCGCTGGTGCTATCGGGGGGATTTTTGGTATTGCGGTTGGGACTTTTATTGTTGCTGTAATCTCTGCAACAAGCGTAGGTGTGATACTGGCAGCGTCATCCGTGGCTTTCACTTTGATGAAGTATATTGGAGCTGTTTATCTACTTTATCTGGGGATTAAATTATGGCGCTCAAGTCCTGTTACAATGGAAATGAAGAGTGATCTGAGAAAGAGTATGAAACTTCAATTTTTGGAAGGGTTGATACTCCAGACAACCAACCCCAAAGCAGTTTTCTTTTTCATGTCCATCTTTCCTCAATTTGTTGATTTTACAACAGACTGTCAGGCAACTTTTGCACTGTTAGTGGTTACATACAGCAGTTTGGTGGTGTTTATTCATATGACGTATGCGTATTTAGCCAAATCTGCCAGGGGATGGCTATCAACTCCAAAAGGTGGACGTATTGTCAATCGAATTGGTGGTAATACTTTCATGTGTTTTGGTGTCGGCCTTGCATCTGCGAATAAGTAATAATAGGTCAGTGCTGAAGATAAATTTGTATAATGGGGATGAAGTATGTTTGTCATATCTTTAACATATAAATGCCACTTAGAAGAAGTGGATAAGTATCTGGATGCTCATGTTTCCTATTTGAAACGTGAATATAGCAATGGGAGCTTTTTGGCATCAGGAAGGAAAGTCCCTAGAACAGGCGGTGTTATTCTGTCCACTGTGAAAACACGAGATGAACTGGAGCTGATTTTGGAAAGAGATCCTTTCTTTCAAGCTGGTATTGCTGAATATGATATCACAGAATTCATTTCCAGCATGGTTGCAGAGGGGTTCGAACAATTGAAAGAACAATAAGATCTCGAAATATTGCAATGATCAGACCTGCAAAAGAAATAGAATATCGAAGATTAACAACCATATCATTTGCATCCAAGGGATATTGGAATTACCTAAAAGAGTATTTTGGTATTTGGGAAAATGAGCTGACGCTATCCTCTGAATACATCGCAAACAATGATGTATTTGTTTATGAAAGAAATGGAATAATTGTTGGTTACTATTCTATTTCTAAATTTATGGAGGATATCCAAATATCAGGAATAGCTCTCTATTGAGGGTTTTGGCTGGATCATATGTTCATTCTGCCACAAGAAATTGGCCAGGGTATAGGAACAGAAATGTTCCACCATTTACGAAAATGGTGTCAATCCGAAGGGGTCGACGAAGTAGGCGTTTTGGCAGACCCTAATTCCAGAGGCTTCTATGAAAAAATGGGTTGTGAATATCAAAATGAAGACCCTTCTACTATTCCAAATCGCACCACCCCACGGCTGGTGCTTAAAATGGCTACCAGTTAACAATGGTCACAGAATTGAGATGCTTTCAATAAAACAACATAAAATAAAGCCATAAATATTCTATTCACAGATCGAATAACTGATGTCCCCAGGTTTCTGACCTGCTTGATTGGAACAATTCTATTATGAGATATAATAAGTGAGAAAATATCGCATTTATCAAATCGACGCATTTACAAAAAAACGGTTTGAAGGGAATCCTGCTGGTGTTGTTGCAAATGCTGACGGGCTAACCGATCTTCAAATGCAGGCTATTGCACGCGAACTGAACAATTCTGAAACAGCTTTCATTCTTTCTCCCACATCTTCTGATCATGATGTCTGGGTTCGTTTCTTTACTCCAACAACTGAAGTCCCTTTATGTGGTCATGCAACGATTGCCGCGCATTATGTATATTCCATGGAAAACCAGCAATTCCCGAAGCAAGTCTCATTATAGTCTGAAAACGGGTATATAGGCCATTTGATTTAGCAATATACCATTTTTAACAGAATTCGATCAAGTTGTCGATTCTGGACAATGAAAAAGGCTGCAAATTACATTTTTTGAGCGTACTGCTCCATCCGTCCCTTCCTGTTA
>Ga0207996_1000872_pt1 | contig 23830 bp, 26 predicted proteins | sample AntAceMetag02UKG_FD_184773 | JGI IMG/M metagenome (GOLD analysis project Ga0207996, IMG submission 184773) | Saline lake microbial communities from Ace Lake, Antarctica - Antarctic Ace Lake Metagenome 02UKG (SPAdes) (version 2) | ecosystem: Environmental > Aquatic > Non-marine Saline and...
CATTAAGCCCGAAGCTCAAAATGACGTTTTAAAGCCAGTTAAAGAGCCAATCAATACTAAACAGCCCTAAATATATGAATAAATGTTTACAATGTAATAGCTCTATAAGTGATAAAGCCAAGTATTGCTCTGATAAGTGCCGTATGGCTTTTACCCGAACAAGCAACCCGAACAGATTAACCCGAACAAGCTAGATAGACCATTGACTATTAACGAGAAGAAGGGCATAACACAATATGGTATATGTCATAACTGCAAGAAGGAAGTCAGCCACCTTATATGTATATGTAGAGACTGCACCACTAAAGGAATTACACATAAGAGCCTACACATAGATAATTGTTAGACCACCCCATAGGCACGACCCCGCCCCCCGTTGATTGATATATATATATTACTATACAATAATTTTTTCAGTAAAATAAAGAACACAATAATACATTTATGTCAATAGAAATTAATATGATTAATTTTCCAATAGAGATAAAAAAGATAAAATATGGAATAGAAATATCGTATAACGGTAATTCTCGTAAAATATACGATTATCAGAAATTGAACGCTGAGGCAATAGTTGAAATAATTAACCTTTTAATAGGTGGGAAATGGGAAATGTGTTATAATTAAAATAAAAAGATTAAGTATTTTATTGGGAGTAGTAGTAATCGTAGTGGGTAACTATTATTTCCAATAAAACACTTTTACCCACTATGATTAAGAAGTGTTATTGCGGTAGGGAATTTATTACCTATCCATCAAAAATTAAATTAGGTCGTGGAAAGTATTGTAGTAAAGAATGTTGCTTAAAAGTAACCAACAAGGTTTTAGAGAAGAATGGAAAGAAAACACGATTTACTAAGGGACAAAACGCTTGGAATAGAAAAGAATTTGTTATTACCAAGGGAAGATTGAACGGCAAGAGATATAAGTTAATCTATAAGCCAGAACATCCATTTGCGACAAGAAAAGGATATGTTAGAGAACACAGACTTATAATGGAAGAGCATATAGGAAGATATTTAACTAAAAACGAGGTCGTACATCATAAAGACGGAGATACATTAAATAATAATATAAATAATTTAGAGTTACTAAGCGGGAGCGAACATCGTCGTTTACATTTAAAAGACAATGTTCACAAACGCTGGGAAGGATACGAATCCCGCTCTACTGCCCTATGCAAATAGAAATAAAACCTACCATAAAGCAAGACCTCGCTTGGTCTGCTTTACAAGATAGTATAATTAAATATATAGGTTTTGGCGGTGGAGCGGGAGGTTGAATGGCGGAAAGAGTTGGCTTGGAGCAGAATGGCTTACAACTAATTGTCACTTCTATCCAGGTTCACGTTGGTTTATTGGCAGAAATGAGTTGAGTCGTTTGATGAAGAGTTCTTTTATAACATTTGAGAAGGTGTGTACTTTTCACGGAATTAGTCGTGATAGTTGGAAATTAAACGGACAATACAACTATATTGAGTTTGTGAGTGGTATGGCTAAGGGAAGTCGAATAGACCTCTTAGACCTCAAGTATCAGCCTTCAGACCCTATGTATGAACGACTAGGGTCACTTGAATATACTGGTGGTTGGATAGAAGAAGCTGGTGAGATAGATTTTATGGCATTTGATGTCTTAAAGTCCCGTATAGGTCGTCATAGAAACGATGACTATAAGCTAACCCCAGCCAAAATGCTTATTACCTTCAACCCTAAGAAAAACTGGTTATATCAACTATTCTACAAACCCAAGAGAGATAGAACCTTACCTAAAGAATATGAGTTCATTCAGTCCTTATATGGAGATAATCCATTTACAGCTAAGACTTATGGAGAGGATTTGAAAGAAATTAAGGACAAAGCTACTAAACAGCGTCTTATGTTTGGAAACTGGGATTATGAAGACAGTTCCAAAGCTATATGTAATTATGACGCTTTAGTAGATGTATTTAGTAATACGATTAATAAGACAGAAGACAAATATCTTTTAGTAGATATCGCAGATGACGGCTCAGACAAGACCGTCTTCTCATTCTGGGAAGGACTAGAAGAATATCGCAGAGAGTCATTTGAACACCTAACCACAGAACCGATTATAGACAAGATACGTGAGTATGCTAGAGATGACCGTATCCCTTACTCTCACGTAGCTGTAGATGCCATAGGAGTAGGGACGGGTGTAGCTAATAGCTCAATGTTAGACGGGATTATAGGCTTTAAAAGCTCTTTTTCAGCTATTAAGACAGACGACAACATAGTCAGACTTCCAAATGTCTCTTATACGAAGAACGCTCCTCTTGTATCTAACTACAAGAACTTAAGAGTTCAATGTATCTATACACTTGGAGAGCTTGTCAACAATCATAAAATCGCAAGCCAAATGGAAGGCAAGTTAAAGGACGAAATTATTGAAGAGTTATCAGTTTATAAAGACACTACTAAAGACGATAACAAGCGAATGGCGACCACAAAAGACGAAGTTAAAGAGTTAATAGCTCGTAGCCCAGACGCTTCAGATTGTTGGCTCATGAGAATGTATTTTATAATTAAGGGCAAGATGTTAACCGACCAACCTCTAGAAAGTTCGTTCGCAACAAACTCTCAAAGTGAAATTTTTGATAAAAATGAAGAATCTAATAAAACTAAAATAAATTCTAACAAATGATGGGGAAAAAATATGAACAACGAAGGAAAAAATAAAACTTGGTGGATATTCCCACTAATAGCCGTACTAGTTCTTGGAGGAATTAGTGGATTTATAGGTTGGAATCTACAGAAAAACATAGAGCCAGATTTGACTAGTGTTATTGTCGGTGGAGAATATCACGCTACTTCAACAGCAAAAATGTCTGGTGTATTAGCAAAGGCAGCTGAATTTAACCAACTAATTAAAACAGCTGAATATAGTTCAGTTACATTAGGTTCAATTATAGTCGCTTCAACAACAGCACACGCAATGAATATCTATAATGCCACATCAACCGATGCTCTTGTTAATGGTGACGCAACATTCATAACAAGATTGTCGTCATCAACTCCACGAGGAACATACACCTACGATATAGCCCTTGATGATGGGTTAGTTGTCCAGTTACAAGCAGGTTATACAGGCGATTACGTCGTGACATATAGGTAGAAATTAATAAATAAATTATGGATGATATAAGTATAAGTGATTTAGTCAGGGATATGGAGCAAAATGATATCTCTGGCAAAACAACTATTGGAAAATATGTAAAGTTCAGTCAACGTGAAACAATAGAAACGATTGACGCCTACTTAAATTCTAAACATATTTCTGGGGAAACCGACAGTAAAGGTAGGGAAAAACCCTTCTTTAATATCGTAACTGCTGCTCGGAACATCTGGTTCAGAGCTACCGACATAGACCGAAAGAACATCAAGATTAAAGCAACCAAAGAATCTATGCTGGGTCTGTCAATGGTAGCAACTATTAAACTTCAGGAGTGGATGCGTAAATCTGGATTTGGAATGTTCCTCAATGACTGGGGACTTTCACTTGCGAGTTATGGTTCATCTATCCCAAAGTTTGTAGAAAAAGATGGCGAACTTACCTGTGAAACAATTCCTTGGCAAAGAATGATAGTTGACGCAGTAGATTTTGAAAGTAATCCTCAAATTGAAAAGATATGGATGACACCCGCTCAACTTCTTAAAAAAGATTATAACCAAGAAATAGTAGAAAAACTTTTAGACGCTTTAGAGGCACGTGAAACTTCTGATGGACAGGACAAGGATAACAAAGCTGACTATATCCCAATATATGAAGTTCACGGCGAATTATCATTAATGTATCTTACAGGAAACAAAAAAGATGAAGATGAGTATGTTCAGCAAATGCACGTCATTTCATTTCTTGAAGGAAAAGAAGAAGGAGAATGGGACGACTACGATTTATATATGGGCAGAGAAGAAAAAAACCCTTATATGATTTCACACCTAATCCCTATTGATGGCAGGACACTCTCAATCGGTTCAGTAGAACATCTCTTTATGGCTCAATGGATGGAAAACCACACCTCAAAGAATATCAAAGACCAACTAGACCTTGCTTCAAAGTTAATCACTCAAACAGCAGATACAAAGTTTGCTGGCAGAAATGTATTAGACTCTATTGAAACAGGCGACATACTTACTCACGGTATCAACCAGCCCCTTACACGCATAGACAACCACGCAGATATACAAGCTCTCCAATCCTTTGGAGACCAATGGAAGAAAATAGGAAACGAAATAACTGGAGTATCAGAAGCAATGCTTGGAATGTCAGCCAAATCAGGAACAGCTTGGCGACAAACAGAAGCTCTCCTCCAAGAGTCCCACGATTTATTTGAACAGATGACAGAAAACAAAGGACTCTATTTAAAACAAATGCTAACCGACTACATAATCCCTCACATTAAAAAGAAAATGAACACATCAGAAGAATTATCCGAGATTTTAGAAGACCACCAAGTAGCCGCCCTAGACGCAAGATTTGTCCCGAACAAAGCTATTAAGGTAGTCAATCAGAAGATGAAAGACGCAATCCTTTCTGGCAAAGCGTTCACTGAAGAACAACAACAAGAAGAATTAGGAATTGCTACCGATACAATCCAAAACGCTTTATCCTCTATGGGTAATCAAAGATTTATCAAACCGTCAGATGTCCCTAACAAAACTTGGAAAGAAGTAATGAAAGATTTAGAGTGGGAACTTGAATACGACATTACAGGTGAAGCAAAGGACTCACAAGCAATAATGGCAACTCTAACAACCGTTCTTCAATCACTCGCTGCTAATCCGCAAATGCTAGATGACCCTAGGGCAAAACTATTATTTTCTAAAATATTGAATGAAGCAGGTGGAGTTTCACCAGTGGAACTCGCAGGACCTGCACCAAGACCAGCTCCCCAAGAGATGGGTAGTCCACAAAATGGACAGGTCGGAGCTAGTCAGCAACCAATGCAACCAACACAATGAACAAAACAGAAAAAAAGCAGATAAAACGCAAACTACAAGACCTAAATAAAAATACAAGATTTACAACCGAAGAACTATCGCTAATCTCAAATACATTTTTTGAAAATGATGATGTGCTCAAGGCAGTCCGCAAGTTCTTCCTACAAGCTGAATTAGAACCACAAGAACAAAATATAATTGACGGACTCTCACAGCAAACAATAGCACTACTTCGCAAACAACTACTTCCAGAGATAAACGCCGACTCACCTTTTTACCAGAACAGAGATATGTGGACATCAATCAAGACAGATGAGAAACTCGCAGAAGATGTTTACCTTGATATGAAAGCCCAAGACATAGCTATTAGATATCTAGAAGAACAGTTTGATAGATTAATAGGAAACTTTGATGATAATACGATAAGACTAAAAGAACTTGTATTTAACAGTAAGAAAGACCCAGATGAAGCGTTCGCTGACTTAAAAGCAAGAAACACACTTTTACTTCACATAGACGCATACATTGATGAATTAAGAGTCATCGCAATAAACAACGCAAAGATAGACGATGACGATAAGATTAAAAAACTTGATTCGAATAAATAATCATAATTGGACAAGGAGAGTCCTTAAAATATCCTATAATTATGGCAGAAAAAATTGATGACCAGAACATCTTAAAATCTGAAGTTGACGGCGAAAAGTATCCAAAGCTATTTAAAGCTACGGAACTTGCGGGCAACTATAAAATATAAATATATGCCATCAGGAATTTACAAAAGAACACCAGAAATGAAAAAAAAGCTTTTTGTAAGTGGTGGAACTCCTTGGAATAAAGGCAAGACAGGTATCTATTCCAAAGAAACTCTTGAAAAAATAGGAAAAAATAATCCTAATTATAAGGGTGGTATTACTACAGGCGAAAAAAGGAAAGGTTATGTTGATAATTATAACCGAGATTATAGGAGAAAAATGAGAAGTAATACATTAGATATAATGGGTGGCAAATGTGTAATGTGTGGATTTAATGATTACAGAGCATTACAGATTGACCACATAAATGGTGGTGGGAATAAAGAAAGAAATAAAAAAAAGTTCATTGGACAACAGAAAAATTATCATAAGATGGTAATAGAAAGTTTCTTAAAAAAAGAGAACAAATACCAACTTCTTTGTGCTAATTGTAATTGGATAAAAAGATGTGAAAATAAAGAAGTTAACGGCATTAAAAATAAAAAATAATTAATTAATTGGGCGAGAATAACGCCCTTAAACAAATCTATGACAACACAAAAAGGGATGGACACCTTAAGTCCAACAGAAGCACTTAAAGAAATAGATGGAGAACAATTTCCAAAACTCTACGCTACAACCGAAAGGTTGGCTAAAGCAGAAGAATTAAGTTCCAACTATAAAATTCGTGCCGAAAAAGCTGAAGCCGAGAGTAAAGAACTCAAAGCTAAAGCAGAAGTAGAGCCTTCTAAAAAGCCAGAGGAGACCCCAACTCCTACAAAGGAAACGGAGACACCAACTCCTAAAAATGACTATTCCTTACAAGATATTAGAGCTTTATCAAAAGTTCACGACGACGACGTAGAAAGAGTCACCAAGTTCGCAAAGGGCGAAGGTGTATCTGTCGCCGAAGTTATGAAAGATAAAGACCTAAAAGCTATCTTAAAGAATAGAAACGAAGAACGAAAAACAGCTAAAGCTACTTCAACTGGCAAGGGCAAACGTGGAACTTCTAAAGTTTCAATAAAGTCCATTAAAGACAAAGCAAACAAATACGAAGATTTAGAGTCAGATGAAGATTACGACGCATTAGTTGATTCTCGTTTAAAACAGTCAAGATAGAGATGGGTGCCTCAGGGTAAATCGTTGACTCAATCAATTAACGCTGATGGGAGCAACGATTAAATATGGCGAATACAATGACTTCCGCCACATATTACGAATTTACTATGCACCGACGCAAGTACAGACTTGCATCGTTTGATAAGTTACTTCGTAAGGCATTAGTGGCAGAAAAAGTTTGTACAGTTGATAGAACTGGGAATATGTATATTAACAATCCTTATGGTTCTCAACCTACAACAGTAGTACAAACACTAACAGGAACATATAGTCCAGCAACATTCACAATCGCTGATGACAGCTTGGTTGTCACAGACGAATTTGTTGTTGGCGAACACATCTATCATCACGAAAAGGTCTTCTCAAAGTTTGACCTTTATATGAATAGGATAGATGAGCAAAACAACTCAATTGCTACAGCATTAGACAAATGGGCATTAAACGAGCTTTGTACAAATGGTAATGGAGCTTACACAACTCCAGCAGGCGGTTTCACAACAGCAGCTAACGTTATTCCTATTTTATCCAACCTACTTTCAAAAGTAGCAGGATTCTCAAATGCTGGAAAGAATTACTACTTAGTAATTGAAAACACAGACCTTCCAGGATTTATTCAAGCATTTGGAGCAGCAGGATTTAACACAGCAGACGCTTGGTTAAAGAACGGATACATCGGTAGCCAAATGAATATTGACTTCTACGTTGTCCGAACAGGAACATTCGCAGATGCTACTACCTCAACAGCTTCAGGAACTAAGACTTGGACTAACTCAGGACACAGAGTTTTCGGAGTTAAAGGTGCAGCAACGTATGCCGCTCCAAGAGGAGTTCATTATGACGAGTTTGGAAGAACTGGTTATACTGGTAGAGAAATATCAACCTATGGATACTGTGGCTTTAAGCAATGGACAAGCACACAGGACTTAACCATTGATATAACATTAACATAGAACACAATTATATGATTGTGTCAAGCAATACTTATGAAATATATTAAAACAGGACAAAAACGTTCAGATGCCAAGAGAAAACTAAAAATAATGGTTGATGATACTGATTATAAGTATCTTAATAGTTTTTCTTGGCAAGTAAGTAAAGAAAATACAGTAGTTGCGAGAATAAATAAAAGAACTATTCTTATGTCGCGTTTAATAATGAATGCTCCAGAAAATTTAGAGGTTGACCATATAAGTGGGAATCGTCTAGATAATCAGCGTTCAAATCTTCGTCTTGCTACGAGTTCTCAAAATAAGATGAACCGTGGACCAAGAAAAGATAATAAATGTGGATATAAGGGAGTATCGTGGCACAAACAAAACAAGAAATGGACGTCAAGAATAATGGCTAATGGTAAATATCAGCATTTAGGTCTGTTTGATAATATATTAGACGCAGTTGAAGCATATAATTCAGCTGCTAAAAAATATTTTAAGGAATTTGCTTGGACAAATAGTTTAAGTTAAACTTCTTATGGGGTAAGATAAGGTGTTAAACCAATTTCACCCATCTGAAAGAAGTTTAACACCACATCTTGCCCCCTAAAAGAAACTAAGCTAAACAAATATGGTTAAAACAAAAAAGAAAACTTCCAAAAAAGTTACGAAAAAATCTCCAAAGGTTTCTAAAAAGGTTGTCGTAGAAAAGGTTATTAAGGTTGAAGTTGTTCAACCAACAGTTGAAGATGGCGATTTCAAGTTAAAGAAAGAACCTGAAGTTTTTGAGCCTCAACCAATTACAAAGGTTCCTAAAACAGAAGGCAAAACTAATAAAGAACTAATGGAAATAGCTAAAGAGCTTGGCATTAAAAATACTGCTAAGATGAATAAAGCTAGATTATTAGAAGTTATTAGTGACCCAACATCTGAAAATACAGAAACAAAACCTCTAGTAAACCCAAACGACCCTATTGATACACATCAAAACGAAGGGTATAAAAGACCTTCAGTCACAAACGTTCAACAAGTTCATACAAAGGAGCAATTCAAGGCTTTAATGGAAGGATATAAAAAACAACATCCAGAAAAATATAAGATTAAAAAGTCGTCTGGTGAGTTTGAAAGAAAATTAAAGGAGTGTATATAATATGAAGAAAAAATTAACAACTAAACAATTTGTTCTAATCGGAGTATTATCATTAGCTCTTATCGGTGGGGTTTCCATCGCAAGTGCTAACCTCTCCTTTATGGACAGAATTGCAGACAAAGCAGGTGAGATATTAGGATTATCTTTATCAGACAAAATTGATATTCCAGTAGAAGATACACTTGCTGGTTCAGGAGGAACGTTCCAGACAGATTGGTATAAGATAGGTAATAGAGTAACTTGGATTAAAAGCGGTCAATTTTCAGACGCCACAACAACTCTATTCTCATTCTTAAACCCAGTTGACCAAGATAAAGCAACCTCAACTAGTGATGTAACTTACAACAATGCAACTCATTGGGTATCTACTTCAACAGCAGTATCAATTAACCTTGATATTACAGGAGTATCTACTTCAAGTGCAGTTATTATTTGTGGAGGAGCATCAGACCAATATTCAACACCAACTTATGAGTTATTTAATTTAACACTCGCAACTTCAACGTTGGGTGTTTATAACAATAACCAAACCACAACCACAGATGGTATTGGTGTAGTTGGAACTGGTTCAGCAACGCAGATTTTATTAACTCACGATTACGATTACTTCAACTGTGTAGCAACTAATGTTGGAGATGCAGATGATTTAGAAGGATTTACAAATCCTGCAAACACATTCAACGGATATTGGAGCGTAGAAGTAATGAAGAACTTACAGTAATTGATTATTCCCTTTGCCCCATTTTCCTTGTAAGGGGCAAAGATGAGCAATTTTAATTAACAAAAAAAACTTATGCAGCTTTATAATCCAATAACAAAAGATAGTATAATTTCCGAGGTTTGGCGAATTTGTGGAGCAAACGAAAATAACTACACAATCAGAGATATAATAGCCAGAGTTAATTCAGCTTTGGACAGATATTTACATCTCGCCTTTCCAGCAGATGCCAGATGGAACTTTGACGACATAAACAAAACATCACCACCAATTGGTACTCAAAGTATAGTATCAGGAACTAACCGATATAAGTTAAGTGCTTTTACCGAAACCCTTTTAAGTTTAATACGACTTGAAATACTTGACAGTGCTGGAGCTGGACTATTTTTAATCCCAGAAAAGATGGACGACTTAGGTAAGATTTATTCAGGAAACACAAGCGGAAGAGTGGGCGGAATAAGCTCAAATACCTTTCAAGAGTTATATGTAAACGCCTCATCAGGCACACCAACTCACTATATTAAATATGGTGATTTTATTTATCTACGACCAAACCCAGATTATAGCGAAACAGACGGACTTCTCGCATATTTTAATAGACCAGCAAGTAAGTTTGAATTTTTGGCTGCTACTATAAGTAATGCCAGCCCAGGCGTATTAACTGACGTTGCCCACGGATTATTAGCTGACGATACGATTATGCTTGAAACTGACGGAGGACTTCCAACGGGATTAGCGGTAGATACGGTATATTACGTTAAAGAAGTATTAACAGCAAATACTCTTACATTGGCGGCTACATTGGGCGGAACAGTAATCAACACCTCATCGGCTGGTTCAGGCATTCACTATTATGTAAAAACAAGCAAAACTCCAGGAATACCAGTAATTCATCACTCCTATTTAGCACAATACGCTTCACTTCCTTATTTAATAGAAAAGAATTTAGACCAAATGAGAACAATAGCTTCACAAATAGCGATAGGCGAAGAAGCAATTCAAGAATATTTTGCGACAAGAGATAAAGATACAAAACCAAGATTAGAAATTAGACAACAAGATAACAAATGAAAAAAGAACAAAAACCATTAGTTATAAGCAACCCTCAAATAGGAATAGGACCAAGTCCACATCTTGGATATGCTGATATGCGGAATATGGACATTTCAAGTATCCCAGGCATAGCAAAACTTAATAATGCTATGGACTTAAAATCAAGCACAACTGTAGTTGGAACTCCACAATGGATGGTTAGAAATCCAGCAACACCAGCAGAGGTTTATGCTTTAGATAGTGGGGGTAAAGTTTATAAGTCAGATGACAGCGGAGCAAGTTGGGCTTTAATGACGGGATTTACCTCTGGAGGACACGGCAACGGATTAGTTATTTTTAAAAACTATTTAATAGTAGCTCGGGATGCTTTTTTAGATATATGCGGAGATGGTTCAGCGACAGGAATAACCAACGCTAACTGGTCTAACTCTTGGCAAGCGATTGATTCTGATTTATTATGGCATCCGATGATTATTTCAAAAAATGACGGCAAAATGTATGGTGGAGCAGGTAAGTATGTATTCTCATTAGAAGAGGTTGCTGGACAAACATTTGCTCCAGGAACAGGAGCGACTTTTACATATACACAAAAAGCATTAGATTTACCATCAAGATACAGGATTAAATGTTTAGATGAATTGGGAAATAACCTGATGTGCGGAACTTGGCAAGGAGCAACTACTCCAGCCAGAATAGCTGAAATTTATCCTTGGGATAGAAGTTCAACATCTTTTGGACAACCAATAGTAATGGAAGAAAATGGAGTCCACGCTATCAAAAACATTAACCAAACATTATTCATTTTAGCAGGAACAGAAGGTAGAATTTATAGTTCTCAGGGACTTATTGCTAACCTTATCGGACAGATACCTAGGAGCATTGTAGATACTGGCGGGAGTATTCCATTGACTTACTTCCCTGGAGCTATTGCTAATTTCAAGAGCAAGTTATTCTTCGGATTAGGTTCATCTTCAGTGATTGACGGAATGGGAACTTGGAGCTTACTTCAAACAAGCAAAGGGAATATACTCAATTTAGAACACGGTATTAGTTCAGGTAATTGGGGAGTATCAGCAGCAATTCAGATTGGAGCAATACTTCCAATGGATACCGATAAGTTATTGGTAGGATTTAAAGACACGACTTATGGAATTGATTTAACAAACACAGCAACATTTTATACAAGTTATGCTGGTTATATTATTAGCCCATTTTATAATGTAGGAACAAATCTTAAACCAAGACAATTTTCACAATTAGAGTTTCAACTAGCTAGACTATTAAGAACTGGTGAGGGAATTAAGATAGAATATAGAACAAATTTAACAGCTTCATTCACAGAAATTGGAACTTATATTTTTTCAGGAACTGTAACATCAACAGTTGAGATAATAAAAGCAGTTCTATCCCATAATGTTACAGCGAATATCCCAGCAAGTGAGTTTATACAAATAAAAATTAGTCCCACGGGTTCAGGAACAACTCCAGAGTGGAGAACATTAACTTTAAAATGATAGAACCAAATATATTACAACCAAACTTAATACCTATAGAATTGGAAGATATAAACATTCAAGGGGGAATGGATATTTCAGCAACACCATTGGCTAATACTCCAATTACCACAACACCATCAAATATAGTTGTTTCTCCTAATGGTTCAGTAATCAATTTAGGTTCTTTACAATCAACAAACTTCAAGGTTGGAACGACTGGCTGGAAATTAGGAGCAGACGGCATTATCAGAGCAGTCGGGGTTATTCTATCGGGAGATATTAAAGCAACAACAGGAAAGATTGGAGCCTTTACAATCAATGCCACAAGTATCTACACAGGCACAGAAGACCATTCAGGATATACAGCTAATGCAGGAGACTTAACAATTTATTCCAATGGCACAGACGCTTCAATTCACGCAAAGAACTTTTACATAGATACATTGGGAGCAATAACAGCTACTGGAGTTACTCTAACAGGAGCTTTAACCACAGGAGCAGGTTCAGCAATAGATGGACAATATATAGGAGCTTTAAGTATTGTAGCGGGAAGTATTGCTAATAACACAATAACATCTGGACAAATAGCTGCCCTTACAATTACCGCTTCAGAAATAGCCAATAATACAATAACAGCAGGACAGATAACAGCTTCAACGATAACAACTTCAGAGATTTCAGGCACAGCAGGGATAGTAGGAGGACAGATAGCCAACCTAACTATCGCCGCAGGTAACATAACTAATCTTACAATCACAGCAGCACAGATAGCAAACGCGACTATTACTGGTGGTAAGGTTGTCCAGAATACCATTACAGGTGGAGCAACAGGAAATATCGCTTTAACAAGTATCGTAGCTGGAAACATAGCAGCCGCAACTATCACTGGAACACAGATAGCCGCAACGACCATAGCAGCTGGTAATATCGCAGCCAATACGATTACAGCAGACCAAATAGCCACTGGAACGATTACAGCAACGCAAATTACAGGAACTTCTTTATCAGCTATTTACGCAGATTTAGGAACAATCACAGCGGGAAATATAACATTAGATAGTTCTGGATTTATTAAAGGAGGACAGACAGCATATAATACAGGAACAGGGTTCTTTTTAGGATATGATACAGATGCTTATAAGTTTTCAGTTGGCGACCCATCTGGAAAATATCTTGCTTGGGATGGTTCTGGTGATTTTATTGTTAATGGAATTGCTTTGGCAGAAGATGTTGAATCTGCCGCTGGTGATTTATTAGTTGTTTCTTCTGATTCAGCAACATCAACATTTTCACAATCTTATGTAAAATTAAAAGAAATTTCTATAGCTAAAAAAGGTTCATTGAGAATTAAATTTAATTTATATTATACTCCAACTGTAGGATATGCGGTTTATGGTAGAATTTATAAAAATGGAGTAGCAGTCGGAACTGAACGTTCAAATTCTTCGGCAAGTCCAGGAATCCAATATTCAGAAGATATTGATGATTTTGAAAAAGGAGATTTAGTCCAAATTTATGCACATACAAGTAGTATATATACACAATCGGGAGTTAATAATTTTAGAATATATTCTGATGCTTATGAAGTAAGCACAGCAATATTATAAAACTATGAACATAAACATAACAATCAAAAAACAAAATTTAATAAAAAAAATATCAGGCAAAGAAGCTCAAGAAGTCGTTCAGAAAGTAATTAACGATTGGTTCGCTAATTTAATAAATAATAAATATCAATCTAAAAAAACATTAACTCAAAAAGTTGATGAATTAAATAAGGAATAAAATTATGGCATTTAATTCTAGTTATTACACATCAAAACAGCAAAAGCTTCAACAGAAACTGGCTAAAATAAAAGACCAATATGTGGTGGACTCTCTTAACTTAGCTCAGAGATTAAGCAGTGAAATACAAGAGATACAGACTGAAAATCAAGAGATTAGCAAAATAATTGAAGAAAATAAACCAGCGGAGAAACCAATAAAGAAAGGCAAATAAAATGGCATTAAAAACACCAAGCGGTATGTCTGAAGAAGACGCAATCGCTTTATCACGACAACAACAAGAACAATTAAGAGCTAATATGCCAAAAGAAAATGAATTGGTTAAACTTTCTATTGGCGAAGGAGCTTATAAATATGGAGTTCAGCAAGGGAACACCATCAACTGGCTTGATACAGGTCAATTTATGCCTCCTCTTACTGGCGGTCCAAGAGGAGAAAGGGATTGGCAAGGCAGAACTATCGGCTCTTGGATTACGGGTGGAACGGCTGGTATTCTTGGTCAATTAGGAAGTCCATCTGCCAGAGAAATAAACGTAGCTGATTATAATTCTCTAAACTTTAGCGAAAAAAATATCGCTTCAAGTCAATTTCTTGAAATGGCGAAAGCTGGACAAGCAATTGGAGCACCAATAACTCCAATATCACCAGTAGTCCCCGATAAATTAACGCCTGAGAGTTCCATATCAGGCATACAGAGCGTGTTTGGAGCTGGTTGGCAACCATCACCTGCCTTTACCCCAGAACTTCAAGCACAAGGCATATTTGGAGCTGTAAGGATAGCTGGAACTAACGAGGTTTATACGATAGGACCAGGCGGAAGAAAAGAAACTGCCGAAAGTTTTTTACAAAGATTTGGAACAGCAGAACAAGAGGGAATAGTAGGAGAGATTAGTAAGGAACAAGCCCTTAAATTAGGAGTAACTGATACGGGTCAAACTCCAGTAGCCCCTCCAGGAGCAATCACTCCAGAGGATATGGAAACAACAGAACAAATAGACCTTACTGGAACAGGTGAAACAACCAATGAATATACAGCCGATACAACAAATGCTGGTATTAACAAAAACGTTGAAACATATAACGCTAGTAAGTCAGATAGAGAAAAGGAACTAGAAACAGAAGTTGGCGACATAACAACTGAAATGAAAAGTTTACTTGAAGAAGCAGATGAAGGAAGGGGAGCAGCTCAGTTAACAGCCGAAGAAAAAGAGGAAGTCAAAGCAAAACAACAAGCAACAGATGACGCTTATGCCGAATTAGAAGCAAAAGAAGCAGAAATAGGAACATTAACTGCTACTTATCAATTAAAAAATCAAGTCATTGAGGGTAAACCAATCACAATGGGTTCTATTCAGGGACAACAGGCACAAGAATACAAGATGTATTTAGCACAAAAAAACCTTTTAACTTCACAGGCATCTTCATTACAAGCCAAAGCATTCGCATTAGAAGGAAAATTAAACCGAGCACAAGATGCTGCTGACCGTAGCGTAGATTTGAAATATGCAGATATACAACAAAGATTTAACAACCAAGTAGCTCTATATGATATAGCCAAAGGTGAATTAACCGAAGAACAAAACATACGATTAGCATCTCTTGAACAATATACAAACCAACAACAAACTATTCTTGATTATCAAATAGATGAAGAAAAAGCATTAAACAAAGAAAAACTTGATTTAATTGGGAAATATTTATTAACCAATGTTGGTTTAGGCAACACACTACAAGAAATAAACGCAGCAGCTCAAGGAACAGCTATTTATAGACAACAGACCAGATTGGCTGGTGGCGGAGGTGGTGGAGGAACAGAACCCGAGCCAGATATTACTGAACCAACAATAGAACCATCTTTAACAGCAGCACAAGTAAGAGATATTAAGTATTTACCAGACCCACCTCAATGGTTTAGACAGAAATGGGAAAAGAAACTCGGTTGGAGAATACCACAACCATATCCAACACGCATACAAGAAGAATGGGATAGATTAAGAACAGAACAAGGTGGTGGAGAAGATGAATTAAACCAGTTAATTAATAAATATATAAATGGCTAATTTTTTCCAAAATATTTTAAAGAAAAAATCAAATATATTTTCAGATATAATTGCAGTAGCTAAACAATTTCCGTCTGCCCTGAAAGAAACTGTCGCAGAATATAAATGGCTACCAGAGGGAGCAAGACCAATCGCTAAAAAAGTTGGTGGATTTTTAGAACCAGAAACAGAAGAAGAAAAATTAACTATGATGGCTATTGGAGCGACTGGAGGATTGACAAGGGTTGGGACAAAAGCTGCTACAAAAGTAATCCAGAAAATAGACCCAGTTCAAAGGGTAGTAAATGTTTTAAAAAGGGCAAAACCAATAAGAGCAGAACAGGAAGCACTTTACACAAAAGCAAGGGGAATTAAGCTAGCTAAATCGCTTGGCGTTGCTAAAAAGACAACTGGAGAAGCTGGTTTCTTTGCTGAAAAAGGAGCATTAAAAGGAAAACTTCCAAAAGCACAATTTGAAACAATTAGAAAAGAAATAGGACAACCAGATATTGATGCTTTATTTAATCAAGTGAAGGAAAGTCCAAAATTAAGTGAATGGGAAAAACTACCAGCAAGAGAAGGTCTTTCTAAAATCTTTGGTGAAACAGGCGGGAATGTTCCTACTAAAAATGAAATATCTTTATTAAAAGAAGTTTTTGGTGAAGATTTTAGAAAAGTTATTTTAAACAAAAGGTCATTGCTACAGAAAATAACAGAAGCTGGGCTTCAACTTGCCAATGTTCCTCGTTCAATAATGGCTTCATTTGATTTATCAGCTCCATTAAGACAGGGTATATTCTTTATTGGAAAACCAAAAAAGTTTTTCTCTTCTTTCGCAAAGCAATTTAAAACTTTTGCTAGTGAAAAAGCATACAAGGCATTGAATGATGAAATTGTCAGTCGTCCTACATATAGAATAATGAGAGATAATAAACTTGCAATTACAGAATTGGGACAAGCAATGACAACAAGAGAAGAAGCATTTATGTCTAACTGGGCAGAGAAAATACCATTAGCTGGAAGAGTTGTTAGGGCTTCTGGGAGAGCATATACTGGATTTTTAAATAAACTAAGAGCTGATGTTTTTGATGATTTTATAAGACAAGGCGAGAAGTTAGGGATAAAAGACCCAAAGTTTCTAAAGAGTGCAGCAAGTTTTGTTAATCACGCTACAGGCAGGGGTTCGCTTGGTGGTCTTGAAAAAGTGGCAGTTCCATTGAATACTTTTTTCTTTTCTCCACGACTAATAACATCAAGACTAAACCTAATCAATCCACTCTATTATACAAAATTACACCCAACAGTTAGAAAAGAAGCTATTAAATCTTTATTTACTTTCGCAGGAATTGCTGGAACAGTTGGTGGATTACTTAAAATGGGAGGGGCAGAGGTAGAAATTGACCCAAGAAACGCTGACTTTATGAAACCAAAGTTTGGCAATACAAGATATGACATTTTAGGTGGATTTCAGCAACCAATTAGATTAGCAGCACAATTAATTAGCGGAAAGATAATTAGTTCAACTACTGGAAAAACAATTACTCTTGGAGAAGGATATAAGCCATTAACAAGAGCTGGTATTGTTGGAAGGTATCTCTCATACAAAGAAGCTCCTTTAATCTCTTTTGCTCATTCACTACTTAAAGGACAAACAGCTATTGGCGAAAAGGTAGATATCCCAACAGAAATAGTAAATAGGTTTGTTCCAATGGTTACGCAAGATATGATAGACCTCTACAAAGAAGAAGGTATAACTGGAATACCAATGGCACTTCCTGCTATATTCGGAGTTGGAGTTCAAAGTTATGGTGGAGTTGAAAGCTATAATTTAAAAGGGAAAGAATATCCAAAGTTAAACGAAGAATTAAACAGATTAAAAACAACGATAGGATTTCCAAGCACATCTGCATTTGGAACAGAATTAAGCAATAAAGAATATAAAAAATTAAGAGAGATTTCTGGGACATTAATTGCTGATATTTTAACTGGAGTTATATCAGAACCAAGTTATGTTGAATTAACTGACTATCAAAAAAAACAACTTATAAATAAAGTTGTTGATAAAATAAAAACAAAAGCAAAGGGTAAATTATTTCCAAAAAAAGATATTAAAAATAAAATAAAGAAACGAATAATTGAAAGAGGAATAGATGAAGAAGAAGCTGAAAGAATATCTGATGAGATTTTAGCCAACGAGTTTTAATAGATTTTACCAGATACTCGGATAATAAAGATTACAGCAATGGCAGATAGAAGCATTCCCCATATTCCAGTTTCGCATAAAGTAGCTAAGGTGAAAATCACAAGAGCAATAATAACTATTTCAGAAAGCGAAGGTATTTTTTTAAAAAGTTTCATATATGTTTAAGTTAATTAAAAATTTTATAGATTATAACTCATAGTTCTTTCTACTCTTAGTGAAACGTTCCTGTATGCTACCCCCTTAGTAGGAAAGGAAACGCAACCAAAGCCTATTGCTCGGTCTTGCTGAAGTTCTAGAAACCCATTGTATCTTGGTAGAACTTAGAACTGACTGTAAATGAGATAGCTTTTGACCCCCTCATTCCTACTTCTTAATCGCCCAATTCACTATTCAGCTTAACGATTAAGCAATACAGATAATAACATTCTGCTATGCTATGCTACCCCTTGAGTTATCAGAGGTATCCGCACGGTAATCATCTACTTATGTCGGCATCCAGCGGAGGATTGATGAATTAGCCTATAGCCTATCCGCCAGTTAAACGATAAATCCCCAGAAGTCGATAAACAAACTGGGGAAGTATCGACTTTTTAATCAAATTGTAATTTAATACTATCAGAAAAAATAAACCTTGTCAAGCTTTTTTAGACAAGTAAATAATGGCTTAACAAAGCCACAAATAATATGCCAATCAACAAAGAAAATATAAGCAAGATAAAAAACTTCTTAGCTGCTACTGATGCCAAGAGCTTGGAAAAAATGAAACAACTTTTAACCTTTGTAGATGAGGATGTTTTGAGTCGTAAAGAATTTACAGAAAACTTTGCCAAGGTCTTGAAGTTCCTTACGGGTCTTAAAGAAAAGAACCAAGGAGAGTTCACAAACCTAAATAAGAATATGTCCGACTTATCTAAAAAGATAAAAGGAGATAATCTTAGCGACCTCACAATCACTAAGAGTGAAATCAACAAACTATTCTCTGGCTTATCAGACAAACTCGGAAAGTTAGTAGATGACAAGATTGCTTCTGTGAGAGATGGATTTGACGGAAAGGACGCTGATGAAGAGAGAGTATCCATAATAGCCTCTGAGAGGGCGTTAGAGAGCGTTACGCCACTTATCCCTACCACAAAGGGTATAAAGCGTGATATACTTAAAATGGGTAAATTACTGCGAAAGGCTCTTAAAAAGAAATTAAAGATTTCAGATATTATAGGTCTTAAAGAAGCATTAAAGAAACAGGGTGTTCACTCATTATCTGGTGGAAGCGGAGGAATAGGGGGAAGCATAAGATATTATGATTTATCGGCAAGTTTAGATGGAAGCACACGAACATTTACACTTCCTGCTTTCGCAAGAGTAGTTGATGTCAAATTATCTTCTGTTCCAGTTATGAGAGAGGATACCGACTATACAATTAATGGCTCAACTTTCCAAATAACTTTCACTTCAGAAATATCTGATAACGATATTTCATCTGGTCAAAGTTGTTGGATTTTATATAGTCAGATGTAATTAAAAACTTATGAAAAAATATATCTTAATAGTAATTATAGGGTTAGTAATAGCAGGTGGTGTATCAGCAAGTTGGTGGTCTGATTTTTTTGGAACAGAAGAATTAGGAAAAGCATCAACTATTTACCAACCAAACATTCTTCCAGAAGCCGACTCTACTTACGATTTAGGTTCTAGTGCTGTTCGTTGGGCAAATATATATGGAGATACATTCTATGGAGATGGAAGCAACCTAACTGGCGTATCTGGAAGTGGGATAGAAAACCTAAACTCTGAAACTCTCGGCTCAATAGGAGATGTATCAACTTCAACTTTAGGATATGGACATTTGATTATGTGGAATGGAAGCACTTGGCAAGATACCGCCACTTCTTCATTAGGAATTAGCGGAACAGCAGGAAACTGGGCTACTTCTTCATCAGATTACTGGTTAACAATTCAAGACACAGCCGACTTAACCGAAGGAACTAATCTCTACTATACTCAAGCAAGAGTATGGGACGACACTTGGGCTTCAACAACCTTAGATACTCTTTTAACTAATTCACAAACCGCTTATGCTTGGGGTGACCACGGCATCGCAGGATACGCCTCCTCAACTGGAATGTATGCTAAGTATGGAACATTAGCTGATTTACAGTTAGCAGTTTCAGATGACTTTCACAATTTAGGCGGAACAGACGCCAACACGACTTATACAGCTGGGACAAATATCACTTTAACGGGAACTCAATTTGATGTAGATGACGCTTTTCTAAAGAATAACGCTTCTGATACGACAACTGGAGGAATTACGATGTTAAGCGGAACGACTACAAGCTCATTTTATATTGGCAACGACCTCACAGTATCGGGCGACACCACAATAGTAGATTTATATTTAACCAATGAAATAGTTTCAGGATATACAACCACAACATTAGGACTATTCACTCAAGCAAATGGACATATAGGAGGTAATTTAACCGTAGATGGCACAGGACACGATAGCTTTTCGGACTTTGTAGCCAACGAACATTTAGATTGGACAGCTTCAGTAGGAACTATCCACTCAGATAACTACACAAATACTACTTATACAGCAGGGGACTTTGCTCATAATTCTTTAAGTGGATTAAACGATGGGGACAGTTATGAACATTTAACAGCTACACAAGTCGCAGCATTACACGCTGAAAGTCATAATATCGCTTCACATTCTGACACCACGGCAACTGGGGCAGAGTTAGATGATTTAACAGACAACTCAATGGTTGATACTTTGCACAGACATAGTGAATTAAGTGCTTCAGATGGGACTCCTGACAGGGCTTTGGTAGTTAATGCTTCTGGGTACGTCGGCATCGGGACGACGACGCCAAATACGCTTATGGTCTTGCATGACGATTTTGGTTCAGGAATTTATGGAGATATTCTTACCTTACAAGAAAATACTGGTAATTCAGGTGCGGGAACAGGGATAAGATTTAGAACAGGCATTACTTCAGGTGGTGTTACGGTGGCAAGAATAAAAGGACTTGATGTAGGTGGTTATGATGGAGCATTAATTTTTGAAGTTGGAAATAATTCAGGTTATTCAGATGCAACAACGGAAATGATGCGTATTACAAACGACGGCAACGTCGGCATCGGAACGACGACAATAAATAGTAGGTTATCCATTCAAGGTGGAGGAAATGATATTCTAAACTTATTTGGAGGTACAGGAACTGAAATGGTCACGGTATTAAATGACGGCAACGTCGGCATAGGGACGGCGAGTCCTGGGTACAAATTGGAAGTGGTTGGGGGTACTCGTATATTAATAGATGCTTCGGCTCTCGAACTTACGAATACTACGGTAGGCTCTCAAGATTACATATCATTTACTGGAGATAATCGTTATTATTATCTTGGGAAAGAAAGTTCTGCTGGAGGAACTATTTTTGGAGGGACATCAGCATACGCAATGGTTATGGGTATGTATTATGCAAATTCGATACAATTTGCTACAGATAATGTGGTTAAGGTTACAATAGACGGAACAGGCAACGTCGGCATTGGGGATACGACTCCAAGTCAGAAATTAGATGTTGCTGGAAATGTTAGAGCAGATGATTACTTAGAATATTCAAGACCAATCCCTAAAGGAGAAGCATTGCCTATAATTATGAATATGAAAAACAAAGAAGACGGGACATTAGACCATAAAAGTTTTCCCTCATTTACTTCAAAAGAAATAGAAATTTCAGAAGTAAAAGATAAAGAAGGAAAAGTTGTAAAAGAAGCAAAAATAATAACCAAAGAGAGTGTTTCACTATCAAGTCAGATTAAGTATCTGATTAAGGGTATGCAAGAACAACAAGAAACAATAGAAGAGTTAAAGATAAGAATAGAAGAGCTTGAAAGTTCTAAAAAAGTTATGGGAGTTGGAGATAGCTGTTCACCTTGCGAAGATTTGAATTGGCGGCAGGAGTTTATAAATTGGATTAAGAGTTATCCACTTGACAATTGAATAAATTTTTGCTAAACTATTAACAAATAACCTTGCGACATAAAACCCGATTTGTTTAATAGTTACTCGCAAGGTTCTATTAAGCCAGTCGGGTTTTGTGTTTAGCCAAACAAATGAATAATACATTTGCAGAGTTCAGGAAATATCTTTTAGTTTCTAAAGGTGTTTCAGACGTAACCATTCAGGGCTACGTGGGCAGTATCAAGCCAATGTTCAGAAGAATGAAAACTCACTACCCTATTTATCCGACACACGAACAGATAACCGACTACATAGCGTGGATGTATGACCAAGAATACTCATATCATTATATCGTAAATACAAGCCTAGCGATAGAATGGTGGACAAAGTTTCACGGATATCCAATAAAGTTAGGCAGACCACGAAAGCCAAGAACAATAATAAAAGATGTTTTAAGTGAAGCAGAGATAACCAGAATGATAGCCATAACCAAGAATATCCGAGAGAAAGCAATAATAACCTTACTGGCTTACAGCGGGATACGAAACAAAGAACTATGCGGATTAAGAGTATGTGATATAAACTTAGGTGATAATATGATTAGAGTGTTATCTGGAAAAGGTAGTAGAGATAGACTTATCCACATATCAGGTGATTGCTCAAGAGTAATGCTTGAATATCTAAACCAATATCAAAGAACACCAGAAGATTATTTATTCACAACATTAGTTAGAAATGAAAAATATTCAAGTTGGGCATTAAGAAAGTTAATGAAAGTTTTATCAAATAGAGCAGACATTAGAAAAAGAGTTTATCCGCATTTATTAAGACATAGTTTAGCAGTTAATTTATTAAGGAGAGGATGTAATCTGGTATTGATACAAAGACAATTAGGACACGCTTATATCAGTTCAACAGAAATCTATATAGCGTCATTTCCTCAAAGAGTTCAGTCACAATATCACTTATTTATACCATCATATTTATGAAACATATAATCACAATCATAGTAATCGCAATAGCAATAATCGGATTAGTAATTTGGTTTGCTAATAATCATTACGAGAAAATGCTTGACCCAAATAATGTTTATAGTGGAGATTTAATAAAGCCCGTAATATGCGAGGTATGCGAAGAGTGTCAGGTATGTGGGAAAATCACAGCAGATAGGATTATAAGCGACAACCCAGCAATAGACCTTCCAGATGGTCTAATAAGGTTTAAATATAAAGGACAAGAATATACAAAGGAAGGTTTAGATGAAGCAAAAATAATAATAGATGCAAAATAATGATTAAAATAGCAATACTATCAATAATAATACTTATGCCATTAACTTGGTATGTAGCTTATAAACAATGGAAGATGACAAAATAAAATATCACGCCTTTATAATAGTATTCATAGCATACTTATTATTTGGGACAAGTATATAAAGAAAGGAAATTTATGGATATAGGACAACTCGCAGAACTCGGTGGAACTGGTTTAATCGCCTTAGTTCTCTACTTAATAGTAAAAATGTTTATCAAATATCTTGAAAAAAGAGATGATAGTTTTGGAACTGTAATATCCAACCATATGAACCACAATACAGAAGCACTAACTAGACTTTTGGAATATCTTAAGAATGGGAAAAAGTAAGCTGTTAGTAACTTTACTATTGACAA
>Ga0207996_1000876_pt1 | contig 23802 bp, 20 predicted proteins | sample AntAceMetag02UKG_FD_184773 | JGI IMG/M metagenome (GOLD analysis project Ga0207996, IMG submission 184773) | Saline lake microbial communities from Ace Lake, Antarctica - Antarctic Ace Lake Metagenome 02UKG (SPAdes) (version 2) | ecosystem: Environmental > Aquatic > Non-marine Saline and...
AAAATTTAGATGGAATATTAAAATTATCTTTAGCTAATGGAGAATTTATTCCCGCTTCTTCAAAAGTTATTTTTGAAACTTCTGGAGAAAGACAAGAATTTGCTTTAGAAGATATTCTTTCTGATGAACCGATAGAAGGAACATATTATATTCAAGAAAAAAATATTTCTGGAAATGGAATGGGGTATGGTTCTGCAGGAGTCAAGAAAATTTACCCAGAAGTTTCTTTCGAATTTAGTTTATATTCCGATTCTAAAAAAATAGAGGAAAATAAATCTGGGGAAAAAGAAATAACTCCTGGTGGAAATGGAGGAGCAAGCGAGGAAGAAGTTGTTGAAGTTGTAAATGAGACTGAAGAAAAAGTTGTTGAAGTTGTAAATGAAACTGAGGAAGAAATAACAGATGAAACTTCTGAACAAATCTTAGAAGAAAATGAGGCTGTTGAAGAGATAGGTGAAATAGAAGCAGTAGAAGATATTGTCGCTGAAGAAGTCGCTGAAGTAATAAGCGATGTGAGTGAGGTTGAGATAGTTAGTGAGGAAATAATTGAAGAAGAAACTGAAAAACAAATTAAATCCGAGGAGAAAGAAGTCAAAGAAGAGAAAGTTTCTGAGGAAGTCAAAGAAGAAGCCGCGCCTATAACGGGAAATGTTATTTCATCTATTTTTAGAAGTTTTGCTTCATTGTTGCAGCTTACACCGACTGGCCAAGTTACCTTAAATCTTGAGACAATTGTTTCTGGGAAGACTTCAGTAGATAGTCCTTTCATCTATAATTTAGAAAAAGGGCAAACCGCAGAGTTGGTTTCTGGAAGTGTGATGAGTGGTTCTACAGAACTTGACGACGGAGAGATACAATTTGAAATTTCAGGAGATAGCGTGATTGTTTCTACAGATTATTTTGAAACAGAAGAGGGTTTTGGATCAGATTATTTAGAGGACGAATTGCAGGTTTTTGAAATTAATATTTCTACTATTAATTTAAATTTTAGTAAAGGAGATTTGAATATAAGTTTCGTTTATGAAGGTAATGAAATTATTTCTTTATCTACTGTTTTACAAGAAGGAAAAATTGAAGGAGGGAATGAGTCGGTTTTATTAGAAGTTCCAAAAATCTCGTTAGAAAATTTAACAGAAGAAGAAAGGCAAGTTATTATTAAAGAATTTGGAGATGTTTTAATAAAAACTACTAAGTCTGAAGTTGTAAATGGAAGATTAATTAGAAATTATAAAATTGGAGATTATGAGTTGATAGCATCTTATGATTATGAATCAAATATAACAGATTCTCTTAATGAGCAAATGAGAAAAGATAAACTTAATTTTTTAAGAGATTTAATTAAAATGATTTCGGAAAATGAAGATGCTTCCGAAGGTGTAGTTGAGTTTTTGGGAACTTCAAGTTTTTAAATTAAACAAAGAGTTTTTAAATTAGTTTTAATATATATTAACAGTATAAGGAGGTTAAAATGAAGAAAATAGTTATTGCGATTATTGTGTTGTCGGTGTTGCTGGTTGGAGCTTTGAGTTATATTGGATATAGTTTTTATTCTGATGCAAAATTACAAAATCAAATGGAAATTTATCAGGGTGGAGCGCAGTATGGTTATGAACAAGCAATTGCTCAACTCGTGCAGGCTGTTAGTTCTTGTGAGCCAGTTCCTGTGACGTATAACAACCAAACAGTTAATCTTATACCTGTCGAATGCTTACAACAGTAGTTATTGAGGATAGATATGAGTTCTAAATATTTATAAATCATAATTGTTTAGTTTGACGATGGAAGATTGTGATTATTTTGTTGTTGGCATATTTTTATTATTGTTAATTCTTACATTTGTTTCGGCTCCTATTAGTGAGAATTATGCAGATAATTATTTGGTTACGGATGGAGGAGGAGAAAGTATGGATTCTGTTAATTTCGATACGAGTCTTGTTGGCGGAATTATCTCTGGAGGGTCGAGTTCGGATAATTATATTAATCAGTTGGGAGTTTTTTATGGATTAAATAGTCCGCCGAATAATCCTGTAGTTTCATTGAATACTTCAAGCGGGGATAATATAACTTCAGATAATCTTTTATGTAATGCGTTTGTCAGTGATATTAACGATAATGGAATAAAAGTGTATATAAAATGGTATTTGAATGATGCTCTAAATTTAAGTGCTGAATATTCTGGAGTTGTAAGCGGGACAAATTTTAGCGCAATTCTTAATTCCGGAAACACGACAAAATATCAGGTCTGGTCTTGTGGCATGAGACTTTATGATGGAATAGAATATTCAGATTGGGTCAATTCAAGTAATTTAACAATTCTCAACGCTGCGCCTGTTGTTACATTATCTTTTCCTGTAGATGGTTCATCGACTATTGATAGAACTCCCCTGTTTAATTGGAGTGCGAGTGATGCAGATGACGATAGTATGACTTATGAGATTAATATAACTCCTTATTACGGGAACAATCCTTCTGTTCTTGATGTTAGGTATGAGATTGGAATGATTGCTTCAAATTATACCCCTTCGCTAGATTTGCAATTGTTATATGATAACGGATATTATTATAAATGGAAAGTGAGGGCAGATGATGGAGAAGTGAATGGGAGTTGGAGTTCTGATTGGTCGTTTAATATTTCTTCGGAGGTAAGCATTAGTATGATTGTTGATGAAATTTATTTTGGTAATTTGGCGATTGGAGAATCGAATAGCACTGAAGAGGGGCTTGCGCCTTTTAGGTTAGAAAATAATGGAACTGTTTTGGTAAATGTAAGTGTGAATGCATCTTCATTGTGGACTTCAGAAACAAGTGATAGCGAGTATTATCAGTTCAAGGTAGGCAATGTTAGCGGAGAAGAGGGCTCCTTTGATTGGGCAGGGTCTATAACGAGCTGGTTTAATATGCCTTTGACGGCATATGTTGTTGCAGTTAACGAATTAAATTATAGCGATGATAGCGATAGTGTTGAAGTAGGCATTAATATGACGGTGCCATCTGGAGAAAGTCCAGGAATGAAATCTTCATCTATCGTGTTCTTAGCGGAGTTGGCGGAATAATGGCACCGAGTGTATCCATGGAGGGCAAAAATAATAATTTATTGAAAATTGATTTGGTTTTAATTATAGGTAGTTTGGCTACACTGGTTTTTTTGGTAGGGTATGTTAATCCGTTAGTTATTGCTCCATTAGATAATTATGAAACTTCTGAGAGAGATATTCTTTTCTCAATAGAGAAAGCAGAGAACTTGATTATTGACGACAATATTGATTTTACAACCCCTGATGAATATAAAATTAAGGATGGATTGAAAATAAGTTTGGAGCCAGGGAAATATTATTGGAAGGTTACCGGAATTCTAAATAGTAATGTTAAAATATTGACGATTAAGTCGGAAGTTAATTTGGAGCTGAGGAAGATTGACGATGAAAATTATGGAGTTGTTAATGCGGGAAATGTCCAGTTGAATGTTGATATCTATAATGGAACAGAGATGATTGATAATGTAAGGTTGAAAGTTGATGAAGAGATGGAGTCACAGGGAGTTAAATTTATTGGAGAAATGGGATGAAAAAATTAGTTTTATTATTGATTGGGATTTTTATGATTAGTTCAGTTTATGCTCTGGGAGTTACGCCCGGAAGAACTACTATTGATTTTGAACCTGGACTTCAAAAAAATATTGGACTGGAAGTTATTAATTCTGGAGCCAAGGATATAAGTATTATTTTGTCGGCCCAAGGAGAATTGGCAGAATATATTACTCTTTCTTCTGAAACAATTTTTATTCCTGCAAACCAGTCGAAGACAGTAAATTATAATATCAATTTTCCTGAAAGTTTAGAGCCTGGACTTCGTACTGGAAAAGTGTTTATTATGGAGATTCCTGATAGCAGCGAACTGGGAAGTTCTGCAGTTTTGGCAACGTTGGCAGTTGTTAGTCAGCTTTATGTCAATGTTCTTTATCCTGGTAAATTTGCTACCTCAGATATGATTATTTATAATGCAGATGAAGACGGAGAGGCAACTTTTGTTTTTCCAGTTGTTAGCCATGGAGAGTTTGATTTAACTTCAGTGAGAGCCAATGTTGATATTTATAATTCATTGAATGAAAAAGTTGATAGTTTTAATACAAATTCAATTGAAGTTCCTAGTGGAGAAAAAAAGGAAATTATCTACAAGTGGAAGGCAGATGTTCCTATTGGAAATTATAGGGCGGCGGCAACGGTGATTTATGATGATGGAAAGATTAATTTAGAAAAAACTTTTAGTGTTGGTGCTAAGGAATTGGAATTGCAAGAGATTAATGTTAATGATTTTAGTTTGGGAGAAATTGTAAAATTAGAAATGCTTATTGAAAATAAATGGAGTGAGATTATTAACGATGCTCATATAGAAACAAGAATTAAAAACGAAGCAGGAGATGTTGTTTCAAGTTTTGATTCGGCAAGTTATGATATTGAAAGTTTGTCTAAACAGGTGTTTGTTTCTTATTGGGATACTGCAGGGGTTAAAGTTGGAAATTATGATGCAGATGTTTCAATTTATTATGACGATAAAAGTTCAAAAAAGAGTTTGGAATTTCAAGTTGAGGAAAACGAATTAACGATTATTGGCTTGGGTTATGTTATTTCAGACAGTGGTGGAGAGTCAAATAATTTGATTATAATATTAGTAGTTGTGATTGTTTTATTAGTGCTAATTAATTTATTATGGTTCTTTTTGTTAAGGAAAAAATTGAAAAAATAATTTTTAGTTAGTTTTATATAATTTGTTTATTTGATAAAATTATGAAGGTGATAATGTTTTATATAATTTGTATTTTTGTGTGTGGTGGTGTTTTTGCAATTTCGGGTGTTAATCCGAGAAGTTACGAGGTTAATTTTGAACCAAATTACGAAGGAGATTTTAATTTTAATTTTGTTATTGATGGGGGTTCCAGGGTAGCTTTATCCGTTGAAGGAGGTTTCTCGGAATATATTAGCTTAGATAAGAAGAAAATTTCAGGTCGTGAAAAGGTTGTCGCTTCCTTGAAATTACCCTCAAAGGTGGATAGTTCAGGCATTAATCAAATTAGAATTATAGCAGGAGAAGTTGTTGGGATTATTGAAGTGAAGGTTCCCTATCCTGAGGAATATATCGAGCTAGGGCTAAGTGTCCCAAATATTAATGTCGGAGAAAATGTTAATGTTAACTTGGACATATTCAGTAAGGGAAATGGCTCTGTTGTTGTTGAGCCGAAAATTGAGGTCTATAAAGATCATGAAAAAATTGAAATTGTTAAAATTGAGAGTATAGAGATTAGTGGCATGGAGTCAAAGATGTTCAGTATAACTCTTGATAATTCAAGTTATTCTGCTGGAGATTATTTTGTGATTGCTATTGTTGAATATGACGAGAGGACTGCCTATTTAAAAAATCCATTTAGGGTTGGAGAGCCGATGGTAAGAATTTTGAGTTATACCAGAGAGTTTGGGAAAAATAAGATTGATAAGTTTGAAATTGAGGTTGAAAGTTTGTGGAATAGTAATATGAATGATTTATATGCAGAAGTAAAAATTCTTGGATTGGAAGATGTTGGGTTTGTTACGCCTGTTGTTGAATTGGGAGCATGGAGAACTGCAACAGTTATAGGGTTTTTGAATAGTGTAGAAATTACAGATGATAAATTTGAGGCAGAAATAATTTTGCATCATGGTAGCGAAGTGAGTTCTCGTGTGGTTCAGTTGAAAATTAGGGAAGGTTTTGATTATATTCTTTGTAGTGTTTTCATGGGGTGTCTGGCTGTTCTCGGGATTTTATTCTGGAGAGGGAAGATTTTTGTTAAAAAATACAAAAAATACAAAAAATAGGAAAGATGTTTAATGGGAAATAGCTTTTTATATCACGAATTGCTTATTATTTAATGAAAAGTAAAAGAGCGTGGGTAGTGCTGCTGATTTTGTTTTTATTAGTGTTGGGTTTTTTGAATATGACGACGTTTCATTTTTTTGGGGTGTCCTTATCTCCTGTAGTTATGACTGGGAAAGTAGTCGAGTCAGGTTTGGTAAGAATTTATGTTGAGGGAATTCCTAGAATTATTACTATTCATACTCCTGAGGATATAACTTATGATTTCAATGATTATACTTGCTCGGGGTTGAATCATCCGAAATGTGGTGATTATAGATATATTCTTCCATTAAATGTTTCAGCTGATTTTTTTGTTGATCCGGTGGGGGGATGGAATTTTTCCCTTTATGATATGAAGCATGGCGTCTATATCGAGCAGGATACGGCATTTAGTCCGAATATAACTATTAATGCGGTTCGGTGGGAAAACTTGTTGTCTGTCTCTTCTCAAGAAGAGGATGCTGGATGGGTAACTCAAGATGTTATCTTTACGGTCGAGGTTCCTAACTCTGCTCCGGTTTTAGCGGATATAGATAATCATGTTTTTGTTTGTGAAAACGAAAGACTAGATAAAAGATTTAATGCGACGGATGTTGATGAAGATAGTTTGAGTGATTCTATTTCTCCTCCTAACCCTTTTTATACAGATTATCTTGGGAAAAAAAGTTATATATATAATATGTTCAGTATAATTTCTGGGCCATTGGGGAAAAGCGATTTGGGAGATTATAGTGAAACTATTTCTGTTGTAGACCCTTATGGGCAAAGTGATAGTACCTCGATAAATATAACAGTTATTGAAATTAATAATGTTCCTGTGATGGAAAATATTGGGGCGCAAACGGTTTGGATGAGTGGAGCTGATTCTACATTTTATCACCAAAAAAACGTATTAGATACAGAGGACGGTCTTTCTTCTGGTGGAGCTATGAATTTTGATATAAGTTGGGGCAATAATGAAAATCTATTTGATATAAATAGTTCCACTGGAGTTATGAATTATACGCCGTTAGAAGGACATCAAGGTTCCGGTAGCTTAACTTACTCTTTGGTTGTTTGCGTTGAAGATAATCCATTGGTAAGTGCTCATGACAATATTAGTTTGTGTCTTCCAAGAAGTGATAATTCAGAATCTGTTTGTGATAGTTTTAGTCTTACAGTTACCGACGAGAATCGGGCGCCGACAATTGCAAGTTATACTCCTGAAACACCCTTAATAGTTCCTGGAACTACTACAACAATTTTTAATGTAGCAGTAAGTGATGATGATGGAACGGTGCCGGATATTGACTGGTATGTTAACGGAGTTTTGAAAGAGGAGAATGAAAATAAATCTAGTGATAGTTACAGTTATGCTTTCGGTTGTGGAGTTTCTGGAAATTATAATATTTCAGTTGTTGCAAGTGATGGTTTATTGGATACTTCGCAAACTTGGAATATCAGCGTTACTAATGTTGATTGTCCTGTACAAGAAGTTTCTAGTGGTGGCGGTGGTGGCGGTGGTGGCGGAGGGTCCAGTCTTGGTGTTATTTTAACTGAAAAATGGGTTTGTGATGACTGGGAAGTTTGCCAAAATGCCAAAAAATCTTTTGATATAGGGGTTTTATCTCCAGAAGATTATTATTCAACAAAGGAAGTTTGTGCTCAGAATAATTACGATGACAGGTTTTGCGGTTTTCAATTGACAAAATGCTATGATATTAATTATTGTAACAATTCTGTTTTTAGTGTTCCTCCACCTTCTGAGATGCAAGTATGTCCTTTTACCGAGGACCCTAATTGTGCAGACGGAATTACTAATTGCCATGATGGTTCTTGTGAATTATTAGTAGATTGTGGCGGTCCGTGCTCCTCATGTGCTAGTTGTTCGGATGGAGTGCGAAATCAGGGAGAGTTTGGAATAGATTGTGGCGGTCCGTGTCCTTATGCTTGTGATGTCGAAAAACCATTTGGTGGGGTTAGTTGGTCTTTAATTATTTTAATTATTCTGGTATTTATATTAATAATTTTTGTTGGGGTTAAGATTGCTAATATTATTAGATATAGATTTTTACTTAGTGAAAAGAAATAGGCTGGAAGAATTGAAGATATATTTTAGATAATAATTGTGAGATCACAAACTTTAAATACTTTTTAAAACCCTCATTAGGTATAATGAAAGGAGTACGACAGTATTTAGAAGGGGCATGGCAGAAATAATTTTTAAGGATAATAGTATTCAGACAGGTCATCGGATTAAGATACCGAAGGCGATTGTTGATACATTGGATTTAAAAGTAAAGCAAAAGATAAAGATCCGTTTTGATGTTAATAAAAAAAAGATGGTTGTGGAGGTTGATGAAAATGAATAACCCATTGGGTCATACCCTTTCAGGGCACGAGAACCTTTCTTTGAAAGGCAAGAACCTGCAGATAGGTGATTCTGGAAAAGGTAATTGGGTTTTGATGCTTGGGCTGTTAGCTGTTGGGATGATGGTGTTTGTTTTGGCGACCACTCCTCAATGGGTAGGATATGATGTAAATTATACAACTGTTGAAGAAATTGTTTATAATCATAATTTTAGTGCTAATATAACAGGTTTTAATAATGATATTAGTTTTGGAATTGATACCAATGAAGACATTAGTTGGACAAATGCATCGGGGACTTATAATGTTTCTATAGGTGTAATTTCTGCATGGATTTTAATGACTGATTCCTCCACAGGAAATTTTACAATCAATGCAACTTGTGATAACCAGACAGGTCTTTTTGTAATTCCTATCCAGGCTACAAACAATACAGAAACAACTCTCTCCGCAGGTGCTCCTTTTACTTTTATAATCAATGCCACTAACGATGCTCCAGAATTTAAGTTGGATGGTATAGGGGATAGTTATACATTTGATTCTACTGGAGATACTCAAATTATTTTTTTGAATGCAACAGATGAGGAAGATCATTTTCCTTTGAGTTTTAATGTAACTTTTAATTCTACTAATTGTACTCATGGGGCAAACACGGGCTACACAAATAATGAAAGTTGTAATCTTTTTGATTTCGGTTTGACTCTTGATGATATTGTAAATGAGTCTGCCGTTATAAGTTTCGCTCCTAACTCAAGTCATGTTGGAACCTATTGGGCGAATGTTTCGGTTATGGATGCTGCAGTGCTTCATGATTGTCCTCATGATTATTGTGATGCGACTTATAATACAACTAATTTAACGACATATTATTCCAAGATGGTGATGTTTACTGTTGCTGGCGTATTGGAAGTAGATATTTCAAATTGTACAAATGCAACCTTGATGGAAGATGAGCAGTTTAATTGTATTATTGTAATTACCACTCCTGGAGCGAACGATGATTTAACTCTTACGAGTGTTGCGACATTTAGAGCAGGTGGGGATTCTGGCAATTATAATGAAAGTTTGTTTTATCCAGGAGGGAGTGTTTCTGCCTCTAATTTTAATTATAATGTTTCTATTTCATTTACTCCCACTAAGGTAGATGTTGCAAATTTGACAATTAATTTTACTGCAGACAATGGTGTGGCGTCTCCAGTTTCCGAACAAATTTGGATTTATGTTAATTTTACTGAATCAAATGTAGTGCTGGATGCAATCAATGATTTAAATGGTTCCAGCGCTCTTTATGAAAACTATACTTTTCAGGTGAATGCAACAGACGAAGATTTGCTTATTCTGGATAATACTGTAAAGTCAGAAATTTTGACTTTTGATTCAAATACAAGTTGGGTTAGCGTTACTAAGCTTGGTCATTCGTCAGGCGCTGATTATATTACTGCCAATATTAGCGTAGATTATAATTATATTCTTGCAAATTCTAGCACAGGAAATTATACAATATTAATTAATGTTACAGATACAGCCTCGCCTACGAACAACACAGATAATTATACTTTTGTAATTGAAATTTTAGATGATATTGCGCCCGAATGGAATGATACACTTAGGAGTCCAATGAATTTTAGTCTTATCGAAGGGACGTCTTTTACGTATAATGTTAGTATGAATGTTAGCGATTCAGATATAAATGATACAATTACATTTTATTACAAAAATGATTCGGCAGAATTTTGTTCTTTAAATTCCTCTACCTTTAATTCTACCTCAGGAATGATTAGCTTTACTCCGACTGATTGTGATGTAGGATACCATGATGTAACAATTACTGCTGGTGACGGGAAGCTGAATAGTTCTCATGAGTTTAATTTTACGGTAAGCAACATTGATGATAATCCCTTGATAGAGGCACTTAGTGCTAATAATGGGACTCCTCAAACTATTAGTGAAAAATTTAACTTAAAAGTTGCCGAATCTAACGAAGTTACTTTTGAGTTAGTAATTGACGATGACGATTTTCTAATTCCTATGGGGCAAAAGAGTTTCTATAATGAATCTTTAACGATAAATGTTACGGCTACAAATTCAAATGACTCTGAAAAAGATTTGTTTGAATTTTCGTTTGTTGAATCTGAAAATCCACATTCCCAGAGTATTTCTTATAACGCGACCTTTACTCCAAATGGCACCCAGGCAGATAATTATACTATTCTGATTAATATTACAGATAATTCTTCAAATTCGGTTACCAGAACTTTTTTCTTGAATATTAGTGAAATTCAAAACGATCCGATATTGACAACATTTGAAAATCAGTCACTTACAATTTATGACTATCTTAATTTCACCGTAAATGCAACAGATGATGAAGATGATGAAGATGCTAATCTTAATTTTAGTTATTCTATTGCTAATTTGAGTGTTGGTTCGCCGAATCTTACAATTGGTAACAAGAGTGGGATAGTTGAATTTGACATGAATTCTAATAATTCTTATTCGGGAGTGTGGAATTATAGTGTAACTGTTACGGATTCCGATAGTCAAACAGATTCTCAAATATTTTATCTTTATGTTTATGGGGATTTAACACTTACAGGCCCGACGACAGGAGATGTTTTCAATCTAACTGAAAATAGTGCGAGTATTTTGAATTTTACAATTAGTCATTCGGTAGCGAATAATTTGACTTATGAACTTTGGGTAGATTCAATTAGTTGTAGTTATCAAAATAGTTCTAACTGCACTTATGGAAATTTAACATTAAGAGAAACGGCGAATTCTTTTGGTGACGGAAGTGCTTACAATTGGACCTTTACACCAAATTATACCGACGAGAGTTATGGGAATTATAAGAATTTAACAGTAAGTGTTTATTCAAACAACACAGAGCTTAGCTTTGCTCAACGGATTTCGATTATGACAAATTTTAGTTTTAAGTTAAACATTAGTCATATTAATATGCCTATAATTTTTAACGCTACATCTTGTACTTCTATTCCAAATAAAGAAGTTGCATGGACAGGAAGTGCAGATTATGATTTAAGTAATTGTTTTTTCGATGCAGATACTTCTGATAATTATTATTTACAAGAGGTCAATTTTAGTGTAAAAAGTCAAGCATCTTCAAGCGAAGTTTATGCTGATGGTAATATAATCCCAGCGAATGTATCTTATAATTCTTGGCAATTAAATTTTACTACATATAGAACTTCGGAATTTTCAGAAATTATAATTTTAAGTGCAAGTGATATTGATAGTGTTACTAATGAGACTATTAATACTGCGGAGAGTGTTAATAATTTTACTATTACATTTGTAGCGCCAGAGACTGAGGTTGTTGTGACTCCATCTCCTTCAACTGGAGGCGGAGGCGGAGGAAGTACCAAGCTTAAACATTTTTCCCTTAAGTTAGTTGTTCCGCAAGACATAATTATTTCTGATAAAAATTTTATTGACATTCCTTTTACTATTCAGAATAATGGACAAATGGATTTGAAGGGAATTAATTTAAGTAGTTTTGTGAAGTTTAATGATATGTTTACAGACGATGTTAGCATTTCGCTTGGTGATAATTATATTGATCAATTGAAGTTTGGAATGTCTGAGGATTTCACTATGAGGATTATAGCTAATACGCAAAGATCTGGAAAATATAAAGCGACTATTTTGGCAGATGTCACTTCTCCAAAATTTTCAGATTGGGGAGATTTTATTATTGAAATAAAAAAAGCAAATGAAAGTGAAGCAGAGCAAATCTTGATTTTTACGGAGAAGATTCTTTCGGATAATCCTGAATGCTTAGAATTGACAGAGGTGCTTCGACGGGCTGAGGCCGCATTTATACTTGGAGAATATTCGAATGCGATGAGTTTGGGACGAGAAGCTATTGAGGCTTGCGAGGATGCAATTGAGACAAACGAGCAAATTAGATATAAAATGGAAGGAGCCGTTAGAGATAATTTCTATTATATTCTATTTGCTACTCTAACTGTATTTTTTATGGGATTTGTATTTTATGTTTATAAAAGGGTAAGGTTTAATAAATATAAAGCGGATGAATATATATGAGGTGATTAATGGTTAAAAATAATGATATAAAACAAATACTTCTTGAAGTGGAAAAAGAAATGTCTAAAGTAGTTGTCGGCCAGAATGATATTATTCATGGACTTTTAAGGGCAGTGATTTGTGACGGACATGTTTTAGTTGAGGGTGTGCCAGGAGTGGCTAAAACCTTGATTGTTCGAACAATGGCGAGAATCCTTGGATGTGATATGAAACGAATACAATTTACTGTTGATTTGTTGCCAACGGATATTACAGGCATTATGAGCTATGCTCCTAAAAAAGGTTTTGAAATTATAAAGGGTCCTGTGTTTACAAATTTTATTTTAGCTGATGAAATTAATCGTAGTCCGCCGAAGACACAGTCAGCTCTTTTGGAGGCTATGCAAGAAAAGAATGTAACAATTGCTAGAGAGACTTACGGTTTACCAATTCCATTTTTTGTTATGGCTACGGAAAATCCATTGGAGGTTAGTGGGGTTTATTCTTTACCTGAAGCTCAAATTGATAGATTTTTGTTTAAATTATTAATGGATTATCCAACAAGTGAAGATGAAAAGGCAATTTTAAAGAAAAATATTACAATAAATAAATTCGAAGATTATGATTTGAAAGCAATATTAAATCCGAAAAAAATTTTGGATTTACAGGCGCAAGCCAAGAGAGTTTTTACTTCTGAAATTATTGAAGAGCACATTGTGAAGATTGTTAAAGAAACAAGAAATAAGACGGGAGAGTTTGGCAAGTATATTTCTTATGGGGCATCACCTAGAGCATCAATTGCTTTGTATATTGCATCTAAGGCTGAGGCACTTATGTTGGGACGTGATTATGTTATACCTGAGGATGTTAAAACAGTTGTTTTCCCGGTATTAAGACACAGGATTATTTTAAATTATGAGGCTGAAGCGGAACAGATTACTACGGACGAAATTATTAAACATATTCTTAGCAAGGTTAATACTCCTTAGCAAAGTATAGATAAAATCATGGAGATATTATTTTTCGTATGGCGAACAAATTAGATAAATTAAATACTATAAACAAGGAGGTAGCGGATGATGGGCCCAAGTTACATAAGGGTAAATTTTTAGTTGATTTTCCAAGAGCAATAGCTAGGTTTGAAAATACAATGCATAAATTTCCAGTGAAGAAGATTTTATATAAAACAATTTTTAGAGGAAGAGGGTTGGAGTTCGATTCATATAGAACATTTGGTCCAGAAGATGACGCAAGTTTAATTGCTTGGATGGCAAGTTTAAGGTCGAATGAACTTTTGGCAAAAAAGTACATTGAAGAAAGAGATTTGAATGTTTATTTTTTAGTTGATGTTTCAAATAGTATGCTTTTTGGTTCGGCAAATAAATTAAAGGCAGAATATGTTGCGGAATTTGTGGTATCGCTTAGTCATTTGATTATTGGGTCGGGAGACAAAATTGGATTAATTATGTTTAGTGATGAGGTGGTTAAAATATTACATCCTTCAAGGGGCAAAAATCAGTTTGCACTTTTTGCAAAGTTTCTTTCAGATTCAAGTTTGTATGGAGGAGGGTTTAATTTAAGTAAAGCAATTGGGCATGCGCTTCAAATAACCAAGTCACCCTATACGGTTTTTATTTTGGTGTCAGATTTTATTAAGACAAGAAAAGATAGCGATAGGGATTTTCGACTAATGGGTTCAAAGTTTGAAACATTAGCAGTTATGGTTAGGGACCAGATGGATGAAGAAATGCCAAAAACAAAATACCAGTTCTCAATACAGGACCCATATTCAGGTAGGCAAATGATTTTAGATCCTGAGGTTGTAGCGAAAAAGTATAAACAAAATGCTATTAAGCAAAAGGGAACAATGAAGAAATTATTTAAATATGCAAAAATCGACTTGTTGGAATTAATGACCGACAAAGATTTTGTGATGCCGGTTTCAATTTTTTTGAAAAAACGTGCGAAGGAAGGTAGAATTTAATGGGGATTTCCTTTTTATATCCAAGATTTCTATTATTATTATTATTGGTTCCGTTTTTTATTTTTGTTTATTTTTTTAGTCTTATGTATAATAAAAAGAAGGCGGTTTTATTTGCAAATTTTGAAGCCATGGAAAGATTTTATGATATTGAGTTTTTTTCTAAAAACTTCTTAGCGCTATATGCAAATCTTTTAATTTTAGTTTTGCTTATTTTTGCTTTATCGGGTACGGCCATTTCTTTCGATACTGATACTTCTGCTTTTTCGTATGTTATAGCAATTGATACCTCGAGTAGCATGTCAACCGTTGATGTTTTGCCGAATCGGCTTGAGGCCGCTAAGAATGAGGCCAGAGATTTTATTGACTTACTTCCAATTGGTGTTGAAGTAGGAATAATTGGATTTTCGGGAGATGCTACAGTGCTGCAAACACTGGATAGTTCGAAGGTAAAATTAAAAATGGTTTTGGATTCGGTTGATTATGGAGCAATCCAGGGCACAAATATTTATAATGCACTACTTGCCTCAAATAAACTTTTTGGATTAAAGCGAATGAAGTCTGTAATTTTGATTAGTGATGGACAGTTGAATGTTGCTGATGCTCCGCAGATTATCCGTTATGTTAATAGAAATAATTTAATTGTAAATACAATTGCAGTTGGTACCGAGGAAGGAGGGTTGACAGACTTCAATACTATTTCTAAAATTGATGAAGATTTTTTGAAATCGTTATCGTTTAATAGCGGTGGACAATTTTTTAGAGTTAAGGATATAGGAGATTTGGATGAGTCGTTCAATACATTAATTGGCGAAACGCATAAGCAGGTGACGATTGATATAACGTTTTATTTATTGTTGATTGCCATTGGCTTCTTTAGTATTTTGTGGGTTCTTTATAATTTAAGATTTAAGATTATACCATAAATATTTAGGGTTTGCTCTCATAGAATTTTTCTCTGAACAAATTTCGATTTACCTTTTCTTTTTCAATGATTTTTTTAAATGGCATTAATTTTTGAAACCATCCTTCATTTTCGGGAGAGCCACAAATTGCTGAAGCAAATCGTTTTATTTCTTTTGAAATAATATTTGTTTCATCAAGGAATGTAAGAGGAGTTTTCGCATGTAATGATTGGGCCATTTTTTTGTGGTCTCTTATTCTTGCAAGAACTGGAATTTCGGAAATTTTTTCTATTTCTTTTAAGCTGTATTCATGTTTTGGTGAGCGGATTCTATTTACAATTATGCCTTCGATCGGCGTTTTTTGTTCTTGTGCTATTTTCGCGGCCTTGAGCGTTGTTGTCAGAGTTACATTGTCTGGAGAAGTTACGAGAAAAATTTTATCTGCTGTTGCTATTACGGGTTTTAATTCTTCATAATTTGGAGAGGAATCTATTATTATAAAATCGTATCTAGATTTAAATTTATTTAGAATTTTTTTTAATTTAAAGGGGTCAACTTCGTCGTGATAATTCATTGATGCTGGAAGAATGTCAATGCCGTGAGATTCGTAAATTGCATTGTGGAGAGGAGTTCCCGCCAGTGCATCGTGGAGAGTTAAATCGCTTGTTAGGTCTAGGTAGAGTCCAATGTTTGGGGCAGAAAAATTAGCGTCGACTAAGAGGACTTTTTTATTGAAATTATTAACTAGAGAGGAAGCTGTTTCTAACGCTAACGTAGTTTTGCCTACTCCGCCTTTAATAGATACGAATGCTAGAATGTTTGTCATTTTATCACCTAAAGTAAATAACAATTTGGGATATATAAGGGTTTTGGGAAATTATAGTTTTTCAAATTTTATTTCTTCATGAATTAGTTTTCTAATCGTGTCTTGTATATCTGCGGTTTTAATTCTTTTTTGTTTTCCGTCATCTCTGTTTCTAATTGTTACGGATTTATCTTCTTTAGATTCGTTGTCTACTGTGATACAAAAAGGAGTTCCAATTTCGTCGTTTCTTGCATATCTTCTTCCGATGCTTCCCGATTCATCATAAGCAACATTCCATTCTTGCTGGAGTTCTTTATAGATTTGTTTTGCAGTTTGAACTAATTTCTCATCTTTTTTTACCAATGGTAATATTGCTACCGTAATAGGAGATATTTTTGGAGGCAATTTTAAAACTACTTCATTTTTTTTATTCAGAGTGTAGGCGTCGCATAATATTGCAAGAAGCATCCTTCCTATCCCAAACGATGGCTCTATTACGTGTGGCAGGATTTTTTCTCCCGTTGTTTCTTCGAGGTATTCTAACTTAGAACCTGAGTGCTTTTGGTGTTGCTTTAGGTCAAAGTTTGTTCGGTTTGCTACTCCTAACATTTCTTTAAATCCATTTGGGTATTTGTAATCAATGTCAAAAGTTCCAGTGCTATAATGTGACAGTTCTGTCTTTATGTGTTCTCTAACTCTTAAATTTTTATAACTCAATCCCATTTCTTTTTGAGCGAGAGAAAGCATAATTGCTAACCAGTAACCATGTATTTTATTCATTTTTTTATTTTTAATTAAAGTTTCAATTGTAATTTCTTCCATTTTGTCTGAATTGTTGTCTTGCATTTTAGCTGAGAGATATTGAAATTTGATGTCAAGATGCTCTTTTGTTAGTTTGTCGAATTTTGTTTTCGGATTGAAGAAATATTCTACTTCTAGTTGTTCAAATTCTCGTACTCTGAATAAAAAATCTCGGGGAGAAATTTCATTTCTGAATGCTTTGCCTATTTGCATGATTCCGAATGGTAATTTTTGCCTACATACATCTGTTATCAATTTAAAATTTGGGAAAATACTTTGACAAGTTTCGCCTCTAAGGTATGCAACTGCATCTTTTGATTCATCTGCTCCTATTTTTACTGGAAAGAGTTGATTGAATTGTTTTATTTCTTCAAACTCTTCTCCCTTGTATTTTAAATTATGTTTTTCAATTAGTGCTTGAATTTCTTTTGCACTCATTCCGTCTGCCGGAATTTTTAACTTATCTTCTATAAAATTATCTGCTCTTAGTTTTGTTTTTGTTTTTGTTGTTGTTAACATTAGATCTCCAAAGCTGGATAGATGTCCCGAGGCCTCCCATACTTTTGGATTTGTAATTATTGAGCCATCTTGTTCCACTATGTCATCTCTTTTGTATATCAATTCTTTTCGATATATATTTTTTATATTGTTTTGTATTTCCACTCCGAAAGGGGCCACATCAAAAAACCCGGAAATTCCACCATAAATTTCTGCTGCGGGGAATATTATTCCTTTTCTTTTGCAGAAATTTGCAAGTTCTTCAATCGTTAAATCTTCTTTTGTCATGATAGCGGAAGGAATGAGAGGTTTATAAAAATATTGTATTCAATAACTTTATATACAATTTTTAGGTCATATTTTTAGGCTCCCGTAACTCAGCCTGGATAGAGTGCTAGCCTTCTAAGCTAGAAGTCGCAGGTTCAAATCCTGCCGGGAGCGTATTTGAACCACGGTTCAAGCGTCGGATTAGAAATCCTCGCTCGTTGCTCTCGGGCTCGCAACGAATCCAACCGGTCGCTACCGGAAGAGTTTGAAAATTGCAGGTATAGCCAAGCGATAAGGCAAGCGGCTGCAACCCGCTGATCCTGGGTTTGATTCCCAGTACCTGCTTTTGATAGATTTATAAATTTGTAAATACAAGATATATTATGGTAGAAAAGATTAAAGTGACTTTTTTGGGGACTGGAAGTGCAATTCCTACGGCTCGGAGAAATCATCCTGCAATGTTATTACAATATAGGGCGGAAAATATTTTGGTTGATTGTGGAGAAGGAACGCAGAGGCAATTTAGGAAAGCTCATTTGAATCCATGCAAAATTACGAAAATTTTAATCACCCATTGGCACGGAGATCATGTTTTGGGTTTGCCGGGACTTTTGCAAACACTGATGTTAAATGGTTATAATAAAAAATTAGAAATTTATGGACCTAAGGGAACAAGACAGAAAGTCAAAGAAGTGATGGATGTTTTTATGAAGTGGTATTTGGATTTAGGCAGGAGATCAGGGCAGAGCTTTGAGATTGAGGTTCATGAAGTTAGTAAGGGAGTTTTTTATGATAGTGATGATTTTTATATTGAGACTGAAGAAATGGAACATGGGATTTCTACGGCTGCCTATTCTTTTGTTGTTAAGGAAAAATCTAGATTAGATAAAGATAAATTGAATAAACTGAAGATTCCAAATTCTCCCTTGATTGGGGAATTAGTTAAGGGTAAAATTGTTGAGATTAATGGCAAGAAGGTGGATGGAAAGAAATTGCTGTATAAAGAGTTGGCTCGGAAAGTTGTTTTTGTGATGGATACTCGATATAATGAGAACGCTGTGAGGTTTGCGAAGGATGCGGACTTATTGATTAGTGAGGCGACTTATTCTGCATCGGAAAAAGATATTGCGGATGAACATGGGCATATGACTTCGGCTGGAGCGGCCAAGATTGCAAAGAAGGCGAAGGCTAAAGCTTTGGTTTTGATACATTTGTCTCAGAGATATGACGCGATTCCGAAAGTTATTTTGAAAGAAGCGAAAGAAATTTTTTCTGATACGATTATTCCTGAAGATTTGGATAGTGTTGAATTGTAGTTCTTATTGAGTTAGTTTGCAATCTCTTGTTTTGTTTTCGTAAATACATATTTCTATAGATTCGTTATAAATTTCTTCTTTGCATGGCATACATTCAATTTCAAAAGTTATATTCTGTATCCCAAGTGGAATTATTTTTTCGTCACAATGTCCATTGGTATCTCTTTTTCCATCCATACATTCTTTTGTGGTCAAACTTATATATTTTCTTGCAAATTCTCCAAATTTTAAACTTTGAAAATCTACATATTCTTCAGATGCCCATGTAGAGTTTCGTATTCTTATTCTAATAGGTCCAGTAGGAGTTTCTCCGATATTGAGTAATTTTAGAAATATGTAATTTGAAGGATGGCCCGATGTGTGCAGGCTAGTAATAATATTTCTATGTAAATTTTTATATTCTTCTTCTATCCCTAGAATTATATCAGGATATTTATTTTTGAGATATAATTCTTCATTAGTTTCTTTTATATTTTTTGCCAAAGAAAGTTGACTATATGCTACGAATATTAATGCTATTGTTAATGCAGCTATTACCCATGGATGAAATTTTTCATTAAAATTTTTCATTTTCATTAGATTATTAGGAATTATTTATTTATAGATTTATCTTCTTTAAAGTTCCAACTAATAATAAAGATTTGAGAATTCTTGTCCAGCGAAATTAATTAGACAAAACGCTCTATGCTTTAGCCGCTGAGGATGGGGAGATGAAGATTATTGTGTCTCCTCGCAGAAATGTCAAGCCGTAGCTTGTTGTCTGCTCTCCGTTTTCAACTTCTTTCGCATTGTCAAGAACCACATTAATGTGGATATCGAATGCGAGCAAAGTTCCGACAAATTGCTTGCCAGTTTTCAGCTGCACTAAAATCTCTTTACCTTTTGCTGAATTCAGCAAATCCAAAGGTCTATCGATTCCGTTTACCATGAGAATTATTTAAAATTAAAGTTTTTAAATGCTTTTATTGAACAGGGGGTTTGATTTTTCTCTTCTCGCAACCTTTTTATATTGATTTATGCTATAATTTTCATGAGGTGGTATGCATTAGTTTCGTTAATGTCTGATGGCAGAATAAAATTTTTGATTTGGTTCGCTGCTATAGCAGTTATTCTTGCAGTTATTCTGACGTTAGTTGAGCTTAGATTAAAGAAAAAGAAGAAAAAGCAGGATGTTAAAATAGTTGACGAATCAGGAATTGAAAAAATGCAGAGGTTCTTGAAGCAGGATAAAATGCCTAGAGAGAAACTAGATTTTGTCGATAAAGCTGCGAAGGAATATTTTAGAGAAGCTCATGGGACATCCTTGAGTTCTAGTTATTCTTTGTTGGTTGAAGAACTTGAAAAACATCGCCTTGTACATAAAAATAAGATCCCAAAAAAAGGAGCTTCTGCCGAAATTTTATTTTCGCCAGGCAATGAAGAGATTTCTTTTTGTAAAGCTATGTTTGCCACTTATTATTCACGTGAGGAATTAACAGATGACAAGGTAATTACTCTCGGAAAGATGTTGGTTAATATTAAGAAAGACAGAAAAAGAGCAGAGGAGATTTTTTATGTACCATCTTTTAATGAAGAGATTGGAGGATTGTTCCGTAAAATAAAAAAAATTATTTTTGAAAAAGTTCAGGAATATATAGAGAAGAGGCACAGAAATAAACTTAGACAACAAGGAATTACAAAAAGAAGATACGAGTTACAAGTAGTTAAAGAAAAGGCGAGAATAGCGCATAGTCGAAAAGTTGCTATTGCTAGGGCTCAAAAAATCAAAAATATAAAAAGGGTAATTATAAAATTGTTCTGCAAAATAAGCCAAACTATTTCTAATAAAGTTCAGGAGCGAAAGGAAAGAGTATACAGAAATAAACTTAGACAACAAAGAATTGCAAAAAGAAGATACGAGTTACAAATACTTGATGAAAAGGCGAGAATAGCGCATAGTCGAAAAGTTGCTATTGCTAGGGCTCAAAAAATCAAAAATATAAAAAGGGTAATTATAAAATTGTTCTGCAAAATAAGCCAAACTATTTCTAATAAAGTTCAGGAGCGAAAGGAAAGAGTATACAGAAATAAACTTAGACAACAAAGAATTGCAAAAAGAAGATACGAGTTACAAGTAGTTAGAGAAAGAGCAAAAATGATTCGGAGTCAAAGAATTGCTATTGCTAGGGCTCAAAAAATCAAAAGGGCAAAGAAGATGGTAAAGGAATTAACTTTTAGCTGGATTAAAAATTTGACGAATCTAGGGATTAACCAAATTCAAAAAGTTAGGCGTTTAATAATTGCTGCTAAAAAGAAGAAAAAGATAATTTTAGCCAAAGAGAAGGCTGCAGTTGTTCAAATTCAAAAAGTTGGGGTTAGGGTTGCTCAGAAGGTTAAAGAAAAAAAGAAAAGTCTGGAGGGCAAAGGGGTTCAGAGTTGGAAGGATAAAATTATTGATAGTGTTAAAAATGTTAAGAAAATTTTATTTAGAAAAAAAATAGAGAAGATTAATCAAGAGAATTTTTATAGAAATATTGTTTCGGAAAGGAGTGGTTCTGATGAATTTAAAAATAACCTTAAAATAAAAAAAGAAGGTGTTGCTGAGAGAATTGTTAGAAGTGAGAAAAATCGCCTTAAGCAGATAGACGCCTTTTCCATGTAGACTTAAATTAAAAAGAAAAGGAGTGAATATTAAATTTTAGATAGATATCGTGTCGAGTATGACACAAGAGCTCGCCGGTAGGTAGTTAAATCCTTCTTCTTTTAAGATAATATGAAAAAAAAATGGTTGATTATTGTGGATGTGCTTGTCCTAGTTCTTGTGGTTTTAATATCGCTTGGGATGATATGGAATTTTTCATTCAAAGAAACTGCTTCTCTTCCTGAGGAGTGTATTGATGTAAATATGGTTTCAAGTTTTGTTTACGATGCTTGCTATGATGCTTATTTAAAAAAAATCTTTTTGGAAGCACGAAGGGGCGTAGATAACTATAAAATTAATGCGTTGAAGATTTCATTTTTTGATTTTTCCGAACAGGTTTATGAATTAACAGATGTGCCTGATGTAAAAGGAGCTAAGGCATATAAAATTTCGGCAGAAAAGAATCCTCAGAATATTGATGTTAGATTAAATATACTCAAAGATTTTTCGGCGCCAATCTGCGATGAACCTCGTAAGCTTTTTGTTAGATATTGCCCTGTTGGAATTTCTGAAGAAGGAGTTAGCGTTAATATAAGTCCGTTAAAAGATGTGAATGCTGTGGATTTTATTGAGATAGGCAAGGCTCAGAGACAAGATTCTGATTCTTTTTCTTTGAGTCTGATTGACAAGGAAAGAATTTGGAAATCAAAATGTGAATCGCGTTGGGAATGTGAAGGATGGGGCCCTTGTGTTGATGGAGTTCAGAGGAGAGAGTGTAGAGATGCGAAAAAATGTTTTATACCTACAGGTGTACCGATGACTGTGCAATATTGCGGAGAAGGCTGCTACGAAAATTGGGAATGTGAATGGTCTAAATGTAGCACGGGTTTTACGACGCCAAAATGTAAAGATTTGAATAAGTGTGGAACTTCATATAATGTTCCACAGAAATTAAGGTGTGAAAGTGATACTAAATGTTCTTCAAATGTTGAGTGTGGCGAATGGTCTAGTTGCGAAATTGATTACAATTTTGATAATTTAATGGGAGAATCAATTGGCAGTTTAATTGGAACTAAATCTAGAATATGTGAGGATAAAAATGATTGTTTAGATTTACAAAAAGAAACGAGAAGCTGCTCGGTTAATATGGATATTTATACTAGAAGTTTTGTCAAATGTGGAGAAAGTTTTGTCGGGATTTATAATCGTTTAAATAACGATTTGATCGCGAGAATTAAAAGTGGAACAGATAAAAATCCATATTTAGATATTTATATTGACAGGGAAGAAAGTGACCAATATTGTGATTATTGTTTTGATGGAGAAATGAATGGAGATGAGGAAGGGGTTGATTGTGGAGGGAGCTGTGAAGAATGTAGTGATAAATACAAGCGAGTTTTTTTTGAAGAAAAAAGTTGGTGGGATAATTTTATGGATTGGGTTAAGGGAATTTTATAGTAAAAAAGCGTATAGTAAGTCTTTTAAATTAAAATTAATGATTATATTAATGGCTCTGTAGCTCAGCGGTAGAGCGCCGCTCTCATGAGGCGGAGGCCGGGAGGTCAGCACTCCCCAGAGCCATTTTATATTAATATTCGTCATTAGGCTTATAAAGTATATTTTCTATTATACTATATGGTTATTGGGGAGTTAGCATTAAACTTAACAGAATTTGTTTCAATATTGCCGATAGATGTTGCGGAGAAAATTGAAGGGCTTGTGGTTATTTTGAAAGCGGTAGGAATCGCAGTTATTGTTTATGTTTCCTACATCGTTACCATGGGTTTTATTAATTTGCGTAATAAGAAAAGGATTAAAGAGATCGAGAAAAAAGTCAATTCTATAGATAAAAAATTGAATATTTTACTTAAGCCAAAAAAGAAGTCTAAATAATTACTCTCTTTCTAAAGTTATTTCAATAGTGGAAACATTAACCAATTTCCCTTCTTTGTTTTCAAATTCTTCACTTCCAATTGAGATATTTTTTGTCGAAACATTCTTATCATCTAAAAATTTTCTTCTTGCTACTTCGGCCACATCAACACTCTTGGAAATAAATTTTCCTCTAGCTTTGATTATTACTTCCTTGGCTCCGCTGCTGAACTGCATAACCACTCCAGTTACATAATTTATGAATGGCTTTCCTCCAATAAAAACGGAATTCTCTTTAGATTTTTTTGTTTCTGGTGTCATCTTGTTGCTCTATGTCGTCAATGATTGTTTTTCTGTTTGTTTTAATTCGTGCAATATATCCTGCAATCTTATTTCGCATTTTTTTACTTGGTAGAGTATTTCTAATTGCTTTTTTATTTTCTTCAAATGTTTTC
>Ga0207996_1000880_pt1 | contig 23773 bp, 30 predicted proteins | sample AntAceMetag02UKG_FD_184773 | JGI IMG/M metagenome (GOLD analysis project Ga0207996, IMG submission 184773) | Saline lake microbial communities from Ace Lake, Antarctica - Antarctic Ace Lake Metagenome 02UKG (SPAdes) (version 2) | ecosystem: Environmental > Aquatic > Non-marine Saline and...
GATGCAACAGATATTCACTTTGAGCCGGAAGGGCATACAGCAAGAATAAGGATTCGTATAGATGGCATTTTATATGAGGAGCCTCACCTTCCAATTGAGAAATATGATCGCTTGGTAAATGTGCTCTATAGTATGGCCCAAGTAACGGTTTCAGAATTTAGAAAGTTCCAGGATAAGCAATTTACTACAGAGACTATCATGGGAAAGAAAGTAGATGTAAGACTTTCGTCAATTCCTACTGAACATGGAGATCGAGCCTCTATAGTTTTGAGGCTGCTTAATAGAGAAAGGTCTTTGTCAGCCATTAGTAAACTCGGTTTTTCAAAGAATAGCTATAACAAAATACAAAAAGTGATTGAATTTCCGTATGGCATGGTAATTTTTACAGGGCCTACTGGGAGCGGTAAGACGACTTCTCTGTATTCAATACTCCAGGAATTAAGAGGACCCAAAATCAAGATTATCACAATTGAGGATCCAATTGAAATTGATATTTCAATGGTGCAGCAGGTTCAAATAAATGCAAAAGCGGGAATAACGTTTCCTGAAGCATCAAGAAGATTTCTAAGGCATGATCCGGACATAATATTAATAGGAGAAATTAGGGATAAGGAAACTGCTGAGGAGGCCATACGAGCTGCAATGACTGGTCATAAGGTTTTCACAACATTACATACAAACAGCGCAATAGACTCTATATCAAGATTTCTGGATCTAGGTGTTTCCAGATGGAATCTTGCAAGTTCTCTTTTGGCTGTTGTTGCGCAAAGGTTGATCAGAGTTCTCTGTCCAAATTGCAAAGAGAAAGACGACGGGAATAAGTATAAAGAAATGAACATTAAAGATGTGGAAATATATAAGGCCAGTAAGAAGGGCTGCAAGAAATGCAATAATAGGGGGTATAGGGGCCGAACAGCTGTATCAGAAGTATTTATAATAGATGGGAAAATAAGATCCGTTATATCTAATTCTTTTAATGTTGATGAACTTATTAAAGCAGCAAAAGAACAAGGATACAGAACCTTATTTGAAGATGCAATGGATGTCTTAAAGCAAGGGAAAACAAGCGTTGAGGAAATTAAAAGAGTAGTGGGAGTGATGTAGGGATGTTATCGTTTAATTACAGAGCTGTTTCGAGCGCTGGAATAATCATTGCGGGAAACGCAGAGGGTGGTTCGCACAGAAGCGTTAAAAAAGAATTGCTAAAGAAAAACTATCAGATTTTATCCCTATATCCAAATATAGTTAAGAGTTTATCTTTGCTTTTTAAAAGACGGCAGATGAGCAGAAGCTCCTTAATTGACCTTTTTGGAGAGCTGGGCGAGTGCTTAAATATGGGAATGGATCTACTTGCAAGTCTTAAGATGATGCGTGAAACCATGAGGGATAGTATAGTGAAGAGAGTTTGCGTTCTTGTTGATGAGAGCATACGAAACGGATTTACTTTAGCAGACGCTTTAAAGAGGACAAATGTTATTCCAATGATCAGCATTGCAGCTGTTAGAGTTGGGGAGAAAAGCGGTAATTTATCTAAGTCGTTAAGAGAGTTAAAAGAAACATACAAAGTAGAGCAGGAATTCGTATCAGAATTAAAGCGCGCTGCAACATACCCTCTGGTTGTAATTAGCTTTTTATTTATGGTGATTATATTTGTTGGGTTTTATGTAATTCCTAAGCTAGAGCCGCTTTTTGCAATCAGCGGCGGCGGGAACTTCATGACAAAAGCGCTTTTGTTTCTCTCTTTTGTGTTAAGAAAATTCTGGTGGCTTATAGTTATAGCTCTTTTGGGACTATGTTATTTTATAGGTGTTCTCAAAGAGCGATTTTCTCGACAATTCTATGAATTTGTTTATAAATTAAAACTGGTTGGAGTAATGGCAAAGGAAACAGCGATTGCCAGAACATTTCATAATTTTGGTTTACTGACAGAAGCAGGAATCCCTGTCTTGGATGGATTAAGTATTGTTGTTGAAAGTATGCCGTATAAATATATATGCGCAAAGCTTAATAAAGTCAGAGAAAGGCTTTTAATGGGCGGATCTTTTGGCGAAGTGCTTAATGACGGATTCTTTCCTCCACAAGTGTATGATGTTATAGCCAGAGGAGAAAAAAGGGGAGCGCTTGGCGAATCTTTTTTAAGTATATCTGAATATTATAGAGGGAAAGTACGGGATAAGCTTATTATTTTAAGTAAATTAGTAGAGCCAGCAATGATTATAATAGCAGCATTACTGGTGCTGGGAGTGCTGTTTTCGTTCTTTGTGCCAATATATTCAAATGTAACAAATATAGGGAATATAAGTACTTTAAAATAATGAGAAAAGGGGGTGAGAAAAATAATGATGAAGAGATTAATGAATCGCAACGCATTTACATTGATTGAGATAGCAATTGTAATGGTGATTATCGGGATACTTGTTGCAGTGTTGATTCCTGCGCTTGGAATGCGAGATAAGGCTAATATTGCAAAAGCAAAAGGAGAGATTAGATCACTTCACGCCGGAGCATTAGGATATTTAAGCGCTGGCAGGACAACTTTTACTGGAGTTGACGTTGCGACTTTGGTTACTGATGGGCATATGCCTGCAAACTTTTCAGGGACAGGATCAAATCCATGGGGAGGAGATTATACAGTAACTGCTAATACGGATGCGACCAAGGTTGATATTGCTCTTACCCTTGTGCCAACAAAAGCAGGAGAGGATCTAGTAAGAACGTTTAATACAATTAGCGAAGGAGCAGCTTGTGCTACCACAACATTTACAGTTACGTTCTAAATGTGGGTTTACGGTGATTGAACTGGCTATATCTATAGTAATTTTAGGAGTATTGGTAATAGTTGTTGTGAGTACAGCTCATCAGAGGATAAAAGTGGCAAAAGCAAGAGCTGTAGTGAAATCAATGACAGCGATTGCAGATGCAAGCGATGCGTACAGAAAGTATCAGGGAGCATGGCCAACACTTCTAACGGATATAGCCAGTTATTTACCTGCAAATTTTCAGGCAACAAATATGTTTGGAAACGGATATACGTTATCGGCTAATAACATGATTTTTACAGTACAGGCGGACATACCTGCAGGGATTTTAACAGCCAGCAGGTTGGGAACACAATTTAGAATAATTAGTAACCCGCCAAATGATACATTGTCTTTAACAAAAACCCTTGAAATAGGAGAAGTAGGGGAGGCTGTTTATGATAAGCAACATTTATATGAAGAGTAAAAAAGCTTTTACACTTGTAGAAATCGCTATAGTAATGGCTATTATGGGGGTGCTGGCTATGGTAGCTACTCCCAGAGCTATTACTTTAATGAACACAAAGGCAGCGCAGAAAGCAGCTGTAGAAACAAAACATATTCAGGATGCGGCTAAGTGGCATTATATTGCGAATAGTACATGGCCAGCAGATATTGCAGCGCTGCAAACTGCCGGGTATCTGGATTCTTCATGGACTGCCAATAACCCATTTGGAAATGCTTACAGTGTAAGCTCAACAGCAGATGCATTTACAGTTCAAAGCAACATCCCTGCTGCCTATATAAATGCAGCATCTCTAGTGTTACCTCAAGCTGTAGTAGCTGGAGAAACCATATCAAGCACAGTGCCTTTACCTGGGAGCGAATCGTCTCATGAGAATTTGCTTCATAGATTAGCTGCTGCTGCGCAGGAACAAAGGACACTAGAAGGAGATATTTACACACAGGGATTAATTTATAACGACGCGGACAATACATATTTACTTGATTTAAGCGCAACTGGAACAAGTTATGTACATAGGATTAATGCAGATGATATATATCTGAGACAACTTGGAATATGGTTAAGTAATTTTAGCGCAATTCCGGCAGGAACCATAGCTATATGGTCAGGCTCTGTTGCAAGTATTCCCAGTGGCTGGTATTTATGCAACGGAGCGAATGGTACTCCGAATTTAAGAGATAGGTTTGTTGTAGGAGCAGGATCTTCTTATGCTGTAGGAGCTACAGGAGGGGCAACTACACACACTCATTATTATAGTGGGTCAACTAGTACACCATCAAATTATCAGCAATATGACGGAGATCAAGGAACTATGTCCGCTATGCGTCATACTCATACGTATTCCGGAACCACAGGCTCTGGTTCAAGCTTACCGCCTTATTATGCTTTATGTTATATTATGAAGGCTTAATTGAAAATAAAATGTCTAAAATCCAAAAGTTTTTCTGTTATGTATGTAGAGAAACAAAATAAAGGGAGAAAAACCAATGAGCAAAGAATTTAGCTTAATCGCTCTAATTATAGTTTTTTCATGCTCTATTGTTTCTGCTCAAAGTCTCTTTGATGATGCGGAGAGAGCAAATGCGGATATGTCAAGCTATCAATACTATAATAAAGATAAAGACGGGTTTAGTTATAGTGGTGGAGTGAATTGGGCACCCCCATACAAACCTACAGAGAAAATAATCGAACTTCATACTAATGTAGAGGCAGGCTGTAAAAGATTTGACTGGGAAGTAAACTGGCAGAATACATTCAGTCAAGAAGCATTGGACAGGTATTGGGAAAACTTGCAAAGCGGAATAATCAGTTCAGCTCCATTGCTTTTAGTTGAATACATCTCTCCCACGTTAGCCGATATATTGAAGCATTTTAAGGCAATGACGAACATGTCCATGGACATGGAATATGCAAGCTGTGAAAGGATGCAGTCCTTAGCAACAGATCTTGGGAGTAGTTTGCGCAACAGAGAATATAATGCATGTATGCAGCGCCAAGATCCAAGCGATATAGCAGCCGCAAGAAAGGAATGCGAACAGTATCTTCGTGGAGACTGGGCGTCAGGCCTAAATAAATACCAGGGAGGTAAAAGCTTAAATGAAGGAGAAGGTTACACGTTGTTTGGTGGTTCATCCAGCGGCGACAGAAAAACGGTATCCGGTGCGACAAAAAACTTTGTTTCTGCTCTGTTTGGAGAGCTCACTTTAAAAGCTGACGGCAGTATGCATTGGACCAAATCGCCAGACTTCAATACAATAAAAAAACTTTACACAGAAGAAAAAGAAAAACACAAAGAGAAGATACTAGAAGTAGCAAAAAACTATGAGGAAACAGGAGAATATACGGAAGAGGACCAAAAGTCTCTTTCTTCCGAAAATTCGGTGGTCAACAAAGAAGCAATATCTGCCTTATCTGGCTTATCTGAAACAGATCAGCAAATTGTTGCATACTCTTATAGTTCAGGTAGGGCCCGTAGCGAAACCATTAGAGGACTCAACGAAGAGACTGCGGAGCATAGGCTTGCGCAGCTCAATCCAGAAATGACCGCAGAGGAGAGAGAAATGCATCAGAGAATTGTTGAAGGATTATCTATTGCGAAAGATATAATTAATGAAGAATTTGAGTTAGGCAAAGAAGCAAATGCTGTAATGCAAGCAACTATCAGTAGAAGCAGAGGTCAACGCACTAAAGAAATGCTTAATCTTGGGGCTACTGCCGCTGAGGATGATATACAAGCTCAGTTCCCAGGTAGCCCTCTTTTAAAGGAATAATGGAAATAAAATGTCTAAAACAGAAAGTTTATCTGTTATATAGTTAGAAGGAGAAAGCATGGAAATCAAAAAGTACTTAGAAGGATTTAAAAAAATACTTAAAAGATTATTCTATTTTTGCGCAGCTGTTATATGTTTAATGATGGTTCTTTTTAGTATATGTCTTATCATTGACAAGCATCAACGACAAAAGAGTCCTAAAGAGGTGAAAGAGATTATAGGAGAGACCGTTCAAAAACAACTTTCAGATCCATTTTTAAAGGAGTAAAAGTTTGTCTGTTATATGGTTAGAAGGAGGGAAAGTGGAGATTAAAAAATACTTGGGAAAAATTTTAGATAACCCACGGATATTTAAAAAATTCCTTCTTATCGTGTGTGCTGTTATCTTTTCAATGTCAATCATTTTTTCTAGAGCAAAAAGAGAGAAGTTAGTTCAGGACTACAAAATAGTGAGCGAAGCCATCAAAACGATCACACAAGAAAGTTTACGCAATCCTTATCTTAAAGTGCCTGAAGCAGAAAAGATAAAAAGAGGGGAGTAAACAATGGTTTTTTTCATAGGTCTTGTTTTAGCGCTGGTTTGCGCATGGCTGATTTGCCAGTTCATTAGAAAATTTGGCAAACGATTTTTTACGCGATTCATACCTAAATTTTGCAAAGTTATGATGTGGACCACGCTAGTGCTCTGCATACTTGCTGTTGGGTTTGTCACATATGCTTATGTAGAGGTTTATGTCTGCGAAAAGGAGTTTTTGGTAAAAACACACACTCTTCCATCTGAGTTTATACCCCAGCTAAGAGAACACGGTATCAAAAAAGTGTGGCTAAAATGGTTGAACGGGATGCCATATGAAGAGCAAGAAGCCATAGCTAAAAAGCAATTCTTGGAAGAATATGACGAAATTAGCTTACGCCCTGAACCCAGAGGCTTTTGGGGAAAGGTCTTTTACAACTTAAAGTTTGAGTTATTTCTATACAAGTCGGAGAAAAAAGGATATCTCTAATGTATTTAGGAACTTTCCCAGCAGATAGCACATTCATATATCTTGGTTTCTATATTTTCTCAGTAACTTACAAAGTCATACAGCCCCTTTTAAAAATTTTTGTAATTGGCACACTTTTTTTCTTAGTTTGGCGCGTTCTAAAAACAGGCGATTGGTTGCATAGTGTTGGAGGATACCTTCTTTACGTAATATTACTTATAGCCCTTTTATCCCACACAACCACAATCAGTTTAGCTAATATCAGGCCGCGCTCTAAGCAAACGAAGCCCCAAACCGTGCAAGCAGAAGCGCTTAGAAAACTTGCGCTAGGTGTTAGCTCTGTACGCGTTCCAACGGTTTTTTTGTTTTCTATCCGCGCTATTGATACTCTTACAAACAACCTGGCCGATATTATTTCTAAAGGCCATTATTTTTCAGGCGCTTTTGAATTCATTCATGCTCAGGCAATACTGGCAAATTTAAAGATTGTAGGTAGAGGTAAAGGGGATTATATCAACTTTTGCATAGATTGTTTTTCTAAGGCTCGTACTGACGTCAGAAACGGCAAATACATACTAGATAATGGCAGGGTTTTAAATCCAGGATTTCAAGAAGACTGGTATCTTGGGCACAGAGTGTACAAAAAACTGTATAAGAATCACAAGATAATATGGAATGGAAAAGAAATGACCTGTCTTGCTGCTTATGAGCAATTAAACAAAGCATTAATTAAAAATCTCAAAGACACGCTTCGTGCTGAAAAAATCGAAAAAATTGGAAAAGGTTTTTGGGGCAAATCCAGATTTGGTAAATGGTGTACAAGCACAATAGATAGTGCCAAGAATTGGGGCGGTAGCAGCGATGCTCTAGTAAAGATAACAATAGGCAAGAGCGCAGGCGCAGAGGATATGATGCTTTTTCGCATACTGAAAAGACAGTATTATAAGCTGAAAGATGATACTAAAGCCAATGGTAAAATTTACAGAGAACTTGATCCTGGTGATAGACCTGGACTGGAAGGACTTGCCAAGCTCCGAGGCACAGGTCTGCTTGGCGCAGCATTACCGGTTGCCGGTTTACTTGCCAAGGTTTCTTTATTTATAAGACTCGCTCCCCTTGTTCAGGGAGCCTGTTTGTGTTTATGTATCGGAGCATTCCCGTTTTTAATCCTTCTGTCGCTTTTCCCAAGAGCGATTCGGGTTCTTAAAACAGCTTTTCTTTTTATTTTTCAGGTCTCAATGTGGACGGTTTGCTGGGCGATCGTCGATCTGTTGTCACGAGTGTTGCCAGCACTCATAGGCGGAGGTTTTGCCATTGAACGGATTGATATTCCAATATTCGTTTTATTGATGTATATCGTTGCTCCAATTCTAAGTATGATATTCATTAAGGGTCAAATAAGCACCCTAGGCGGCATGCTTGCGGTCCCGGCTGGCAATCCAGTAAGCGCAATAAATGCGGCTAAGGGAGCAGGAAAATGAACAAACAGCAAACTATATGGTTTGCGCTATGTTGCTGCCTTCTTGTATTCTTCGCCATTCTCCCCTGTTATTCAGAAAAAATCATTGATCTTGGCGTAAGGGGCGAATGTATCGAGTTATCTAATGAACAAATCAATGTAATTGCAAAAAGAACAGGGAAGTTTGAAAAAGAAATGGCAGCAATAGTAAAAGAAGGCATGGAAGAAGTAAAAGATAAAAGAGAAATTAAGCTGCCTGGTTTTCACACAAAACTTAAAAAACACACAGGATCACAGAAAAGAATAATTAAAAAACTAAAAGATGAGTTATTGTTGGAAAGGACCCAAGGAATATTCTTTTTTACATGTAAAGACGAAAGTTCAATAAATGCGGCAAGGGCATGGCAAAGCAAGATCAACGCAGCAATTTGCATTGGCTATAACACGATAGAAGAAGCGTACGCTTTTTGGGCCGAAATAGGGCTAAAATGCCCAATGCAAGTAGCTCAAAACGATTCTACTACTGAAATGTTTGGAATAACATCATATCCTGCATTGCTTATAATGAGGAAAGGCGAAATTGAAATTATTGAGGGAATTTAGATTAACGTTTCTGTTTTTTTTGCTTATTTGCTTTCCTGGAAGTGTTTGTTTGGCGGCTGAAGATGACAGCATAGATTGGAGCTGTGTAGATCTAAGACTCAGCGGGCTATGTATTTGTACAAAAGCAAGGATAGGGCTTGGAATTACTGTAACATTTTGGCTGCCGGAGATATACATTGAGACAGTAAAAAAACCCGGAGATGGACAATATTCACCGAAGAGTGCGGCAGTTGCGCAGAGCAAGGTTCCTATATATTCAGGAACTACTACCTCTGCTCTGCATGGATCGAATCTTCAGTTTAATGAGGTGCATGTCATGCTTAGTAGAAGGTTATCAAGAAAGATTATAGAAAAATTGGAAGAGATGTTTGATAATCTTGAATGCCCGGAGGGATGTGGATTCAAGCATAAAAAAGAAGGGCTTTCCTATGTATCAGAACTAGATGCGGTAGAATGGCGATTTGGAGTAACGGAATGGTTACATACAAAAACGTTATCTACTGTTCCTTTATCAGCAATCCCCGGCTTTTGCGCCATGATTGGAGCAACCGGTCAATATGCGGGGGAAAAATATCTAACGATTTCGCAAGCGCAAACTCCAATAGACATGGCATTTAATTGGGCAAGATCGTTATGTATGGGCTATTGGGGCTTTATGTATCCAAGAAGAGGCTTTTTTACACATCAGAGCGAGGTTGTAGGAAGTGCTGCGAACGTATGGCGGGCATTAGAAATATGCGGGTTAAAAAAGCCAGGAGACAGAACATACCACGTTGTTACATCAAGGCTTCCTTATCCTGTTTTAAGAACGGACAAAATTCAAATGATTCGGCCAGCTTTTAGTAGTTGTATGCATCCAGGGAAAAACCCTGCATTATGGGATATGAAAAAGGTGTCTAAAGACGGGAAATATATGTGGTTATTCTGGAAGAAGTATGTTTGTTGTTATTGTGTGTGGACATGGTACGGGAGGAAATGATTATAAATAGATTCTTTATCCTTTTTTTGATAATAGGCTTATTCCCCACTCAGTCATTTGCAGTAGATTTTGGGTATGACAAAATTGATTTTTTTGGCAAAGAGAAGGAAGAAAGTCCGAGAATTACAGTAAAGACAATTGAGAAAAAGCCCTGTGACGGTTGCGGGAAAAAGGGGAAGATTGTACAAAAGCAACCCATCTTAGAAATCCGCCCTAAAAACGAGATAACGCAGCTTATAGAAAAGAGCAAAGCGCCAAAGATTGAAGGTTTAATGTTTTTTGTTACGGATAAGGAGCCATATATAAGTCAAACAATGACAAAAGTCAAAGAATTCAAAGATAATCATGCCGGCTTTCAGATTGAAGGCTACCTGGTAATGGATTTTTTAGGAACAAAAGGAGATAAAACAATAAGGGCTTTTAGAAAAGTAAAATACTTAGATGAGTTAGAATTAGCAGTAGATCCATATTCAAGATCAGGAATGGCGAGGAAATTTGATGTAAAGAAATTTCCGAGCTTTGTTTTTGTTAAAAACGATACTTATTACAAAATAGCAGGAACATATGTGGAGCTAGAGAAACTATATGAAAAAATATATAAATAGATTCTTTATTCTTTTTTTAATAATAGGATTATTCCACGCTCAGTCATTTGCAGTAGATTTTGGGTATGACAAAATTAACTTCTTTGGTAAAGAGAAAAAACCAATATCTTCTGACACACCCGTGTTACAAAAAAGAACTAAACCTGAAAAAAAAGAAAAAAGAAAGTTGGATGTAAATGACAGGGGATTTTGGACAGAAGTTACTAAAACGCCCGACGGAACCTTGAGATACCATAAACCTCCTGAAGCAGTACTGGATTTTGTTACTAATCCTACCGAAGAAAATGCCGGGAAATATCTTCTTTGGAACGAGAAGAGAATGGAAAGGATTGCGAATGCCCAAAAGGTTCTTGCAAAGGCAGCGGAGAAAATGAAACTTTCTGGGACGTATTTCACAACGGAAGGAAAGGAATACAATCCGATTGATGTAAAGAAGGCAGGAGGAATAAATAAATTTTTAAAAGAGAAGGGGGAAAAGAATAAGCTTTTAATAAGCTATTTTATTAGACCTGAATGTCCTTATTGTCATGATGAAACAAAAATATTGCAGGAATATATAAAAGAGAATAAGAACATAAGAATAAAAGCCTCTATAAATCCAAGAGGTTTTACAAAAGAAGTAATAGACAAAGAATTAAAAGAGTTTCCCTTTAAATACAATTTTGATGGCGGAGAGCACGATCTCTATAAAATCGCAACCTATCCCAGCATGATAATTGTAGGACCCGATGGCACAAAATATAAAATGAGCGGTTTTGTAGATGAAGGGAAGTTTAAAAATACTTGTAGAAAAATATTGGCCGGGAATATTAAAAAGTAATTAAAAATAAAATGTCTAAAATCAAAAGATTATCTGTTATATAGTTAGGGAAAACAAACAAAAGGGGAAAATAAATGCTAAATAAAAGAATTTCTAAGAACACAGTTTTAGCCGTGGCAATTATGCTTATTTCGTTAGCAGGCTGTAATTATCTAAAGCCCATTACATTTACTGACCTGAAAGGACCTGTTGAGCCAACAATAGTAGTAAGAAAAGAATATAGTTATCAGGAAATGCTGAAAATCATAAAAGGAGCTAAAAACTCCCTATGGATCTGCGACATTAAGTATCAAGATAATCTTTCAGACGATGTAAATCCAGGAATAGTTACCACAATTCTCCAGGCAGAGCAACGTGGGGTGGATGTTAAAATTATGCATAGAGAGACTGGCGAACTCTGGCTTAATAAGCTAAGAAGATCCGGGACCGTTAATATCCTTGTGTCTCCATGTGAAAGCAGAATGATAAGAAAAAAGTCAAGGTATGTTATAGCGGATAAAAAAACAGTCTTTGTTCAGGATGACAAAGTTGATCACCGTCCAAGAATAATAAGACACTATTCACGCGTTGGAGATTATGTTACTGATTTTAACGAGAGATGGAACGAGGCAAAAAAGAGAATAAAAAAGTATTATTAATAGGAGCCTTTCGCAATGGCTATGGCAAGTGGAAAAATCAAAAGTCCAGGAAAGAACACAATGAGACAGAAAAAATTAGTTGTTTTTATGTCACTTATTTGCTCTATGTGTTTTGCCCTACCATTATTTGCAAATGATATTACCTTGCACTATTTCTATGATAAAGGATGCAGAAACTGTGACAATACAGATAATCTATTAAGCTCATTTACTGCAGGAGATCCTTATCATAAATACATAATCGGCTACTCCCAAAAAAACAGGATCAGAATTATAAAACATAACCAGGAACTAAAAGAACAGGTTGAGACTAGAATAAACTTTGATACGGTTTATAAGGTAAAACACGGCCAAAGGCTTGTGTGCCCAGCTATTTTCATTGGAAGCTGTGCTTTAGTCGGAAAGAAAGAAGTATTTAAGTTAGGTGAGGCTATTAAAAATCCTGGCAAATATCTGCCAGTTTGTAGTATCAGAGGTAAAGAAAAAATAAAAAGTATGTTTACTTCAATTTCTTTCCCAATAGTTATTTTTGCAGGCTTGCTTGATGGAGTAAACCCCTGCGCAATCTCCGTGCTGATATTTTTTATTTCTTTTTTACAAGTAAGAAAGAAAAGAGGAAGAAACCTTGCAGTATTTCTGTTTATTCTAGGTGTATTTATCGCGTATCTTTCCTTCGGGCTTGGCATAATCAAAGGGATAAATAAGTTTTACGGTTTCAGAAGAGTAATAGATATGATTGCAGTAATGTTATGTGCTTATTTTGCTGTTCAATCATTCTTTGATTATAGAAAAGCTAAATTAGGTAAAGTTAAAGCGATGATATTAAAAACACCGGAAAGATTAAATAGCGTTGCTCGCAGACTAATAAGAAACACAAAAGGAGCTGTCATAATTGCGCTGCCGTTGGGGATTGTTGTATCCCTGCTGGAATTTGTATGTACTGGCCAGGAATATGTCCCGACTATTTTATATATGCTTAAAACAGGAAGTCAAATTACCAGGGCCATACAACTCTTAACGGTTTATAATCTGGCTTTTGTCCTTCCCCTTGTCCTGGTTGGAATAGCCTGCACTGTGGGGAGCAGGACAGATAGAGTAGCAGGCTTTTATAGGAAGCATTTGGCTGTTGTTAAGCTATGTTTTTGTTTCTTTTTTACAGGATTGGCTGTTTATTTGGGAATAACTTTAATTAACTGAGGAGCGAGGGAATGAATAAAATTATGTGTAGAATAGTAATTGCTTTTACCGTTAGCTTTTTACCTGTTTTCGGGTTTGCTGAGGTAGTTGGCGATACAGATAAGACAATAGAGGATATTGCTAATCCAATCTTGAACAACATTCTTGACGGTATTAAAACAGGTAATGCCGAAAAATATTCAAAAGATTTTAAGGCATCAAGAAGGATGTTTATGCAAAAGTATGATCAGGTACAGGCTCAAATTGGAAACTGGAAAGCTTATCAATATCTCGGCTTTTTAAACAGAGAAACCGAGACGATAGTTCTATGGAAAGGTCGGTTCAGCAAAACAGATAATGATGTTTTGGTCAAAATGGCCATATCTAAAGAAAACAGCAAATACTTGGTTGTTGGCTTGTGGTTTCAGTAAAAATCAGGAGAAGTTTATGATAGCTTTATTGAAGCGTATTAATACCTTAATAAAGGTTATTATTATGTCCCTATTAGTTTGCCTTGTAACGTCCTATGCTTACGGCGTTGTAGACATATTTGAAAGCAAAGAGGGTTGCATCAAAGGCAAGTATTGTAAGGTTAAATTTATAAAAGTAATTACTCCTGAAAAGATAATTGTTAGGCGAGGATTGAAGACGCATAGTGTAAAACTTACCGGGATTAACATTCCAAAAGAATATTGGCCGGAAGCAACCACTTTTATAAGGAGCTTCATTGAGGGAGTTATCAAACATCCGTATATCACGGTTGAATTTGAGAAAACAAAGAAAAGGAAGGAATGGGTAGGTTGCATATGGAAAGAAGGCTTAATGTTGAATTGGGAGTTGGTAAGGATGGGACTTGCAAAATATTGGCAAAAAGATATTGTGGAAAATAAATATGATCAGTTTTTGCAAGGAGCAGAATTTAAGGCAAAAATAGAAAGAAAAGGAATGTGGGCAAAAATATTAAAAGGAGGAATGTGATGGATGAGAAATTACAATATTTTAAATTAGTTCTATTGGGATCAGTGTGTTTTTTATTAGCAGGATGCGCTTGTATCCCAGGAGGCATTTCAGCTTCAAGCACGCCTCTTAACAACAAACCATATCATACACTTGGGCATACCTCAGCAACTGATAGTAGATTTCTTCTATTAGGGCTTATTCCGCTAACAGGAAGCAACTCAACAAAAGATGCGCTTAATAAGGCAATTAAGAAGGCTGGGGCTGATGCATTAATAGATGTAACCGTAGATGGTTATAACCAGTGGTTTATAATACTCTCCAGGGTAGTAACAAAGGTGGAAGGAACTGGAATTCGTTTTGAGCATTATAAGCAAGAGCCGGAGAATATAGGTGTAAAAAGCAAAAAGGATGTATATAATGAAGCTATTAAAGAAAAGAGATGAAGAGATGGCCAAAAGGAAAGAAATGGGGACTAAAAATCTAATCAAAATAAACAAACCTGAAGGTTATAACCAATTGGTCGATTCTATTGGCAGAATATTAGACGAAGGAAGAAGGCAGGCGTTTTATGCAGTTAATACAATTCTCGTTAAAACCTACTGGGAAGTTGGCAAAAGTATTGTTGAATACGAAAAAGAAAACAACAAAAATGCGGGTTATGGGAGTAAATTATTTGATAATCTTGCTAAAGATTTAAGAAAACGATACGGCAGAGGTTTTAGCAGGAGTAATGTAATATATATGCGGTTGCTTTATTTGAAATACCCAAAAAGTCAGACACTGTCTGACCAATTGACATGGAGCCATTATGTTGAACTTTTGATGATTGAAGAAGATTTGGAAAGGTCTTTTTATGAGAAGCAGTGTGTTAAAGAACGATGGTCTGTTAGGGAATTAAAAAGGCAGACAAATTCCGCATTATTCCACAGGATTGCTTTAAGCAAGGATAAGCAAGGAGTTCTGGAGTTATCAAAAAAAGGGCAGACTCTAAAAAAAGCAGAAGATCTTGTAAAAGAACCCTACATATTGGAGTTCCTTAAAATTCCCGAAAATTACAAATATTCTGAAAAAGAGCTGGAGCAGAAAATAATAGACAATTTACAGAGTTTTTTGTTAGAGTTGGGGAAAGGGTTTGCCTTTGTCGGCCGTCAATACCGAATCACACTTAATAATAGCCATTTTTATGTGGATTTAGTTTTTTATCATACAATTTTAAAATGTTTCGTTTTGATAGATTTAAAAGTGGGCAAAATTACACATCAAGATGTTGGACAAATGAATGTGTACCTAAATTATTTTAAATCAGAAGGGAGTGCTGATAACGATAATCCACCAGTAGGCATTATCCTTGGAGCAGAAAAAGATAATATCTTAGTAGAATATGCATTAGGTGGAATCTCTAACAAATTATTTGTCTCACGATATAAGTTATACCTGCCAAACAAAAAAGAGCTAACACAAAGATTAAGGTATTCGCTGGAATCTAAGAACAACAAGTAGTCAAAAAAACACCCAGTTTTTTCTAAATTAATCTAATGGCATGTCAACAATTACGCATAATGTATAGGGTTTTATCTCTTGTTCGGCAGCAAGAATGAGCATGTTTAGACTTCAAATCTGAAGCCGAATTGGAGATAAAATCGATTGAGCTAAGCCGTAGGAAGCAGCTTTGAGACAGATAAATGAACGGGACGTAACTGTTTACGTAACATCATGAAGAATAATGAATTATGAAAAAAGTATACATAAAAGTTTTCGGCTAACCGTATACGCAAGTACCGACTGATGATTCTGGAGCTTTTAAAGAGGTAACTAGTTGCGAGTGAAAGGATTAGGTAAATAAATGTTGTCTGGCAGGTTTTCGTATTCTAGTACACAAACATTACATATAGTGTAATAAAAATGCTTGACAAATCTTCTAGAGGAGTATATATATTACATACAATGTAAGGATTATGTGCTATGAAAAACATAAAAAAAAAGAAACTATTTGAAGTTGCTTCCTTTCAGCAGGGCTATTTTACTACAAAACAGGCAGTTTGCGCGGGGTTTTCCTATCGTATGCATACCCATTACAAGCAAAGCGGAGATTGGCTTGAGATTGATCGGGGCATTTTTCGACTTGCGCAATTCCCAAATTCACCTGATGAGGATTATATTAGGTGGTCTCTATGGAGTAGAGATCGCAATAGTGAGCCGCAAGCTGTTATTTCACACGAGTCAGCACTTTGCATTCATAATCTCAGTGATGTTATGCCATCAAAAATTCATCTTACAATTCCTATTGGATTTAGAAAAAAAACACCTAAAGGATGTGTCCTCCGCAGGGGAAGAGTGTCGATTGACGAGAAAGAGCAAAGAGAAGGTTTTTTTGTTACAAATCCTCTTCGTACAATTCTTGATTCTGCCGAAACCAATCTGAGCATGGATTATCTTGGACAGGCTATTCAAGAGGCTTGTGATAAAGGGATGATTCAGATTATTGATATTGTAAGCACTGAAATGTCGGAGAAGGCAAGAGAAAAAATGATGGTAGTTTTTAAAAAGATAAAAAATAGAAACAAGAAAACACAATGACAGCTGATTTTAAAAAATATGATAACGCAGTAGCATTTAGGCGGGCTCTTGAAGATAGGCTTAGAAATATTACCCGTGAACAATCGATCTCTTTAGATCGCTTGCGAAGACGGGTTACATTTGATCGTTTCCTCGCACGATTATTTGAATCAAATAAACCAAATCAACAATGGTTGTTAAAAGGTGGTTATGCTTTAGAATTTCGGTTTCATAGCGTTGCGCGGACGACTAAAGATATTGACTTTTCAATACCTCATATGAATGATCTGGATGCGAATAATATTCGCGAGTTGCTTCAGGCAGAAGCAAAGAAAGATATGTCAGATTGGTTCCAGTTTTATATTGGTGTTCCTATGAGAGAGTTTGATCAGACAGTATATGGTGGATGGCGCTATCCGGTTGAGGCGAGAGTTGCTAATCGAATTTTTACAAAATTTCATATTGATGTTGGCATAGGTGACGCGGTTATTTCTGAGGCCGAATGGAAAAAGGGTGATGATATTTTGGGGTTTGCAGGAATAGAACCGGCATATGTTGCTATGTTGCCTGTTGAACAGCATTTCGCGGAAAAGATACACGCGTATTCATATCCTCGTGAAAAACGAACTTTTTCACGCATAAGGGATTTGGTTGATATAGTTTTGCTTATTGAACAGTGTCTTCCTGATAAAGGATTGGTAATGTCAGCAATAGAGGCAACATTTAAACGACGCAACACCCATGATATACCTCAAGAGTTAGAAATACCTCCTAAGGTAGTGGAAGATAGCTATGCGCAAATGGCGGAAGATTGTGGCGTTACAAAAAAGACAATGGCAGAAGCTTTTTCTTTTTTGCAAGAATATTGGTTAGAATTACGAAAATGAAACATTTTTATATTTAGCCCGTCTGTTCACTATAAGGATAAATACTTATTCCTAAAAATTAACAAAAATTCCTGATTTCCTGCTATAATACCAGCTATGAAAGTCTATATTAGAACGTTTGGCTGACCTTCTAATATATACCGAAGGTTTTTTTTGGGCGAAAGTCCTTGATTTTGTTGATATTTATAAAAATTCTCCTGTTCTAAAAATAAAAAATTAAAAGGGGCGAAGAAATTAAAAGAAAATAAGGTTAATCTATTATTCATTGACATAGCTGTCGATTTTATAAGAACCTACGCGGACAGGTGTCATCATGGAAAAGAAGAAGATATTTTATTTAGAGATCTAGCCAAGAAAAAAATATCCGATGAACACCAGAAAATTATGCAGGAACTTATAGAAGAGCATAAAATGGGCAGGAATAATGTGAAAAAGCTGGTTGATGCAAAAGAAAAATATGCCCAGGATAACCAAAGCGCCTTGAAAGACATCATATCGAATATGGAAATATTGATTAAGTTTTACTCTAAACACATAGAAAAAGAAGATAAGCATTTTTTTATTCCCTGTATGGATTATTTTACCGATATTGAGAAAGATAAAATGATTAATGAAATGTGGGAGCTTGATAAGAATATGATTCATGAAAAGTACACCAATATTGTCGAAGAATATGAAAGATAGTAGGTATGCAAGTAAAAAACCTATCTGATAAGGAGTTCGATTATGCCTAAAGATCCAGTTTGCGGAATGGAAGTCGCTGAAAGTAAAGGTCTAAAACTGATTAAAGATGGGCAGGAATATGTCTTTTGCAGTCAACGTTGCAAAGATAAATTCTTAAGTAATGATGATGCCAAGGCCGACCATCTCAGCCATTCTCGCTCTGGGCACAAAGATAATGTTAGCGGCTCGATGAGTGCATCCTCGCGATATACTTGCCCGATGCATCCCGAGATAATTAGTAATAAACCCGGTGATTGTCCAAAATGCGGGATGTCTTTAGAGCCAAAGAACGTGGTGGCCGAGGAAAGCGGGGAGCAGAAAGAGATAAAAAAGCTAGCCCGTAAATTCTGGATAGGATTGATGCTGGGGCTTCCGGTTGTTTTTCTAACATTGGAAGAAATGATCCCTGCTCTAAAGTTCGAATTTATCTCTCATAAAGTTTCAGGATGGTTACAATTAGTTTTGGCAACACCGGTTATATTCTGGGCCGGAGGATTCTTTTACACAAAAGCATGGAAGTCCATTGTGAATCGCAGTTTGAATATGTTCACCTTGATTGCTATGGGTGTGGGGGCAGCGTTTTTTTATAGTGCAGCTGCGGTTTTATTCCCGCAGATTTTTCCCGAATCCTTAAAAATGGCAGGGAAGTTGGGGTTATATTTTGAAGCGGGCGTTGTGATTACTGTGTTGGTCATTCTTGGGCAGTATTTGGAAGGCAGAGCCAGGGTACAAACCGGGCAGGCGATAAAGGCATTATTGGGGCTTGCGGCGAAAAAGGCGCACAAGGTTACTGATTTAGGTGAAGAAGAAGTTGATGTCGATCAGATTCAAAAGGGAGATCTATTGCGTGTACGGCCCGGTGAAAAGGTACCTCTGGATGGCGTTATCACAGAAGGAAAAAGCACAATCGATGAGTCCATGATTTCGGGAGAGCCGGTGCCGGTAGAGAAAAAAGAGGGTGACAGAGTTATCGGGGCTACGGTCAATCAAACTGGAACATTTGTCATGAGGACTGAAAAAATTGGCTCCGAAACATTGTTATCTCAGATTGTGCATATGGTTGCTGACGCTCAACGCAGCCGGGCGCCGATACAAGGTATGGCGGATAAAGTGGCCGGGGTTTTTGTGCCGGCTGTTCTTGTTACTGCCGTTGTAACATTCGTGATTTGGTCTTTATGGGGGCCGCAGCCCGCGTTGGCCTATGCTTTGGTTAATGCCATTGCTGTTTTGATTATTGCCTGTCCCTGCGCGCTGGGATTAGCCACACCAATGTCCATTATGGTAGGTGTGGGCCGGGGTGCTCAGGCGGGTATATTAATAAAGAACGCAGAAGCGATTGAAAAAACCGAGAAAATCACACATGTTCTAACTGATAAGACCGGAACGTTGACCGAAGGAAAACCGCGTGTGACAGCGATTGAAACAGCGGAAGGTATCGAGGGAAAATACCTTCTTTTCATTGCTGGCTCATTGGAACAATCTAGTGAACATCCTTTGGCACGGGCTGTACTTGACTATGCGCAAGAGAAGAATGCCGAGATTAAGGATGTCGAAGATTTTGATTCTGTGACAGGTGGCGGAGTAAAAGGCAAGATAGACGGTAAAGATGTTTATTTAGGCAAGGAAAAATTTATTGTTGATCTTGCTGGAGATTTACCCGAAGGGTTAAAGCAAAAAGCAAGAGCAATGCAGGAGAAGGCTCAAACGGTTGTTTGGGTGGCACAGGAAAAGAAAACTATGGGGATACTTGGCATTTCTGATCCTATCAAGAAAAGTACACCACTTGCGATTCAGGAACTTCATGATCTTGGATTGAAAGTTATCATGCTGACCGGCGACAATCAAAAGACAGCACAGGCGATTGCCAAGGAGTTAAAGATTGACGATGTTCGTGCCGAACTGAAACCGAAGGACAAACAGGAAATTGTCAAAGAACTAACAGGAAAAGGCGCTTTAGTTATGATGGCTGGTGATGGGATCAATGACGCTCCTGCGTTAGCGCAGGCCGAAGTTGGTGTAGCAATGGGGACAGGCACGGATGTGGCCATTGAAAGTGCAGGAATTACCTTAGTTAAAGGTGATTTAAACGGAATTATTAAAGCCATTAAACTGAGCCGATCTGTTATGGGGAACATACGGCAGAATCTCTTTTTCGCCTTTATTTACAATGCCTTGGGAGTGCCGGTTGCCGCTGGTATTCTTTATCCCTTTATCGGGTTGTTGCTTAACCCAATGATTGCCGGTGCAGCCATGAGTTTCAGTTCAGTTTCCGTGATTGGAAATTCCTTAAGATTGAGAAATTTAAAATTGGGGGCATAAAATGAAATATTATTTCAATAAAACTTTGGTGGGAAATTTTGAAGATGTCATTTCCCAGGTAACTGAAGGATTGGAAAAGGGAGGATTTGGCGTTCTCACGAAGATAGATGTATAAAGAGAGGCTCAGTATCGACTTTAAAAAATACGTGATATTAGGAGCTTGCAATCCTTCTAATGCTCACAAGGCTATTATTGCGGAGGAAAATATTGGTTTGATGCTTCCGTGTAATGTTGTTATTTATGGAAAAGAGGGTAAAACGGTAATCTTAATAACTATTGCTGCAATAGGATTAATTACCGGACTCCTAGGACGAATGTTAGGAGACATAGGCTACTAAGGAGAAAGGTCTATTAGCCAGTTTTATACTTGGCCTTGTTTTTGGCATTGCCCTCGGGCCCTGCACCTTTGCCTATATGGCACCTATGCTCGGCATTACTTTCAAACTGGCCTCGACTAATCTTGCTTACGGTATTTTATTGCTATTGGTCTATGGAATCGGTCATTGTTCTTGCTGGCACATGTACCGAAGTTGTTCAGCGGTATATGAACTGGAACGAAAAATCCAAGGGAGCGGTAATACTCAAAAAAATCTGCGGTGTACTGGTTATTTTAGGTGGTATCTGGTTAATCTACACCGCTCCATAAAACTGATTTAAGGAGTTTTTATGTCAACCGAAGACAAACAAAAGAAAAAAGGATTCTTTGCAAGGCTCAGTGAATTCTTCAAAGGGTTTGAAGGCTCCGGCTGTGCATGTAATTACCTTAAAACAGTATGGGAAAAACAAGCCAAAGAAGAAGCAAAGAAAGATAAACAGGAAAAATCTGAACCATAGGGACATTAAATAATGAGGTTGCTGCTGGCTTGGCGTTACCAAAAGATATAACTATCAAACTTACAAAAGATTAAATATGAATGATAAACTGAAAATTCTGTTTTTGTGTACAGGTAATTCCTGCCGCAGCCAGATGGCCGAGGGATGGGCAAGGCATTTGAAAGGGGATGTTGTTGAACCGTACTCTGCCGGTATTGAAATACATGGCTTAAATCCCAATGCTGTAAAGGTCATGGCTGAGGCCGGAGTTGATATTTCGGGCCACCATTCAAAGCATCTTAATGAATTAAAAGATATTGATTTCGAATATGTGATAACGGTGTGTGACAATGCTCACGAAAGCTGCCCGATGTTTCCGGGTAAAACTAAAGTGATTCACGTCGGTTTTGACGACTCGCCAAGATTGGCCAAGCAAGCCAAAACAGAACAGGAAGTGATGGATTGTTATCGCCGTGTGCGGGATGAGATAAAAAATTTTGTCGAAAAATTGCCGGGGTTTCTGGGGAAAATCCAAAATGAGTAATTTGAGCAGAAATCAGGTTCAGAAAATTGTTGAAGAGCTTGAAAACAGTGTTGCCCGACCGGAGTGTTTAACATGCGACTGTTTTCAGGGACTGTTAACACAACTGGAACTGGATTGTGAGCAGGACGTCAGCGAACTTACGACTCCGCTCAAGACGCCGAAAGAAAAAATGCACGGCTGCCTGGGCTGCGACCCTTGTCCGCCAGGCGCAATGTTCGCTCAATATCTCAGGTCAAATGCCTTTAATAATAACACGAATATTAAGGAGTCAATAATAATGGAAACAGAAAAAAAGAAAAAAGGTTTATTCGCAACAATATGGGAATCCATGACCAAGACCGGTGGGTGCTGTGGTAGTGGAGAAAGCTGCTGCGGTCCATCAAGCACAGAAGATAATAAAACGACTGAAAAAGAGTGAAAAAATACAAGATAATTTATAACTTGTTTACTAATGCAATTAAAGAAATTGAGAATACAATTAAATTGGAAGCGTTATAATGAAGCATTCATTAAAAGTTGGTTTTAGTTTTGGTGTAACTTCGGGAATAATTACAACACTCGGGTTGATAGTTGGTTTGCATTCTGGAACTCACTCAAAGGTTGTGGTTATTGGCGGCGTATTGACAATAGCAATAGCTGATGCGTTTTCAGATGCACTGGGCATTCATATATCTGAGGAGTTTGAAAATAAACATACCGCAAAGCAGATATGGACGGCGACAATTGCCACTTTTTTATCTAAGTTTATTTTTGCCTTAACCTTTATTATCCCGCTTTTATTGTTTGAGCTTCCAACAGCAATCATGATAAGCATAATTTGGGGATTATCAGTATTATGTCTTCTTAGTTATAGAATTGCCATGGGGCAGAGAGTAAGTCCGTGGAAAGTGATTGCCGAACATCTAGTTATAGCTTCAATAGTTATAATCCTAACTCATTATCTTGGAGACTGGATAGCATTACGATTTAGATGAAACCCGCCCTGAGATCATATTGTCTGATAATCCTAAAAATATTTTAACTTGACAGAGAATTTTACAGCGTTTATAATGAACATATGTTCATAATAATTAGGAAATTTGATGAGACCAAAAAAGATAAGATGGGTTAAGTGTGAACCTGGAGAGAGATGTTTCAGGCCACAGTGCAAGCCTTTAAATAAGTTAAAAGGTGTATATTTAACTCTTGATGAATTTGAGGCAGTAAGGCTCGCTGACTTTGAGGGATTAAAACAGGAAAGCGCGGCCGGAAAGATGAGGATATCCCGCCCTACCTTTTCAAGAATAATTTCACAAGCCCATAGAAAAATCGGAGATGCACTGGTGAATATTAAAGCTATAAAAATTGAAGGCGGATGTTGCAGGATTGAGGAGAAAAGTAAGAAATGAAAGAGCGAGAAAAATTATTATTAATGTCAGCGGCATTCTTAGGGTGTTTTTATCTTCCCGTTGAGATGCTGCCGTTTAGAAATCCTGTATTTGAAGCACTGGCTTTGGTTAGATGGTATGCGCGGAAACATGTTTTGCTTTGTCTTGTGCCTGCGTTTTTTATTGCCGGAGCGATTTCTGTTTTTGTGAGTCAAGCTTCTGTGATTAAGTATTTCGGGGCAAAGGCAAACAAGTTTTTAGCTTATAGCGTTGCTTCTGTTTCCGGTACAATACTAGCAGTTTGTTCCTGTACGGTTTTGCCGCTATTTTCCGGAATTTATAAAAGAGGCGCCGGCTTAGGTCCTGCCACAACATTTCTCTATTCAGGTCCTGCCATTAACGTATTAGCTATTATTATGACAGCTCGCATCTTAGGATGGGAACTTGGAGTTGCCAGAGCCGTTGGAGCAATAATATTTAGTGTAGTAATAGGATTTATGATGCATCTTATATTTCTTAAGGAGGAAAGAGCAAGACACGCCAATGGCGCTTTTCAGTCCGGAGAAGAAAAAGAAGCTCGACCTCTCTGGAAAAACGCTTCCTATTTTGCGTCTATGGTATTTATTTTGGTATTTGCAAACTGGGGAAAACCACAGACAGGAGACACAGGAATTTGGCCGCTAATTTTTAACCTCAAGTGGTATATAACATCCGTCTTTTTAATTATACTTATTCTTATGATTGTTCGATGGTTTAAGAAAAGCGAACTCAAAGACTGGTCGCAAGCATCGTGGGGATTTGCAAAAC
>Ga0207996_1000881_pt1 | contig 23763 bp, 4 predicted proteins | sample AntAceMetag02UKG_FD_184773 | JGI IMG/M metagenome (GOLD analysis project Ga0207996, IMG submission 184773) | Saline lake microbial communities from Ace Lake, Antarctica - Antarctic Ace Lake Metagenome 02UKG (SPAdes) (version 2) | ecosystem: Environmental > Aquatic > Non-marine Saline and Alkaline...
GTTTTTGCAATTTAGCCAGTTCTTCTACTTGAGAAGAAATCCGTTTTCTTAATTTGTCTGGTAGTTCCTTTTTTATCATAGTATCAGCATGCTCTCATACTATACTGATACTGTCAACATAAAAAAACAAACCGAAAGTATAGAATCTTTTCGGCTCACTTTTTTAATCTTAGATCTATCTTTAGTTATGCGGGTTTTATTTTGTTATTGTCCCCCCTTTTGCTCACCGGTTACGTATCGAAGACATAGAAACTTCGCTTCGGCAGAGCTAAAATCTCCGTCCGAATTACCTACCCCGCTTTTTGCCGGGATGTGATTTTTTGGGTTTACATCCCTGATTCAATTAGTTCTCTGGATCGCTTCTTTCTATATGTCTCCAAATCAATAACATCACTCTTACTCCGCGGAACAGATTTATCAGCTCTGAATAATCCCATAAATCTATCTGCTCTTGAAACAAGAGGATGTGCTCTTTTCAATAAACGTACTCTGCTTTTCTCATCCGCATAGAGCCCGGTAAAAGAACCCGGCGTTCCACCTATACCAAAAAACGATTTTCTGATTATCTTCAGTAATAGATCCCGGATCTCTTTCGGCACAAACTCTACATCAGCTACATCAATATACTTACTTATTTTTGTATCATAAGTATGTTTTACACTTTCTGTACATGGGCCGATCCCCATTCCAACAACATCTATATCACTTCTCTTAGCCCTTTTGAACAATTTCATCATGGCCTCGCGTCCATGTCCCGCACCATCAGTAAGAACAATAATAGACCTCACATCCCCTTCTTGCTTCTCCATTTCACTTATTGCGGTTGCCAACGCCTGATAATCATTCGTACCGCCTCTTCCCATCCTCGATCCAACATTCGCGTAAATCTGAGTGCGCCTGTGATCATCTAATTTCTGAGAAAAATCCTTATCGATTTGATGTGTTGAGTGAAAACCAATAACACTGAAATCAATATCCAATGCCGATAAGGCCTCCATGAACAAAATCAAGCCCTGCATAGCATAGTACCCCGAAGAACCGGGTTCACCTTCACCCATACTACCGGATAAATCGATTACCAATGTAAATTTCTGTGAGCGTTTAACCTGTTTAGTTTTTCTAAGCCAGATCTTATCATAAGCGGGATTATAATTTGATGCCTGCCATTGCATAAGTTTTCGTAAATCAACCTTTTTACCCGTACGATAATGCCCTTTATACCTTGGTTTTTCATCCCGTTCTAAAATATTTTCAAGATATCCAACCAGTTCCTGAACAAGTTCAGCAATAGAAGAATGGATCTCTTTATATTTATCACGATCTTCTTTTCCCACTTTTTCTAACTTTGCCTGCAATTCGAAGGCATCTTCTTGAGTAATCTGAGCCCCCTTACCTCCACCATCCCCGGCTTCCCCTTCTCCAATCTGCGGCTCAACTTCTTCCTCTCCTTTCTTTGGTTCCCCGGCCCCTGGTTCTCCCTCCCCGGGTTTAGGTCCTTCTTCACCTTCCCCGGCTTTCCCAGCCCCCAGTTTTCCCTCTTCACCCTCTTCTGGTTTCCCAGCCTCTTCTTCTCCTTCTTCACCAGCTCCCTTCCCCTCATCCTCATCAACCTTATTATCTGAACCGGCCGCTGTTTTTCCTCTTAACTTATCAGCAAGATCTTTAGATTCATCTTCTAATGCCTTCCTCACATCTTCACGTAAATCCTCAGGTATATCAGCTAATGGATCCTCAGTGGCTGGCTGACCAGCACCTCCGGAAGAAGCTTCAGGTTCTCCGGCACCGGGTTCACCTTCTTTTCCTTCACCCGGTTTACCTTTCCCGGGCTTACCTTCACCTTCGCCTGGCTTACCTTCCCCTTCTCCTGCTTCGCCTTCTCCCTCACCTGGCTTACCTTCGCCTTCTCCCTCTTCTTTTTCTTTTCCTGATTCTTCTTTTTCCTTCTTTTTACGCTTCAATATCTCCTCAGCGGATTTTCTTACCAGTTTAATATATTCAGGAAATACCTTATCCTTCAAAATCATATCAGAAGCCTTAGCTGCCCTTTCCTTCTCTCTATCAGTAGGAGTTAGAGTCGTATAGATATCAATCGATTTACCTGCCTTGGGAACATCAACCTCACTTATATCCAAACTCTCCGCCTGTATAGGCCTGATACGCAATGTCCCTTCCTCCGTTTGAGATATCTGAATATTTCCATAAAGATCAGGAAAATGAAAATCCAAACTTGTACCAACAGGTGGAATATCAACTGCAAACGATTCCAAGGAACCTAACCGTTGTATGAGGACTGTCTTATCATCTACACCGGTAACACGGATCTTTCCCGGTTGAGCACCAAATGATTCTTCAACATCAGGACGTGTTTTATCTAAAAATGCCTTTACATCAGGATCCACAACAGAAGGATGATCTTCACCATGCGCCCAACGATGAATAATCCCATAAACTGCCTGCAAATGCGGCAGCACTCCCTGCTCAGTAAAATCTTTTTTCAGTTCGTGAGGGAAGATATCATCATATAATGTTTTAAATAAAGGATCCATTCCTCTAACACGATTAATCTGCCACTCATTAACACGCGGATCTTCCTTTGCGTTCAAAAGCACTCTGCGAAACTCTGTTTGAAACCAAAAACTGTCGTCCGTTATTTGTGTTATATCCTCATGTCCGATTTCATGAACACCGGAGGCAAGGAGTTTGTCTAATATCCTTTGTTGTTCCCTGCGGCGTTCCTCAGGAGTCAACTTCGGTTTAGCCTTTTTCTTTTCCTCAGCCTTAGCTTTCTCTTTTACCTTTTCATCATCCTTATCTTCGCGTTTCACACTGGTTACCATCGAAAAATCCTTTAATTTCTCCTTTAATTTCTCTATGCCGGTTTTTTCTTTCCCTTCGTCCTCAATAAAAACACCATTCAATGCAGCCAAGGCCTTTTCTATTTCCTTTTCCGGATAATAAATAACAAGGTTCTCAAGATCGATCTCCCACCTTACACCCGCCTGTACCTTCTTAACATTCCTCTGATATAGCCCTTCCCACATGCCTTCTAAACGCTTCAAAAGATCTTCCTTAGTAAACTTCTTAGCCTTCTTTAAATCTTCCAATTCTAATTTTGCCGGCTCCGGAGCTAATTGCACCTTAACCTCGTCTTTCTTAGGCGCGGAAACAACAACCTCCGGGGGCCCTCCAACTACACTTATAAGTATTTCCTCCGCTGCCTCTGTTACATCTCCAACCAGAGCATCATAGGTAATATCACACATCTCCGCTGAAGACAGCTCACCACTTATCCACATCTCATTCATTTTATTGCGCATCGCGAGACTCAATGGCTTGCGTCCTTTATACCGTGCGGGGTTCATTGCCGCAAAGATACGAAAGTTCGGATGAGGCCTGACCCTTTCGCCGTCCCTTTCAGTTAAAACAAGATAACCATCATCGTCTAAAAGTGAATTTATCCTTTCTAAAATCTCCGGTTCTGCCAGATTTACCTCATCAAGCAATATCCACTGGCCTTTACGCATTGCCTCAACAAGTATACCGTCTACCCATTTGAATTCACCGCGGCCGCGCGCGGGATCCGGAACATACTGACCGATAAGTTCAGTAGTATCAGTTTGCCCATCAAGATTAACACGCCTGAAATCACTGCCGGTAAGATATGCCAGATACCGCAGCAACGAAGTCTTAGCCGCTCCGGTAGGGCCGACTAATAAAACCGGTTCAGCTAACTCCACAGACCGCGCAATCTTTTCCATATCCTTTAATGTCGTGGAAATATGTGTAAGACGTGATGCCGGCCCGGGCACATAAGGTGTTTTACCATCCTTGACAGTTAACCTTGCCTGGCCTATTCGAAGTGTATTTGCCGTTTTCATTATTGTTGGCGCCATATCTTTCATTAATGGAAATCTGTTTCCAACTGAACGGCGAAATTGCTCAATCTCGTCATGATCCCAAAGACTGTCGCCATAACACCTTATTGCCTCCTTTGCTATCGTATTCAACAACATGTTATTAGTCCATTCCTTCCCCTCACTTTTAACACGATTTTTCACTTGTCTAATACGTTCCATCCACCTCTGAAGATTACGTATAGTAAAATAGTGTGTTGCTCTCGTCATCTGGACTGTTGATGCGTGCAAAGCTACAACTTCTTCTAATATCCCGGTACCAAGATTAAGATCAGCGTATTTCTCTTTCATTATCTGTATTAATTCATTCCTATTAGGTTCAGGGATCCATTTAACACGAAAACGGTTTATAAACGCCGGTGATAATGCCTTGCGTCCCGCGTATTCGATAGGATTCATTGTTGCTACAATCCTGAAAGAGTCCGGGATCTGATAAATTTCATTTCGCTTTAAATTTTCTTTCGCTTTTTCCTCTGAAATATTATGCTCATCCATCTCTCTCTGAATCAACTCTTCAAAGGCCTTCCTCTTTACAAATTTCTCTCCTATATGCTCGGTCAATACAAGATATCCATCCGGATCCAAAAGCGAATTGATCCTTTCAAGCACCTGCGGTTCTGCCAGATTAATTTCATCTAATAACAGCCAGTTCCCCTTCTTTATAGCTTCAACTAATATTCCATCAGTCCATACAAATTTACCGCCCTGTTTTGGATCGCTCTTGTAACTGCCGATAAACTCCGTTTTATCAGTCTGGCCGGAAAGATTAAATCTTGAAAAACCATTATTAGTACGAGCGGCCAATGCGCGCACAAAAGATGTCTTTCCCGCACCCGTAGGACCAACAAGAAGTAATGGATCATCTTGAAAAATTGCACGAGATATCTTCTCTAAACTATCTACTGTAGTATCGGTTTCTATCAAATCTGAGGCCTGAAGATCAGGTACATCTTCAGGACACCTTGGGGATTCACATCTTGGAAGGTTTGTCTTTTGTTTCCTTGCAAACGAGACAGAATCTATCACCTTAGGCGGTGGTCTTAACCTGTCAACAAGCGCTTTAAGAAACTTCTTTTGAGATGAAAAACTTGGGTCATACGAAACCGGTTTTCTTGCCTCATCAAGCTTATCATAATAAATATACAACGCACCCTGCACAGCTGCCTGATTCCAGCCCAATATATGACCATACTTCTTTATGAAATTAATCCATGCCTTATAGTCCCTGATCCCAAAAAGTTTTCCATAATTACCTTCTCCGATAAGGGTGCTGTCCTGATATTGTTCCCGGACATCCACATGAAACTTACTAAAAACATCAATCAATTGTTCTTTATCAGGTTCACTTAGTCCTGTAACACCTTTAAACATGTCCATAGCGATCTGTTTCCATTCAGAGACCCCTGCCTTATCGGGAACCCATATCTCGGTTAATTTATTTCTCATAGCAGGAGAAAGACGTTTTCTTCCTTCATATCTTGCGGGATTCATCGTGGCAAACATACGAAAATGAGGATGTATGTACCTGATATTTTCCACATCACGAACGTATTGTTGTGCCTTTTTCTCAAATTTTTCTCCATTAGTTGTTCCAGACATTTCCCCCCATATCTCACAGAGTATCTCCTGTACATCATTTTGATAATAAGCAATTTCATCCATTCCAAGCCTATTCTTAATATACGTTTTATTTTCTTCAAACAGCATCTTTAAGACACGTTCCTTTACCACCGAATCATATTCTCTTTTTGAAACCCACTTTTGATTGCCATGTTCCGTAAGAACAATGGACGCATCATCATCTAAAAGTGAATTTATCCTCTCAAGTATCTCAGGCTCAGCAAGATTAAACTCGTCCAACAATACCCAATTACCACTCCTCATTGCCTCAACCAAAATCCCTTCATGCCACTGGAAACCCCTCTCTCCCGCCTTCGGTAAATACTGGCCGATCAACTCTGAGGTATCAGTCTGGCTATCCATATTAATACGTAAAAGTCCTAACCCGCATTTACGAGCAATATAGGCTATAATTGAACTTTTTCCCGTACCGGTTGGCCCGACTAAAAGTGTCTTTTCACCATGTAAAATGCTCTCCGCGACCTTACGGCATAGACCACGCATGGTTTTTGTAGGAGTCAGTTCAGCGGAAGGTCCGGGTATAAACGGGCTGTTTCCGCTTCCCTTTGGTATAGGTATTCCCTCTATCAGCACCTCTTCACTTCCTGCTAGAAGCTTTTCCATGAGCGGCCTGTCGCCTCTCATTATTGAAATAGTCCTGATCTTGGTTTTATCTTTAAGCTTATCTGCCAGCAATTTAATACAATCCTCAAATATCTTTCTATCTTCATCGGTTCGCATACCATCTCCATAAACTGCCTGAAGTTCCTTTTTAACAAGTTCAACAACCTCTTCTCCTTTCGCATAATCACGTCCTTTTTCATCTGCTAATTTTTCCAATCCTAATTGAACTCTTTGAGACAAGCGCATTAGATTACGTATAGTAAAATGAAATGGATCTTTTTCATCGTATCCTATAACACGCTTGCGTGTCATATTAGAAATGGCCTGATGGAATGAAACAAGAAACATTGCAAGGACATTATCAAGGTTATAGCGATCCGCAATAATCTCTTGTGTCTCCATAACACCAAGTTCCGGAACCCATTTTTCGCGGAGACGGTTCATCATAGCCGGAGAAAGCTCTTTTCTTCCCGCATAGTCAGCCGGGTTCATTGTGGCAAAGAGCCGAAAATCAGGATGAATTTCAAAGATCATTTTCCCCTCAAGGCCCTTTCTCGCTAATTTTTCATACGGTATATCCTTCGCTTTAAATCTAACTCCCCGGTTACTTGCCAATTTCTCTAATTCGACGGCGCTCTTTCGTCTTAACGATGCCATCTCATCAGATAAAAGCCTCTTATAATGTGTATGATGTACAAATTTTTCACCCTGTTTCTCGACCAGAGTTAATGAACGGTCATCATCCAACAGTGAATTAATCCTTTCTAATATCTCAGGTTCCGCCAGATTAAGCTCATCCAACAGGAGCCAGTGGCCCTTCTTCATCGCCTCAATAAGTATACCGTCTTTCCATTTTAATCCGACTTCCGGCCCCGGCTGGTATCCACCTAAAAATTCAAGTTTATCCGTTTGACCATTGAGATTAAATCTGCGGAAATTATTTTCTGTCAAATAAGCAAGATAGCGCACAAGCGAAGTCTTTCCGGCCCCTGTCGGTCCTATAAACAAAGTCACCTCATCCATTACAACGCCCTGCGCCAGCTTTAGAAGGCGCTGTTTAGTCTCCTCTGTCTTGCGAAGCCTCGCGTTCTCTTCAGTAGGAACAAATGTCTTATCACCCGGATCAAGATTTTTAGCTATCTCCAGATCATAAAGCCATACCTTATCTTCAAAAACCTTAATATCACCGGCCGCATCCTCTTCTTTCACCTTTCTTGGCACCGCGCTTCCAAACTGGTCAATATTCTTCTGTATCCTGTCATACAATTGATATTTATCATAAGGGATGCTTCTTGCCTTACCCGGGCTAACTATAGCACGTTCTATTTTAACCTCATTATAATCAAGATTCATTAGTGCTGAATATTGATCATGCAGTTCACACTTCGGTAATTTCCATGTATCTATGTCTTCAGCCAATTCACCGTATGTCCTGCCGGCAATCGCGGTTGGTGAGGTTAGTTTCTCGTAATCAATCTTCGCGTAAAATTCCCGCAGAGGATCTTGAAAACGACCAAACACATTTATAAACTGTTGATACGCGACATCCAGAGATCTAAAATGTCTGAGGGATAAACCGAAATACGACATAAATAGTCTTACGCCATTATACAGTTTCACAAACGCCTCTCCTAAAGCACACGGCAATAAACCGCCTAAAATTACTATTCCGGCTTTAGCGGCAATCACAACCCAGCCACCCGCAAAGAAAAATGACCATTGTAATAGCAGTGACGGGAATGACAGCAAAATAATACTTGTAACTAAAACTCCGGCCAAACCTGCTGCAGTAATGAATGCCTCAGGTAATTTAATTGATCTGGTTTCTGAAAACCATTTCATCATATCGGTCATTATACGTTTTCTGCTGAGGGTCTCAACGGCAAGGGCCTTTGGTGACATCTTTTCAATTAATTGAACCGCAGCAATATGTGTAACAGGATCTTTATAGTGATCCAACAGTCTCTTTTGGAGTTCAGGAGTGAGCTTATAGTCAAGAAACTCAACAGTACGGGTAAACAACCTGAACATTGCTTTTTTAATATCTTTCGGGTACTTTAGAGTATAAGGTGCTTCGGCAAAATAGTACTTGTCAGGACTCCGGCTATCACCGAATCTTGTAACTACAGCCATCATTTGTTCAACGGGTAATTTTTCCAACTGGTAAAGAGCAAAACGTAAAATTTCTACATTACGCGGTTTTTCATAATTAACCTTCCACCACCATTCTCTAAGCTCGTCTAAATTACCGCTGGCTTTTTGTAATCCTTCGCTTTTTCTGACAGACACTTTATCCAAACTGCCATATTGTGCCTTTAGGTCCCTAAGTTTTTTAGCTGTTGATCCAACTTCTTCTAAATTTAACATCATATTAAATAACAACATCTGATCATGGACCATATCCTTGGATTTTTCCAATCGGTCATTGAGAGAAGGCCAACTAATAGAATTATAAAACTTGTTAAATCGTTGTGGCGACTCCGGCCTTTCTAATAACATATGAAGTAAATTTATTTCCAATACACCCGGGACGCCGCCAGAATCATATTCAAAGTTATTATCGTCTATATTCTTATTCAATAAAATATCGAGTGTATTCTCTATAACAGTACAGGGAAGAAGCGGCTCCGGAAATCCAACTTTTTGAAGGGCTGCCAGCATCTTCAACAAATCACGGCCATTACCGGCATCTAAATGTTCTTTAGGGAATTTATCTAATATCTCTTTTACAATACCGCCAAATTTCGCTGTATCATATTTATAGAGATCAACAGCAAAAAGCGCAAGCCGCCCATGCATTGTCGGATAAAGCCGCCATGCTTCTCTTATAAATTCCTTTGCCTTAGCTTCTGTATCAGGATAACGATGCTTAATAAGCAAAATCATAATATCAATATATAGATCTTGAAATACATGTTTGTCCAAATAACCGCTTACAACATGTTTTAGATTATGTAACTGTTCAATTCCACGCTTGGGATCCTCTTTCAGCATGTCATGTAATTCACTTTTAATTTGTTTAACCACCTCTGAATTATTTGAGTATTCTTTTAACATCGCGCTATAAATCCTCACTCTAAGATTAACAGGAAAATCTTTTAATTCTTGAATTGCCGTTATTAATGAATTCCCTGTTTCCCGCATTTCTAACAATCCCCTTATCCTTGCTATCTTATCCTTAAACTGCCGGATCTCTTTCCCCTGCATGCCCTTCTCAATACCAACGGTATATAAATCAAATAAACGTGTAACCATACTGGCATGATCCAGGGCTAATATCTCATCATAGATCCTTGACTCAACACCGCTAAACACCTCATCAGCGGTTACATCTTCTCCAAAAACGCGCAGGCCTTTAGTTGGTATCCCGTCAAATATTGCCATGAGTTTTTTCTCCTCCTTGGCCTTTTCTTCAGGATCACTAAAATCCCGCCTGAGCCTGTCCGAATATACATGCCTGCCGCCAAAATATAGCTGTTTTACAATATCGGTTGACCCGCCAAACCGCCTGACATAGTGCGCGAGACTGCGCATGTCTCTCATTGTAAACACGATATCTTCAATAGAATGTGTAAGCCTTTCTTTCCTGTTAGTCTTCGGATGAGTTGCTTTTACCATTGCCCGATGAAACCAGATAATCGCCTTTGCGAGCACCTCTACCCTCTCAGAACTAACATCTCTCAGCCCTTCCCTTCCCTCAGTAATATATCCCCTCACGACTTTTTCAACATCCTTATCATATTTTTTATCATAAAGCCATTCATCAGATACAGCTACTCGAGTAAATTTATTTTCCATTGCCAGGCTTAACTTATTTCTACCGGAATAACGCGCGGGGTTCATTGCCGCAAACATCCGGAAATTCTTATGTGGTGTGATCTTCTCGCCCTTGTGCTCTGTTAACACAAGATAACCGTCATCATCCAGCAATGAATTAATACGTTCCAAGATCTCCGGGCTGGCAAGGTTTATTTCATCTAAAAGCAGCCAATCACCGTTTTTCATCGCTCTAACCAAGGCCCCATCCTGCCATTTGAATTTTCCCGCCCCGGCCTTTTCATCAGGTATATACCCTCCTATCAATTCAGCCGTATCTGTCTGGCCGTCTAAGTTAATTCTTTTAAAATTTGTCTTAGTCTCGTATGCGAGATAGCGTACAAGCGCGGTTTTACCTACACCCGTAGGACCTGAAAAAAGAACCTTCTCATTTGCCTCTATAGCCCTTGCCATTCGTCCCAGATGAATACGTGTAACCTCAACATCCTCCAAACGCGCGGCTTCCGGTGACGGCACATTAAGATAACCATCAGGGGAATCTTCCGGTTTACGAATACTAAGACGTACACCTCCAACCTCAATCCACCGGCCATCGGGATCCTTACGTATAGGTTCTAATATATCTTTACATTCAAGAACCGCGTTTAGTGTAATTTTACCCGTAAAACCCTTCATCCAATCCTTTGTCCTATTCCACCAAACTCTCCCGACCTTTGCATTTAATTGTTCGGGCGAAATCTGGGCAAAATACACATCCTTAGCTTGAAATACCGCTATATCCTGAAAACTGCCCCCTTTACCGGCAGCCAAATTCTTCTCTATCCTGTCAGCCCAGCGCAGCAGGTGGCGTAACGTGTACAATTGTTCATCACCAAATTCCTTTTGACATCTGATATGAAAATCCACCATGTCTTTTGCCTGCTCGGAAGTAAACTTATATTTCTCTTCTAAAACCTGCTGCTGCTCAATTGGCGGCAGTTCATCAGCCCATTTTACACGCCAGCGGTTCATAAAGGCCGGCGATAATTCTTTTCTACCGGCATAATCGGCGGGATTCATCGTTGCGAATATCCTGAAATTCTTGTGCGGAACAATCTTTGGGCGGTCAGGATGTTCTGAAAGCACTAAATACCCGTCATCATCCAGAAGTGAATTAATCCTTTCTAATATCTCAGGCTCCGCAAGGTTCATTTCATCTAAAATAATCCAATGGCCTTTTTTCATAGCGTCAACAAGTATGCCGTCATGCCATCTAAAATTCCCCTGCTCATCCGGAACAAACCCCCCGATAAATTCAGTCTTATCCGTCTGGCCGTTCAGGTTAAAGCGCCTGAGATGATTTCCTGTCTTATTTGCCAGATATCTTATTGCCGATGTTTTGCCCGCGCCGGTCGGCCCGACCAACAATAACGGATCCCTGAGTTCCACAGCCTGCATAGCCTCAGCGGCCCTTTTCACCGTAGTGGGTGTTGGAACAAGACTAGCCACATCATCCGGAGGTATAAAATTCCTGCGTGATTTTCTCTTATTGACATCTACAGTAAATGGCCCTGCAGAGATCCCTGCCTCTTTTTCAGTTATAGCCATCACAGGGATCTTAGCGCCTTTAGCAGATTTCAGATTCCCTATAAAACTTTTAACATCCTTGCGATCCTCTTCATCTTTAAACCGGTCACCGTATATATATTGTGCCCCCATAACAAACGCGTTATTAACACCAACCTTACCGGCAAACTTCCTCATATATCTTGCCCATAACTTGATCTCACGCGGAGTAAATGTATAAAGAGGCGTCTTCTCAGTAAGAATTCTTTGTGCCTCTCTATGAAATCTCTCCATATCCTCTGTTAACTGTTTCATGTCAGTTCCTTCAGGGAGATGAAGCTCCTTTTCTTGCGCCAGCCTGTGTACATTACCCCTGATATCCACATAAAACTGTTCATCTTCAAAATATTCCATAGCGGTAAAGAGTTCATCCCGGGCATATGATACTTCAGTCTCAAGTGTATCGGCTACCCTGTCTAAATCCGGGATCAGGTGAGCATATCTTGATGTCTGGCGTATATGGCGGGCAATCCTTTGGACAATTTCCTCATCCGTTATATCAGGCTTAATAAATATCTCTATTAAAAGTGATCTATACTTTTCACCGGGATCAATTCCATTTTCCTCATCTTTCGAAAGTATTGCCAAAATAGATTTTCTGTATTGCTCTTCATCATCAAATATATCTAATTGCGGCCTCTCCCCCGGCTTGTCCTCAAAAACCCAATCTTCATTAGGGTTAAGAAATCTTTTTACATTCACAAAGATCGCCGCCGCCTCCCTGACAGCCGGATTAGGACAAACGCCATGAACCGCCAGGAGACTCTCTATAAGTTCATGCTCGACGATCTCAAAAAGAAGCGGTTCACTGGCAAAGGCGTCTTTATCAATTTTAACAACCTCGCCGTGAATATGCGCAAGCGGCGCGATCCTGGTTTCCCCTGTCACAGGATCAGTGACTTTAAGATTATCAACAATATGCACACGGCGGGCGCCGGCAAATATTCCCTTTCCATAAATTTTGTTTAATTTCTGCAATACACGGTTGAGTACCTCTTTTTCATCATCACGCATGGCCTCTTCATCTGACCATTTCTGTATATAACCATTACGCGATAAAATTGCCGCTACAATATGTTTTTCGGGGAATTTTTCTCTTACCTTGCGTGAAATCGGTGAATACGCCGGGCCTTTTGGGAGAGCCTTTCCTGGGAGCGCCTGAGGAAGAACCACCTCTGCTGGTGGAACACCCTTCGGCGGTTCCACACGCTTATGGGCTCTAATTGTCTCCAGCGCTTCTGCCGCACTCTCGCGGATACGCCAATCCTCATCCTTTAACACCTTTATCAACGGCTCAACTGCCCTCGGGTCTTTTATCCTACCCAGCGCTTCTACCGCTTCCAAGCGGACACCCCAATACTTATCCTTTAACGCTTCTGTCAACGGCTCTACTGACCTCAAGTCTTTTATCTCACCCAGCGTCTCTACCGCTTTCTTGCGAACCATCCTATCCTTATCCCTTAACGCCCCTATCAACGGCTTTATTACTCTCGGGTCTTTTATCTTACCCAACGCTGCAACCACACACTCGCGGACAGTTATATCCTCATCCTTTAACGCCTTTATCAACGGCTCGATTGCACTCGGGTCTTTTATACCACCCAGCGCTTCTGCCGCTATCCTGCGGACATCACTATCCTCATCCTTTAACGCCTTTATCAACGGCTCGACTACACTCGGGTCTTTTATACCACCCAGCACATATACCGCTTTGGAGCGAACCCCCCTATCCTTATCCCTTAACGCCGCTATCAGCGGCTTTACTGCTCTCGGGTCTTTTATCTTACCCAACGCTTCTGCCGCACTCTGTCGGACATTGCTGTTCTTATCCTTTAACGCCTTTATCAACGGCTCAACTGCCCTCGGGTCTTTTATCTTACCCATCGCTTCTGCCGCTATCCTGCGGACATTACTATCCTCATCCTTTAACGCCTTTATCAACGGCTCAACTGCCCTCGGGTCTTTTATCTTACCCATCGCTTCTGCCGCTATCCTGCGGACATTACTATCCTCATCCTTTAACGCCTTTATCAACGGCTCGACTGCAGGGGCTCCTATCTTAACCAGCGCTTCTACCGCACTCTGTCGGACATTGCTGTTCTTATCCTTTAACGCCTTTATCAACGGCTCAACTGCCCTCGGGTCTTTTATCTCACCCAGCGATTCTGCCGCATCTCTTCGGATAAAGCAATTCTCATCCTTTAACGCCTTTATCAACGGCTCAACTGCCCTCGGGTCTTTTATACCACCCAGCGCTGTTGCCGCTACATGACGGACATCCTCATCCTTATCGCTTAACGCCGCTATCAGCATATCGACTTCAGGGGATCCTATATTACCCAGCACTACTGCCACATCCCGTTGAAAATATACAGACGAATAGTACTTCTCATACGGATCCATACTATCCCTTACCGCCGCCATCAGCGGCTTTATTGCAGGTGTTCCCATTTTAATAAGCGCTTGGATTGCTCTCCAGTGGACATTTGAGTCCCTATCGTATAACGCCTCTATCAGCGGCTTTACTGCCCTCGGGTCTTTTATTTCACCCAGCATGTACACCGCTGCCTCGCGGATATGACAATCCTTCTCATCCCCCCTATATTTTTCAAAAACACTAACTTTTTCAAAAAGTAATTCCGGTGAAATTTCTATTATTTGCACCAAAAGTTCTTTTACCCTGTATGCCATCTCGGGAGAAAACTCTTTTTTGTCAGGATAAAGTTCCCAGCGGACCTGCTGAAGTGCCTGGTTTACTATAATATCCAGCTCTTTTTTGTTCAGCGGTTTCTTCTTTTTCAATATTGTTTTAAGTAAAACCTCGGCATTCTGGATATAATAGTACTTGTTTACCCTGAAAGAAGGGGGAACCGGTGATTGTATTCTCATATAAATATACATAGGGGCAACTATACCAAGCCACATAATAAGATTCGCGATCAGCAATATCTTCAGTCGCCGTTTTACCAATTCCCATGTCTTACGCGTAAAAGTAAACTTAAAAGTAAAAAGAGATAATACCAATCTCGGCATAAATGCTATCACTGCCCAAAAATCAAGAAATCGTGATTTTATGTAGTTCCACCGCATTGAAGAAACAGCCTGACCTAAAGCCTTTATTTCCGATAACATCTTCTTCCCGCCGGCCATAATGGCTCTATATAATTTTTCCGCTATCTCAAACTCTGCCAATGCCGGTATTAAATTCTCATACCGCGGTGAGCTCTTGATATATTCAACTATCTTTTGTAATAACGCTTTCTCATATTCTTCTCTACCGGGTTCTACCTCATTATCACGCGCCCATATCAATAGCTCTCTATATTTCTCTCCCGGATCTATCCCGTTTTCTTCATCCTTTGATAATATATCCAAAAGCTCTTTTTGATATTCATCCTTCTTGAAAAACTTACACTTGCCGTCATAATTCGGATCTAAGAACCTGAGGATATTTCGATAAACCGCTGTTATCTCTCTTAAGGCTGGATTTGGTTGTGTGCGGTCAAGGACACCTTCCGAAAGTTCATGCTCTATGACATCAAATAGCATTACATCGTTTGTCAGGGCATCCTTATCTATCGTTATTATTTCATCGGCAATGTGGGCTATTGGGGAAGGTATTAATTCACCGGTCTGGGGATCTTTTACCTGCAGATTATCAACTATCTTTATTTCCTTAACGCTTACAAATATCCCTTCCCCATAAACTTTTTTCAGACGATTTAGCGCCTTCTGAATTCTTCCTACCCCTTCAACATCTTTTAATCCACGGACTATACCTTTATCATCCAGTTCACCCTTTGCTATCAATACCTCAGGTTGAGCTTTAGGCATACGTGAAATCGGTGAATGGGCAGACTGAATTTTCTTCAGCGCTTTTTCCGCTGCCATTCGGACATAGCTGTCCTCATCCCTTAACGCCTCTGTCAGCGGCTTTATTGCCCTCGGGTCTTTTATATCACCCAGCGCTTCTGCCGCTGCCGCACGGACATCTCTATCCTCATCCCTTAACGCCGCTATCAACGGCTTTACTGCAGACGATCCTATCTTAACCAGTGCTTTCCCCGCTGTCCAGCTGACACCCCAATCCTTATCCCTTAACGCATCTATCAGTGACTTTACTGCCCTAGGGTCTTTTATCTTACCCAGCGCTTCTGCCGCTGCCGCGCGGACATCGCTATCCTTATCCCTTAACGCATCTATCAGTGACTTTACTGCAGGCGCTCCTATCTTAACCAGTACATTTGCCGCTCTCCTGCGGACCCGGCCCCTTAACGCATCTATCAGTGACTTTACTGCAGGGGCTCCTATCTTAACCAGCGCTTTTGCCGCTTCCTCGCAGACATTGCTATAACTAATCCTATACCTTAACGCCTCTATCAGCGGCTTTACTGCTCTCGGGTCTTTTATCTCACCCAACGCTGCAGCCACACTCTCGCGGACATCACTATCCTCATCCTTCAAGGCCTCTATCAACGGCTTTATTGCCCTCGGGTCTTTTATCTTACCCAGCGCCTCTGCCGCTTCCCCTCGGACCCAACTATCCTCATCCCTTAACGCCCCTATCAGCGGCTCGACCGCCCTCGGGTCTTTTATCTTACCCAGCGCTTCTGCAGCTTCCTTGCGGACATCGCTATTCTCATCCCTTAACGCCCCTATCAGCGGCTTTACTGCCCTCAAGTCTTTTATCTTACCCAGCGCTTTTATCGCTTCCTTGCGAACACGCCTATTCTTATCACTTAACGCCTCTATCAGCGGCTTTACTGCACTCGGGTCTTTTATCTCACCCAGCGCATCTGCCGCTCTATAGAGGACATCACTATCCCCATCCCTTAACGCCTCTATCAACGGCTTTACTGCAGGCGCTCCTATCTTAACCAGCGCATCGAAAAGAACTTTCAATCTCATCCTCTTTGCCAGTTTTCCTTTTGAAAAATATTTACGCGGTTTTTCTACATCATCTTTTATTTGCGCAAACAACGACTCGATGGAAATTTTCCCGGCCTTTACAAGCACCTCCTTTACCCTGTCATATTCCGGCTCACTCTTGTTAAATTCACCCCAATAGACCTGCCGGAGTGCATAGTCCACTATAACTTTTAATTCCCTCTGACTTGGCGGAGGGTCTTTTCTGCTCATCGCCCCTTCAAATAGATTTTCGGCAATTTGGATATAATAGTACTTGTTTATCCTGAAAGCAGGGGGAACCGGTGATTGCGTTTCCATATAATAATTAACAGGAAGAACGATCGCGAATATAACAATAAGACACATTGCCAGATATTTTTTTAAGCCGCGGCGCGTTCCCTCACTCAAAGTAAAAAGAGATAATACCAATCTCGGCATAAATGCTATCACTGCCCAAAAATCAAGAAATCGTGATTTTATGTAGTTCCACCGCCTTGAAGAAACAGCCTGACCTAAAGCCTTTATTTCCGATAACATCTTCTTCCCGCCGGCCATAATCGCTCTATATAATTTTTTTGCCATCTCAAATTCCGCCAGTGCCGGTATTAAGTTCTCATACCGCGGTGAGCTCTTGATATATTCAACTATCTTTTGTAATAACGCTTTCTCATATTCTTCTCTACCCGGTTGGTCAGCTTTTACCTCATTATCACGCGCCCATATCAATAGCTCCCTATACTTCTCTCCCGGATCTATCCCGTTTTCTTCATCCTTTGATAATATATCCAAAAGCTCTTTTTGATATTCATCCTTCTTGAAAAACTTACACTTGCCGTCATAATTCGGATCTAAAAATCTGAGGATATTTCTGTAAACCGCCGTTATCTCTCTTAAGGCTGGATTGGGTTGTGTTCGGTCAAGAACACCTTCCGACAATTCATGCTCAAGAACATCAAATAGCATTACATCACTTATGAGTGCATCCTTATCTATCGTTATTATTTCATCGACAATATGAGCTATCGGTGAAAGGATTAATTCACCGGTCTCCGGATCTCTTACCTGCAGATTATCAACTATCTTAATTTCCTTTACACTTACAAATATCCCTTTCCCATAAACTTTTTTCAGACGATTTAGCGCCTTCTGAATTCTTCCTACCCCTTCAACATCTTTTAATCCACGGACTATACCTTTATCATCCAGTTCACCCTTTGCTATCAATACCTCAGGTTGAGCTTTAGGCATACGTGAAATCGGTGAATGGGCAGACTGAATTTTCTTCAGCGCTTTTTCCGCTGCCATTCGGACATAGCTGTCCTCATCCCTTAACGCCTCTGTCAGCGGCTTTATTGCCCTCGGGTCTTTTATATCACCCAGCGCTTCTGCCGCTGCCGCACGGACATCTCTATCCTCATCCCTTAACGCCGCTATCAACGGCTTTACTGCAGACGATCCTATCTTAACCAGTGCTTTCCCCGCTGTCCAACGGACACTGAATTCCTTATCCTTCAACGCCTCTATCAGCGGCTCTACTGCCCTCGGGTCTTTTATCGCACCCAACGCTTTTGCCGCTCCCCCGCGGACATCGCTATCCTCATCCCTTAACACCTCTATCAGCGGCTTTACTGCACTCGGATCTTTTATCTCACCCAGCAAATCTATCGCTCTCCTGCGGACATATCTATTCTCATCCCTTAACGCTTCTATCAACGGCTTTACTGCAGGAGTTCCTATCTTAACCAGCGCATATGCCGCTCCCGCGCGGACATCTCTATCCTCATCCCCTAACGCCGCTATCAACGGCTTTACTGCCCTAGGGTCTTTTATCTTACCCAGCAAATCTACCGCGCTCCATCGGACACTCCTATCCTTATACCTTAACGCCGCTATCAACGGCTTTACTGCAGACGATCCTATCTTAACCAGCGCATATGCCGCTCCCGCGCGGACATCTCTATGCCCATCTCCTAACGCCGCTATCAACGGCTTTACTGCCCTAGGGTCTTTTATCTTACCCAGCAAATCTACCGCTTCCTTGCGAACACGCATATCCTTATACCTTAACGCCGCTATCAACGGCTTTACTGCAGACGATCCTATCTTAACCAGTGCTTTCCCCGCGCTCCATCGGACACCGCTATTCCACAACACCGCTATCAACGGTTTTACTGCAGGGGCTCCTATCTTAACCAGCGCTTCTGCCGCTGCCTTGCGGACATCACTATCCTTATCCTTTAACGCCCTTATCAGCGGCTCGACTGTCTTCGGGTCTCCTATCTCACCCAACGCTGCAGCCACACTCTCGCGGACATAACTATCTTTATCCCTTAACGCCTTCGTCAGCGGCTCGACTGCAGGCGCTCCCATCTCACCCAACGCTCTTGCCGCTCCAGCGCGGACATCTCTATCCTCATCCTTTAACGTCGCTATCAGCGGCTCTACTGCAAGCGCTCCTATCTTAACCAGCACTTCTGTCGCTTTCATGCAGACCAAGTCATCCCCATCTACTAACGCCGCTATCAGCGGCTTTACTGCAGGAGTTCCTATCTTAACCAGCACCTCTGCCGCTCCCTTGCGGACACTGAATTCCTTATCCTTCAACGCCTCTATCAGCGGCTTTACTGCAAGCGCTCCTATCTTAACCAGCGCTTCCTTGCAAACACGCCTATCCTTATCCCTTAACGCCGCTATCAACGGCTTTACTGCAGGCGCTCCTATCTTAACCAGCGCTTCTGCCACTTCCTTGCAAACACGCCTATCCTTATCCCTTAACGCCGCTATCAGTGACTTTACTGCAGGTGCTCCTATCTCCCCCAGCGCTTCTATCGCTGCCTCGCGGACATAACTATCCTTATCCTTCAACGCCGCTATCAGCGGATCAACTGCAAGCGCTCCTATCTTGACCAGCGCTTCTACCGCTTCCTTCTTGTGGCCATCGATATCCCTTAACACCTCTATCAACGGCTTTACTGCAAGCACTCCTATCTTGACCAGCGCTTCTACCGCTTCCTTCTTGTGACCATCGATATCCCTTAACACCTCTATCAACGGCTTTACTGCAAGCGCTCCTATCTTGACCAGCGCTTCTACCGCTTTCTTCTTGCGGACATCGCTATCCTCATTCCTTAACACCTCTATCAACAGCCCGACTGCCCTCGGGTCTTGTATCTTACCCAGCACCTCAACAGCATCGAAAAGAACTCTCAATCTCATCCTCGTTGCCAGTTTTCCTTCTGAAGAATATTTACGCGGTTTTTTTACATCATCTTTTATTTGCGCAAACAACGACTCGATGGAAATCTTCCCGGCTTTTACAAGGACCTCCTTTACCCTGTCATATTCCGGCTCACTCTTGTTAAATGCACCCCAATAGACCTGCCGAAGCGCATGGTCCACTATAACTTTTAATTCCCCCTGGCTTGACGGAGGGTCTTTTCTGCTCATCGCCCCTTCAAATAGATTTTCGGCAATTTGGATATAATAGTACTTGTTTATCCTGAAAACAGGGGGAACCGGTGATTGCGTTTCCATATAATAATTAACAGGAAGAACGATCGCGAATATAACAATAAGACACATTGCCAGATATTTTTTTAAGCCACGGCGCGTTCCCTCACTCAAAGTAAAAAGAGATAATACCAATCTCGGCATAAATGCTATCACTGCCCAAAAATCAAGAAATCGCGATTTTATGTAGTTCCACCGCATTAAAGAAACGGCCTGACCTAAAGCCTTTATTTCCGATAACATCTCCCGCCCGCCGGCCATAATGGCTATATATAATTTTTCCGCTATCTCAAATTCCGCCAGTGCCGGTATTAAGTTCTCATACCGCGGTGAGCTCTTGATATATTCAACTATCTTTTGTAATAGGGCTTTCTCATATTCTTCTCTACCGGGTTCTACCTCATTATCACGCGCCCATATCAATAGCTCTCTATATTTCTCTCCCGGATCTATCCCGTTTTCCTCATCCTTTGATAATATATCCAAAAGCTCTTTTTGATATTCATCCTTCTTGAAAAACTTACACTTGCCGTCATAATTCGGATCTAAAAATCTGAGGATATTTCGATAAACCGCTGTTATCTCTCTTAAGGCTGGATTTGGTTGTGTGCGGTCAAGGACACCTTCCGAAAGTTCATGCTCTAAGACATCAAATAGCATTACATCGTTTGTCAGGGCATCCTTATCTATCGTTATTATTTCATCGGCAATGTGGGCTATTGGGGCTGGGATCTTTTCGCCTGTTTGTGGGTCGGTAACAGTAAGATTATCAACTATCTTAATTTCCTTAACGTTTACAAATATCCCTTCCCCATAAACTTTTTTCAGGCGATTTAGCGCCTTCTGAATTCTTCCTACCCCTTCAACATCTTTTAATCCACGGACTATACCTTTATCATCCAATTCACCTTTAGCTATCAACACCTCAGGTTGGGCTTTTGGTATGCGGGATATAGGGGCATGGGCAGGTGCCGGCTTTTTTTCTATCTGGAACAACGACTTGGGGGCAAGTTTTATTGCGGATTGCTTTTTATAATTCTGAACTGTTTGTGCTTTACTCCTAGAGATTCCTATATTGGGCATTGCAACAATTGTATTGCTGTACATGAAAGTCAAGATAACAGTAATCGCGACTGTCCTTATAAAGAACCTATGCCTTGTATTGACATCGGAAAATTTAAGCATACACATCCCTTTTTTCCATACTCATCTCAAATGAGAATAGCTTAAATATTCACATCTTTTCCCTTACACAAATATATACCGGATATAATGATCTAAACGTTTATCTGAATTTAACTATACACCATAAAATGCCATTTGTCAAGGGGGGAGCGGGCTTTGTCATCTAAAAATTAAAAGTGCACAGTTTTTATATGATTTAAAGTTTAAAAGTGCACACCTAAAAAGAGCTATAATCTAAGCAAAAAAAGGAGGATTTGATTATGGCTCAGTTACACAAGAAATTCACCGATTCTCAGGTAAAGGAACTTATAGAACGTTATCTGCGAAACGAAATCAAAAGAAGTCATCTCCAGGAAATCTTGGGAATTAAAAGACGCCGTTTTTGCACCTTAGTGAACATGTATCGTAATAATCCTGACAGCTTCTCCATTCAATACTGCCGAAAAAAACCTTCCCGATCCATTGATCAAAATACTGAGAATAATATTCTTAAAGAACTCAAAGTTGAACAAAAGCTCATAAAGAACAAAGATATCCCCATAAAATGCTACAACTATAGTTTTATAAAGAACCAGTTAGAACGTAACCATAAACAAAAGGTCTCATTGCCCACAATCATAAACAGAGCAAAACAGCATGGATTTTATTTTAAAAGACCCAAGAGAAAAGCACATGATAGAGAGGTCTTAACTAACTATGCAGGTGAATTAATACAGCATGATACATCATTTCATTTATGGGCGCCTCACGCACGAGAGAAATGGTATTTAATCACATCATTGGATGATTTTAGCCGTTTTATTCTTTATGCTATTCTAATCAAGAAAGAGAGCTCATGGGCCCATATTATGGCCCTCCAGAGCATATTCCTGAGATATGGCATTCCCTACTCCTTCTATGTTGACTCCCATTCTATCTTTAGATTTGTTCAGGGCAGGGACTCAAGATGGCGTAAACATTATCTATTAACTGACGATGTTGATACCCAGTGGGAACAAGTTATGGGTGACTGTAAAGTTAATGTTATTCATGCGCTCTCACCACAAGCAAAAGGTAAAATAGAACGTCCTTATAGTTGGATACAAGATCACCTTGTACGACTATGTGTAAGAGATAATGTAACAGAGATTAAAGACGCACGAGCGGTTTTAGCGGATGAAATACATCAATACAACTATCATCGTATCCATTCTACTATTAAGGAAATACCATATATAAGGCTTAAAAAAGCGTTAAAAGATAAACAAACATTGTTTAGACCGTTTGCAATTAAGCCACCCTTTAGATCTCTTAAAGATATCTTTTGTTTACGTATGGATAGAACAACGAATGCTTATAGAAAGATCTCTATAAATAACATTGAACTAAGAGTCAATCATGCACCTGTTTGTGAAAAGATTAATCTTCGGATATATCCTAATGAAAAGACTGGTTTATCGGAAATCAGATTCTGGCATAAAGACAAACTTTTAGACATTCAAAAACTCAAAAATGAGGACTTAAATATTGTGCACTTTTAAATCTTAAACTGTGCACTTTTAAAATTTACCTAACAGGGGGGTAGCGGGCTTACAAAACCAAAAAGCACTACTTACTTAAAATCATCTTTAATGAAATAACAAACAAAAATACACCAAAAAGACGCCTTAGGATAGTGTCATTTATAGATATAGCACATTGCGCGCCTATCAATCCACCAACAAAAAAACCAATACACACAAACGACGCCATTTTTATATCAATATATCCGGCTGAATAGTAGCGCCATGCAGCAAGAAGCCCTATGGGAGGCACCATTAAAGCAATAGCCGTACCTTGAGCACTATGTTGGGACATTCCAAGCGTATAAACCATAATAGGGATTAATATCGTTGCGCCGCCAATACCAAAGAGACCGGCACATATTCCTGCAACTAATCCCATAGCCATAAAAAACATGATATTATCAGACACAATAGTTCACCTAACATCTTTTATTTAGCTTAAATACGATAAATTGTCGTATCTATAAGAAATAACACTTATTACATTAATACTGCTACGGATGTATTAATCCAATTTAGACGGATCACACAGATTCTCTGCATCATGCGCCGCTCGACCGCAATTTTTACAGAAATAGTGAGGATCCTTCACAACTTTTTTTATTCGTTCAAGATCTTTTTGCATTATGATCTGACACACATGATTCTTTGCGTGGCATTCGTGAGATCCTTTACATTTATGTACAAGATGGTCACTCATATTCCCTCCTTATACAGCATGTTTATGATTCATTAATACGTGCAGGATTGCACAGATTTCCAGGTTTTGATGCCACCCTACCACAATTCTTACAGAAAAACTCAGCACCACGTATTAATTCTTTTATCCGAACAAAATCTTTTTCTTTAATGATCTGGCATATATGATCTTTATTATGACACGTTTTACAACTCGTTAATTTATTTATTAATCTTTTGTCCATAAAATATAGTTCCCGGGGCTAATCCCCATAGGTGTTAAGTTAAGACGCAGGTAATGCGTGTTTATAGCAATCAAAGGAAGATATAGAAACGTATTTTAAATCATCAAAGGCAAGATGTTTTAGAGGTGATTGAAGCTCTTCCAAAGATGACAG
>Ga0207996_1000888_pt1 | contig 23696 bp, 22 predicted proteins | sample AntAceMetag02UKG_FD_184773 | JGI IMG/M metagenome (GOLD analysis project Ga0207996, IMG submission 184773) | Saline lake microbial communities from Ace Lake, Antarctica - Antarctic Ace Lake Metagenome 02UKG (SPAdes) (version 2) | ecosystem: Environmental > Aquatic > Non-marine Saline and...
GGTTAATCATCCTGTATTGAAGGATTTAGCTCCAGAAATAAGGCATGGTTATTCCGATCACATACAGATGGAAGCAGGGGAGAAAGGAAAAGTCCTTATTATTGATGAAGATAATAAGGCAGTAGTCATTGCCGGAGAATACGGAAAAGGTAAAGTAGTGGCAATGGGAAATATTCCTGGACACTGGGCCGTAAAGCAGGAATTAAAGAAATATAAAGGAGAGGAAAAGAAACTTGAAGGGGAAGAACTTAAACTTTTGCTAAACAGCATAAAGTGGCTAAATGAAGGGCCATTATTTAAAACTGTTTCAGGAAGTCAATTAAAAGAGAATTTAAAAGGAGTAAGAGGAAAGAGGAAAGTTATAGCTAAACAGAGAGAATTAGTATTTTCTGATGAGTTTTCGTATAAATATAATGAACAACCTACTAAAAAATGGCATATATCAGAGGTCTCTTCGGGTAAACCTGCGTGGAAAAAGGCAGGCATGGTCCGCAAACCTCGTCAGGGAATATTGGACTGCAGTCATGAAGGTTATGAGCTTTCGGCAAAGAGCTTCAGTAAAAGCCCGATAAAAGATGATTTTATACTGAGTTTCAAAATAATGACGATTTCCATCTATAGAAATTATAAAGGCAGACTTGATGTTTACCTTGTAGATGAAGATAAAAATGGATATGGCGCCAGTATATCCTTGGGAAGCATTTCCTACACTAATAGCCTCTTAAGGATAGATAAAGGGAAAAAGACAGTTATTGCTGAGGCCGAAGGAGATAAGATGAGTTTCCCGGTAAGCAAGCAGGGTGGTCTCTTAGATATCAGGTTAAGCTTAAGTGAAACAGGCAAAATAAGTCTGAAGAGTGCTGGTAAAGAAATTGTAACTACAAAGGATACACAATACAAGGAATTTACAAAACTCACCTTTGTAGTAAAAGGAGCTGGCAGTAGATTTGGGATAGATGATGTTAAACTTGCAGCCTCTTTCAAGAAGACAGAATTCGCAAAAGAAGAAAAAAGACCATTAATAATTCCCCAGCCAAAAGAAATAGTAGAAAACGGAAAGAGATTTGCTCTTACTTCAGGTACACAAATTATTACATCAAATACTAAAAAGATAGATATCTACTGTTTATCTGAGCTCATAGAAGAGATAGAAGGAAGATACGGCATAAAACTTTCTTTAAAGACATACAAGGATATGGATAAAAATATGTCTAGCATCTATATTGGTGAGCCGGGATCAGACAGCAATTTCAGGAAGATATGTAATAAAGAAATAATAAAACTTGTTAAGGCAATCCCTTCTAAAGAGGGATATATGCTTGAGGTCATAGATAAAAAGGTAGTTATAGGGGGAGTCAGCGAAAGAGGCACTTTCTACGGCATCCAGAGTCTTATTCAGTTAATAAAGAAAGAGGGAGATAATTTATATATCCAGGGAGTTAAGATAAAGGATTGGCCGGATATGAAAGTGAGAGGTTTCCATATTACGCTTAAGGGGGGTAATAATGCAAAAAGACTCAAAAGGCTGGTAAAAGTTCTTTATCGCTTGAAAGGCAACATGATAATCATGGGTGCAAAACGGCTGCCATGGAAATCTTATCCGGAGATAGGCGGCTACGATTGCAACTGGACATTTAAAGGTATTGCTGAAGCGGCAGAATATGCCCAGAAACATTTTATTGAAGTGGTGCCACGCAGCGCCGGTTTATCCCATTCAGGCATGGCATCCTTTTTTGTTGAAAGCAAGAGAAAGACCGAATTCTGGAAGTGGGTTTTAAAGGAAAGGATACTCGAAGATCCTGACCCCGGATGGCCTGGCAAAGATGCCTACTGTCCCTCAAATCCCTTATCAATAAAGATGATATTGGATATGACAGAAGAGATACTGGATGTCGTGCCTGGGGCAAAGTTTGTTCATACAGGCAATGATGAAACAAGACCCCTGTGTATCTGCCCCAGATGTAAAGGGAAAGACCCTGCAAAGTTATTAGCCGGTTATTTGAATAAACACCATAAATTCCTTGCAGATAGAGGATGCAGGATGATGATGTATGCAGACCACATGTTAGACGGCAGTCGATTCAGAAAGATCAAAGATGCTGGTATGGCTTCGCTTTCGAATTGTCCGCCACATTATCCTAACATAACCCATCCGGCACTTGATATGATACCAAAGGATATTATTATAATGTCTTGGTATTATGGAGCTAAACCGTTACGGCCTGACTACAAATATCTTAAGGATAAAGGCTTTGATGTTTTGGCCATGCCCGGGTCATGTTACAACCTTTCTATCCCCAACAACTATTATACAGCCATAGAGACGAAAAAAGCAGGTATCCTTGGTATGATAACTTTTGGCTGGTCAGTAGGCCGGAACCTGAATCCTACAGTTAATGATACGTTGGGAACTGTCTACGGCTGGGCTGTGCCTGAGACAAAAGAGCCGCCTTTTGTTTTTCAGGAGGTATATCAGAATTTCTATCAGGAGATAAAACCTTCATCAAAAGGTGATGTCATTAAACTGGATATAAGCAAATACACTAACAGTCGTCGAACTGATAAAGAAGCCGATGATGGTAAAGACTGGTTTGATTATGGTCCTGACAATGATTTCAGCACCCTTAAGGCAGGAGAGCTAAGATATAAACAATATAGATTTAACATAGTGGATGAGAAAGAAAATCAGGGAAAAGATTGTATAATAGTTGCAGGGAAGGATGTAGAGAGTGAAGCTCCTGTTGAGTTAAAAGGGATAAGAGTAGGTCGCAAAGCCAAGAGTATAATATTTCTTCATACTTCTATCGGAAGTATTCATTCAAGGCAGATTGGAGCATATACCGTAAACTATGCGGATGGGACAAAAAAGACCGTGCCCATAGTATGGGGTCAGAACATAGGCCCTTGGTTGATGGATGTAGGATACCGCCAAGAGTTTTATAAAGCATTTTATCAGCATGGTTATTTTAGTGACTCCCGTTTGGCCTATGTCGGATATACACAGATGGGAGAAAGAGTGAACCTTCAGGCATTAGAATGGATTAACCCTGAGTCTGATAAAGAGATAGAATCTATTGATATGCGAGTAACAAGAAATAATGCAGGTATCAGGATAGTCCTTCTTGCTATGAGTATAGTTAAATAAAAAGATTGGGAGCATTTTGGTATTGAGCAATTCAGAGAAGTTTTAAAGAGTTCTTTTGTAGCAAAATAATGAAGAAATATGAAAAGTGGATAGCGCATGGGCAAGGAAAATTTATATTTTTCTTGAACTTAGCACATTAAATTGCTATCATAAAACACAATTTAGATTTACCTAGTTGATGAGTGCGGGAGAGATTTTAAACTGAAGTTAAGTATTTCAGTTCAGAACGCCGAAGGTGCAATTTCCACTAACATGTTTGGTGGGGCAAACTCTCAGGCAAAAGTACTGCATTTTGATAGGCCTCTGGAGAAAGCAGGATTACCGAAGGGGTAATTTCTCCGAATAGGTTTTGGAGAAAAATCTCTCAGGTTAAAAAGGACAGAGGGGAATGATTGAAAATAATCGTTCCCCTGTTTTTTTTGGAATAAAAGAAGATTTTTGATGAAAACATCGTTATACGACTGGCATGTTGCTAATAAAGCAAGAATGGTTGAATTTGGCGGATGGGAAATGCCTGTTTATTATACTACTGTTTCCGATGAGCATAATTGCGTCAGGGAAAATGTTGGACTTTTTGACCTATGTCATATGGGGCAGATTAGTGTCTCAGGAAATAATGCATTAGAATTTCTGCAACGGATAACAACTAACAATATTTCTAAAATTGCAATTGGACAGGTTCAATATTCTCTGGTTTGTAATGATTCAGGTGGGATTATTGATGATGTTCTTGTTTACAGGAAGACTAATAGTTATCTTGTTATAGTGAATGCGTCTAATACTCAGAAGGATTTTGAATGGTTTAATACGCATAAAATAAATGATGTAAAGATTAGTGATGTATCCAATGATATTTTAATGTTAGCAGTACAAGGACCGAATGCCGAAAAATGTCTTCAGGAAATTGCAAGTATAGACTTAAAAAAGATAGAGTACTATCATTTTAAAATGGGGGAGATAAGCGGGACGAAGTCCCTGATATCACGAACAGGTTATACTGGAGAAGATGGGTTTGAAATATACGCAGAATGCGATACGAAGATCTGGGAAGCTATACTTGATGTGGGAAGAGAATATGCAGTCAAGCCAATAGGGCTTGGAGCGCGTGATACTTTGCGTTTAGAAGCAGCAATGCCTCTTTATGGACATGAACTGGATATAGATACTAATCCTTTGGAAGCCGAATTAGGACGTTTTGTGGATTTGAATAAAAAAGAATTCATAGGGAAAGATGCGATTGAAAGGATAAAGAACGAAGGAATAATGAAAAAGCTAGTTGCGTTTCGTATGCTGGAGAGAGGCATACCAAGGCATGGATATAAAATAGTTAAAAATGGTAAAATAGTTGGAAAAGTAACGAGTGGCACAATGTCTCCGACTTTGAATGAATCAATAGGATTTGGGTATGTAGCGGTGAATAATTCAGCTATAAACACAGAGATAGACATTGTCATAAGAGACAGAAATTATAGGGCAATTATTATAAAAAAACCATTTTATAAAAGAAAGGGATAGTAATGGGAATAGAGAAAAAGAAATTTAAATTCTTAGAAACACATGAATGGATTAATGTCTCAGGGAATATTGGCAGAGTAGGCCTCTCGGAGTATGCAGCAAAAGAATTAAATGAGGTAGTTTTTGTTGAACTCCCTGAAGTTGGAGCGAAAATTAGCCAGGGCAAACCATTTGGAACAGTTGAGTCCGTTAAAGCAGTTTTTGATTTGAATTCACCGGTAACAGGAAAGATTGTAAATGTAAACCAGTTGGTAAAAGATAACCCCGAAAAGATTGTTTCAAATCCCTATGAAGAAGGATGGATGATAGAAATAGAATTATCCGATATTTCTGAACTCAATTCATTAATGGATTACGAAGAATACAATGGTATATATACCTAATACTTCCAGAGATAAGAAAGAAATGTTAGAGGCTATAGGATGTAAATCTATAGATGATTTATTTAGTGAAATAGATCAAAGAGTTAAGGTAAAGGGCAAATTGAAGTTGCCTAAATCCCTGTCCGAGATGGAAGTTGCGGCTCTTATAAAAGAAATAGGTGAGAAAAATGCTAATTTAGAAGATTATACATCGTTTCTTGGTGGGGGAGCGTATGAACATTTTATTCCAAGTGTCGTAAAGCATATTACAGGCAGGTCAGAGTTTTATACTGCTTATACTCCATATCAGGCTGAAGCAAGTCAGGGGACATTGCAGGCAATATATGAATATCAGTCTCTTATTTGTGAACTTACTGGAATGGATGTTTCAAATGCGTCCATGTATGATGGAGCCTCAGCAGTGTCTGAAGCAGCTTTTATGGCATCAAGAATTACAGGACTAAAGAAGATTATTGTCTCAGAAACAGTTCATCCGCATTACCGTCAGGTTTTGAAGACATATGCAACAGCGGCAGGTTTAGATTTATATGACCTACAGTCTAAAGAGGGAATAGTGGACATAGATATACTGAAAGGATTAATAGATGATAATACGGCATGCGTAATAATTCAGAATCCAAACTTTTTTGGATGTATTGAGAACGCAGATACTATTGAGCATATTGTCCATTCTAAGAAATCGCTACTTATTGTATGTGTCGATCCTATATCTCTCGGTATTTTAGCTCCACCGGGAGAATATGGAGCAGATATTGTTATTGGGGAGGGGCAGTCTCTTGGTAACAACCTTGCTTTTGGAGGTCCTTATTTAGGAATTTTTGCCTGTAAGAAAGATTTTCTTCGGCAGCTGCCCGGAAGAATTGTTGGGAGAACAAAGGATAAAAATGGAAAGACTGGATATGTTCTAACTCTGCAAACACGTGAACAGCATATAAGAAGAGCAAGAGCAACTTCGAATATCTGTTCTAATCAGGCTTTAAACGCCCTTGCTTGTACTGTATATCTCTCATGTATGGGAAAACATGGCATTAGGGATGTAGGTAATTTATGTTTGCAGAAGGCACATTACGCTCAAAAGCAGCTGGAAAGCATAGACGGATATACTCTGAAATTCAAGCAGACATTCTTTAAAGAGTTTCTTATACAATGCTCCAGAGATCCTGAGGAAATTAATAAGAGATTATTAAAGCATAAGATAATTGGCGGGCTCTCAGTTGATAAGTTTTATCCTAATTTAAAGGATTGTATGCTTGTGTGTATAACTGAGATGAGAACAAAAGAACAGATTGACAGGTTTGTTGATGTACTTGCTAATATCTGAGTTACCAATAAAGAAGGGCAAGAAGTGTTATCATAGCAACTGTTGCCAGAATAGCCATGATATCCCATCCCTTAATCTTATACTTTGCTTTCGTATACTTCCAACCGTCTTTTAGATCTCCAAACATTTGCTTTTCCTCATTTTATATTAAGATTCAAAAAGAAATAAATGCCTTAATTACACCCTCTTTGTAATTGGAAACAAGTTCAAATGCTTTAGCAGCCTCTTCTGTGTTGAATTTATGAGTTATGAAAGGATCTAATTTTATTCTGTCTTGAGCAACAGTTTCTATAACTTCAGGAAGTTCTCCACACTGGCGGCGGATATTTATAAGGGTTAATTCTTTTCTGCGCATTTTATCAGGCACAAATGATACGGTTTCTGCTTGAGGGATTCCTATCATTATTAACTTTCCTCCAGGTCTCAAAATATCTACTGCCTGACTGAGTGTTTCCTGTTCTCCTGCACATTCAAATACAATATCAATGCCATTTTGGCAGACTCTGTTTATTTTTTCAACAATATTTTCTTTGCTTGGATTAAATCCATAGTTTATGCCAAGTTTTTTCGCAACACCTAATCTTTCATTAATTAGATCCGTTCCAAATATATTTTTCGGATCTTTTAGTCTTGAAAATACCAGTACAGATAATCCTATCGGACCTAAACCGAGTATTGCGATATTCTGATGAGATTCCTGTTTACTAATCTTTACAGCATACGAACCAATACATAATGGCTCTGTTAAGACTGCTTGTTCAAAGCTCATAGTCTCAGGAATTTTGCATAGACTATTCTCTGGCATTACGATATATTCTGAAAAAGAACCTTCTACCTGTCCTGGACATCCGAGAAATTTGAGGCTTCTGCAGGTGTTTTCTCTGCCTATAAGACACTGGTCACACTCTCCACAGGTAATTGCGGGGTCTATAGCCACCTTATCCCCAATTTTTATCTTTTTAACTTCAGGGCCCATACCTTCAACTATACCTGAGCACTCATGTCCCAAGGTAAATGGATATTCAACGACCTGTGAGCCAATTCTTCCAGTCTTATAATAGTGAACATCTGAGCCGCAGATGCCTACGGATTTTATTTTAATCAATACATCGTCTGAATTGGCTATCTTCGGTTTGGGAATATCCATCATTTCAAGTTTTTTCAGAGCTACAAGCTTGATTGCTTTCATTTTAGGTTAATATCCTTTTTACTACATCTATTGTTTTCCCAGCATCACCCGTTGCCTGGGCTTTTTTTAACTCATCTCGTTTAGCATAAATCATCAGAGCCTTCTTCATTACATTAGCGAACAATTCTCTGGAGAGTGACATTGCTTTTACAGGATCCATTCTATAAGTAAACTGATCCTCACCAAACCATCCCTGATATCCTGTATCAATTGCTGCGTAGCAAAAATCAGCCAATCTCCAGTTATCTCCTGTTCCAGCAACTCTGTCCTCATCATTGGAGTGTAGTTTTGCGTTATTAACATGGAAGTTAACTACGGGTATATCGAATTTTTTAGCTGTGTATAAGTTATCTGCTGGCTCATTTCCGTACATCTGCTCATGTCCGTAATCTATTGCGACACCCATATTTCCCCCGCCGCACGCAAAATTGACTTCTTTTGCAACAAGCATTGCCTTTGGAGTAGTTGATATAATCATATTACCTTCTCTTGGCTCATGGAGCTTTGCTTCAACGCCGAATTTCAATCCAAGTTTTTTAGCTTTTTTATTTATCTCAATACATCCTTGTACAAATCTGTCAAGAAGTATGCCATAGTTAGACTGAAAGTTATAATCCCAGCCGTCTGAACCGGGCCACAGGGCAACGCTTATACATCCGACTTCTTTTGCTATTTCAGCCCCCTGAAGCGCTACCTCAAGGGCATCTTTTCTTATCGTGGGATTTGCATTTGTTATTCCCCCAAGTTTCCATTTTGGATCAGTCCAGAGGTTTGTATTCATATTTGTTGGCGTAATTTTATATTTCTTAAGCGCTTTTTTTACTTCATCTATAACTTTCTGGTCCTTTTTGAAATTTTTGTCTATAAAAACAGCCTCATGAAATTCTATTCCAGCTATTCCTGCTTCTGCTATTCTTTGTATTTGTGAAACGATATCACTTTTAAAATTTTTCTTACTACTGTTATATCCAAGAGGTGCAAACCTGTCACAAAAGTCTCCTGCGCACCAATGTCCAGCAGCAAACTTTATCTCGTATGTTTCAAAAAATGCATCAAGCTTTTTCCCTTCAAGATAGCCTTGAAACCCCGGGAGTTGATTCAAGGTATTTTTGTTTGCTTTCATCCTTTAATCTCCGGATTTGTTATATCCAATAATAAGTTCCAGTGATAGTTTTTGTCAAGATAAATTTGCGAACTCAATGGAAATGAACAGGTACATTATGACCCACCCCCAAGAAGAAGAGATATAAGAAATTTAAAATGTTTTTAAGAAGAACCTGAAGGATTTAATGGTTTTTTTATTCATGTTTTTTTAACAGCATTTTTCTATAAGACTCTGCTTTTAGATTGTTAATCTGTTCAGCTTCTTTTTTTGTAAAGAATTTCATCTTACCCAATGCTTTTGCCACAACAAAGGTTTTGCATGCATCTTCAATTAGAAGAGTTCTGTAATAAGCTTCCTTTAGATTTGAACCAACGGTCAGAAGTCCATGATTGCACATCAGGACAGCGTTGTGTTTTTTTATAACATTTCTTACTTTTTCTGCCAGTTCTATTCCTCCTGGAACTACGTATTTTATAGTTGGAACATCACCCACCAGAGCAACAAGATCTGGGGTAAAGGGTTTAAGCGTTATGCCGAGCATTCCGACGGCGGTAGCAATCGGAGGATGAGTGTGAATTACTGCAGCTATATCCTTTCTTTCAAGATAACAACCTAAATGCATAGCGATTTCGCATGTGGGCTTTTTGCTTCCGTCTACAATCTTACATGTTTTTAAATCAACCCCTATATAATCGGATACTTTTGCCTCTTCAAAGCAAATGCCACTAGCTTTCATATAAACAATATTACCAACCCTTGCGCTTATATTGCCGCCTGGACCTACAACCAGTCCTTTATCAGCAATCTTCCTGCCGATTTCTACTAATTGTTTTTTGATTTTATCGTTTTTCATTTCTCCTTTTTCCTTTGTCTTTGATTTTTTGTCTTAATGTATGATCATGCAAAAAATACGCTCCATCCATAAATGATTTTCTAATAGGGCTTAATTCTTTGGAATTAAAATCATCAACAAGTTTCTGCCCAAACTTGTTCATCTCTGTGCCTGCTACTATAGGAAGACTAAGCTTCTTCGCAATTTCTACAGCTTTATAGAGATTTTTTATTTTAATCCTTTTTTCCTCTCTATCCTTTATATTGTAGTTTCTATCAGGGATTATATTCATCATGGAAATCCCCTTACTGACTAATAAATCAAGTAATTCCTCCAGCTTTTTCTCGCCAGGAGACGTCCCATCAAGCCATCCTGCGCATGGTATAGCGCCTAGTTCTGTGATCATTTTGTTTGCTGTTTGAATCTCCGGGAAGGTTTTAGAATTGGGTTTTATGTAAGCAATTCCGCCATTTTTCATAAGCTTTGAACGAATTATTTCACATAAAATATTGGGGTTATCCAGACCATTATTGATATCCTCTTCTTGGACGAGAAGTTTTAATGCCCAATATCTAATGAAGCTTGCAGGGGTTTTAAAAACATCCTTTGATTTATTATAGAAAGCTTTTAGGATATGTCTTTCTGTGACATTACCGTTTGGGGTCAGGGAAATAACCTCTGTATCATACTCAACTCTAATGGCATCCAAATATTCATTTAATGTATCAACCATTTTTCTGGTTCTTGCATGTGCTCGATGAAACATATCTTTTAATATTCTATATGCAGATGTCCCGGGTAAGGGGAGTTTTGTGAACCCCATACCCAGTAAGTAAGAAACTCCGGGCTCCCCAGGGGAATTTGTCTCCGTATCTTTAAGTTCCGGTATAAAAACCCTTGTTTCTATGCCAACAGATGCTTTTAGATTTAATAGGTCCGCTGCATAAAATAGCTCTTCAACTCCGTCCAGGACGTCAAAATCCACTATTTGGCAGAGCTTAATACCGTTTTTCTTGCACAGCCATGCTATCTTTATTGGCGAATATCCATATCCGTTAAAGGAGAAAAAGCTGTGACAGTGCATGTTTGAAATTTCTTTTTCCTCTTCCCATTTAACTTTCCCTATTTTTTTGAGCTCTATAAGCTCTAAGAGAGCGTTTTTTCTCACACTCTTGTCAAAATCATCGAGAAGGGCTTCTAGCTTTTCTATCATCTCATTTCCTGTCCGCCGGTTACGTTTATTGCCTGACCAGTTATGTAAGAGGCCTCATCGCTTGCCAGAAAAGCTACTACATTGATAACATCGTCATAGGAACAGCCTCTTCCTAATGGGACCTGTTCTATATATTTTTTTCTCACCTCTTCTTTTGAAATACCCCATTTTTTCGAATACTGGTCAAAGAGACTGTTTTTCCATAAAGGAGAATCAAGAAAATTGCCGGGGCAAACTGAATTAACTCTTATACCATAGGGAGCTAAATCCAGAGCAATACTTTGAGTTAGTCCTATGCCTCCAAATTTAGATGCAGCATATGCAGAGTTTTTAAAACTGCCTTTTTTGCCGGACTTAGAGTTGATTTGTATAATTACACCCTTCTTCTGTCTTTTCATTATCCTTGCTGCTTCACGGGCACACAAGAAATAACCAATAAGGTTCACATCAATTACTCTTTCCCATTCTTTCAGAGTAAATTTCGTTATTTCCTTTGCAATAAGAATTCCAGCATTGCTGACTAATATATCCAGATTCTTAAATTCTTCCTCAATCCTCTCAAACATATTGGTTACCTGGGCTTCTTGTGTTACGTCTGCCTCTATCGCAACTGCTTTGATTTTATATTTTTTTTCTATTTCTTCAGCTACTTTTTCTGCATTTCTTCCTGATATATCTGCAACAGCTACCGGACATCCTTCTTTTGCAAAATATGTTGCTAAAGCCTCTCCGAATCCTTGCCCTGCACCAGTTACTAAAACTGTTTTACCTTTCAAACTAGGCTGTGACATTTTATTCAAGCTCCTCTTATTTGTATTTTTTTACGGTTTTATAACCACTTTTAAAGCATTTCCCTTTTTATCCAGCATTTTTTCCATTGCTTCAACTGTATTTTCTAAAGGGAATGTATGTGTAACTATTTTATCCATAAGTATTTTTCTGCTTGCAATTAGCTTTAAAGCCTCCTCAAACTGTGCCTTATTTGAAGCAAATGCCCCATAGATGGATACTTCTTTGTAGTGAATTATGTTTCCATCTAATTTTAAAATGGAGTTCTGTTTTGGGAATCCGGCAAAAAAGCTCAATCTCCCCTTCATAGCCATTGCGCCTAAAAGGTCTTCTGCTACTTTGCTAACAGAGCATGCGACTATTCCAACGTCAATCCCTTCGCCTTTAGTAATTTCTGATATATTCCGTGTTAAATCAATATTTTTGGTGGCAATATAGTGGTCAAATCCAAATTCTTTTGCTTTTGTGAGTCTTTCTGAAGAATATTCAGCCAGTATAACCTTTGCTTCTTTAGCTTTTGCTAATAGACAGTGCATCAAACCAATAGGGCCTGCTCCTACTATAGCAACATATTCTCCTTTTTTGATGTTTAGATAATTCTGGCCGTTTATTGCGCAGGAAAGTGGTTCAACCATTGCCAGATGTTCATCTGAAACATGACTCTCATTTGGGACAGGGATTATAACACCTTGTTTCACAGCGTGATCCTGAACTAATATGTATTCAGCAAAACCTCCTGGATAATAATATCCAATTGGCTGGTTATTAGGACACATATTATAGTTGCCTTCTCTGCAAGGTCTGCACTCTTCTTTTTGGCAGCCTATGGAAGTTACCAGAATTACTTTATCTCCAATCTCATATTCTGGATTCTCAATTTTAGAACCAATTTCTTCTATGATTCCTACGATCTCATGACCTATAATAAATTTACCTTTACCATATCCTCTGATTTGGGGAACAAATCCTTTGGTAACGTCTTTTGTCCCTTCGTACATTCTCCCATCTGTTCCACAAACAGCGCAAGCAGTAACTTTTATCAGCACATCTCCTGCTTTACAATCCGGTTTTGGAACGTTTTCTATTTCCATATGTTTAGGTCTGTCTGTGTATAAAAAAGCGGCCTTCATAGTTTGCATTTGGTTTCTCCTGATTCAGTTTTTAAGTTTATGATTTTTGTATCTTTCATAAGTTTCTTCCCACATATCTGTTTGTTCAGGTTCATACCTGATAAGCTCAAATGAGTTTCTAACAATTTCTCTTGCCTGCTTAACGGATGATAGTTCACCTGTTGCAATGGCCTGTATCAGGATATTACCAGTCGCTGTTGCTTCAATAGGTCCGGCAATAATATGCTTTTTAGTTGCATTCGCAGTGAGCTGACATAAAAGCTTATTTTGTATTCCTCCTCCGACAATGTGGAGCACATCTATTTTTCGCTGTCGCATTTCTTCGAGTTTTTCAATAACCTGTCGATATTTAAAGGCTAGGCTTTCCATGACACAACGCAGTATGCTTCCTCTATCCAATGGAACTTTTTGATTTGTTTTGCGACAGTAGTTCTGTATTTTTTCTGGCATATTGCCTGGCTTCAAAAAAAATGTATCTTCAGGATCGATAAAACAGAAAAATGCTTTTGCCTTTTCTGCCTCTTTTGTTAAAGCAGAGTAGGGGAGTTTTGTACCATGAGATTCCCAGTTTCTCCTGCATTCCTGAACCAGCCAGAGTCCCATGATATTTTTTAGAAAACGAAATGTATTGTTTACGCCTCCTTCATTAGTAAAATTATTTTTTAAGACTTCCTGATTTATCAATGGATTGCTTATTTCACATCCCATTAAAGACCATGTGCCAGAACTTAAAAATGCCCAATTATTTCCTTCAGCTGGAACAGCAACAACTGCTGCGGCTGTATCATGTGACGCTGTAGCAATGACAGGTATTCGAGTTATTACCAATTCCTCAGATATAGACGGTAGTAGTTTGCCTATAACTGTCCCGGGATTTACAATCTGTGGCATTATTTTGCAGGGAATATCTAATCTTTCTAGAATTTCACTGCTCCATCTATTCTTGCGCGGATCATAACATTGAGTAGTGGTAGCCAGAGTAAATTCTGCTGCTTTTTCTCCAGAAAAAAAATAGCTAAACAGGGCGGCTATCGGCAGGAGACAATCGCTCGATTGAAGGAGATAGGGCTGGTTTATCCTCATCCACAGTAGTTGGAAAAGTGTATTTATCTGCATAAACTGAGCACCTGTTTTTTCAAATACCTCTTCCCGTGACACTTTCTTGAAACATTCTTCCATCATTCCATCATTCCGACTGTCCCTGTAATGCACAGGATTTTCTAATAGGTGGTTATTTTTATCAATGAGTCCGAAATCTACGCCCCAGCTATCGAATGCAATTGCGGCGATTTCAGACTTGTTGCACTTTTGTAGTCCTATTTTTATCTCATTAAAGAAATTTATGGCATCCCAATAGAGGGTGTTATTAAGCCTTGTGCCTCCTGTAGCAAATCTATGCTTTTCTTCAAGGGCTATTTTCTTCCCATCAAATTTACCAAGCGTTAATCGTCCGCTTTCTGCGCCTAGATCAACAGCTATGTAGTCTTTGCTTCTTGTCACGGTATAATTTCCTCATAGTTCCATTGACAGCATTATGCCATAATTCCTTATTTAAATAAAATGGAATTTATGATATTCTTGCGTTATTAAAAGTGAGGGTCATGGTTATGTTGAATGTTGTTATTATGGCAGGGGGGAGCGGGGAGAGATTTTGGCCAAAGAGTAGAGAGAAAAGCCCTAAACAGTTATTGCCAATAGGTTCCATGAATACCATGCTTCAGGAAACAGTAAAAAGAGCGAAAGCTCTAACTTCTTCAACGAATATTTTTATAGTCACCCGAATTGGGTTGGAAGAAGAGATACATAAACAAGTTTCTCATATCCCAAAAAGGAATATTATAATTGAACCATTTGCTAGAAATACTGCAGCAGCAATAGGTCTTGCCAATTTAATTATTCGGAAAAGAGATAATATCTCAAAAAATAAGGAGTCCGTTACAGTTGTACTACCAGCTGATCATATCATAAAAGATGTTAGCCAATTAAAAAAAACAATAGCAGTTGCTTCTAAAGCAGCTGGAGAAGGACATCTTGTTACAATAGGGATAAAACCAAGCTATCCGGAAACAGGTTACGGATATATTCATAGAGGGGATGAGATATTTATTGCCAATGATAGTGGGAACCCAAGTGTTTTTAAAGTAAAAGAATTCAGAGAAAAGCCTGATTTAAAAACTGCAAGAGAGTATTTTAAGGAAGGAGGATATTATTGGAATAGCGGTATGTTTGTATGGACAACCAAGTGCATAGAAGAAGCGTTTAAAGAATATATGCCTAAACTCTATAAGGCGCTAAAGGTTATAGCCAATTCTATTTTATCACCGCTCAGGGATGAAGTTATAAAAGCGGAGTATGAGAGGCTGGAAAAGATCTCAATCGATTACGGAGTTATGGAAAGAGCGGAAAATGTAAGCGTTGTAGAAGGTCTCTTTGACTGGAATGATGTAGGCTCATGGCTCGCTTTGGAGAAAGTCTATAAAAAAGATGATGATAGTAATATCGTTGTAGGAGATTATATAGGCATTGATACAAGTAATTGTATATTGATAGGGGATAAGAGTCCAATAACCACTATAGGTGTTTCGGATTTAATCATTGTAAACACAGGGGATGTTGTACTGGTCTGCAAGAAAGCAGAGGCTCAGAAAGTAAAAGAATTATTAAAACAAATTAAGCAGAATAAAAAACTTTCCAAATTGGTTAAATAAATGCTGAACGTTTGGATTCAATTCTCAATAGGCGCAATTATAATTATTCTTGCAGGTTTTAAGTTATCAAAGTACGGGGATATAATTGCCGAAAAGACAGGTATTGGCCGGGCATGGATAGGAATGATATTTCTTGCCGGCGCAACAGCGCTTCCTGAGCTTTTTACTACGTGCAGTTCCGTAGTTATTGAGAACGCTCCTAATTTAGCTGCAGGCAATGTCCTTGGAAGTATCATATTTAATCTTTTTATAATTGCGATACTCGACATTGTTCAAGGTCATGGCCCGATTTTAAGGAAGGTAAATCTTGGGCTAATTTTACTCGGGGCAATTTCTGTGATTCTCTCAGTGGTGGCGATTTTAGGTATGTTATTGAAGAATACAGTGTCAGTTTTTTTCATAGGTCCTGCAAGTTTTTTGATAATAGGAATATATCTAGTAGGTATGCGGCTTTCCTTTAGATATCAATATCGTAATTCTGATGAATCTCAGGATAGGGAAGTAGATGAAGAAAAAAAATACGAGGATGTTTCCGTTGCAAAGACAATTTTGGGCTATTTGTTTTGTGCAGCAGCTATTTTTGGCGGAAGTGTATGGGTTGCTCATACTGCTAAACTTATAGCCGTAGGAACTGGGTTAGGGGAAACTTTTGTTGGCAGTCTTTTTCTTGCAATAGTAACATCTCTTCCTGAGCTTATGGCAACAATAGGAGCAGTTAAAATGGGTCTTTTTGATATGGCGATTGGAAATATATTTGGAAGCAACATGCTCAATATAGTGCTGATACCAATCAGCGATATCATATACAGAACAGGTTCTATATATGATTATCTATCTTCTACGCATATTCTGACAGCAGTTGCTGGAATTCTTTTAACGATGATTGTGATAATTGGAATCATTTATAGATCAAAGAAATCCTTTCTTAAGCTTGGTTGGGACGCAATAGCTATAATTATAGTATACATTGCCAGTACATACATGATTTTTAGGTTAAGGTAATAAATATTTGCAAAATAACATAGGGGGAAACAAAATGGACTTAAAAGAGCTGATTCGGGATGTGCCTGATTTTCCAAAGAAAGGCATAGTTTTTAAAGACATAACTACGTTGCTTAAGGATAAAGATGCGTTTAAAGAGGCGGTTGATAAACTTGCAGAAGAGTGTAAGGGGAAAAAGGTAGATACAGTAGTTGCTGTGGAAGCAAGGGGATTTATATTTGGCGGAGTGTTAGCGTACAAGCTCGGAGCAGGATTTGTCCCGCTCAGAAAACCAGGAAAGCTTCCATCTAAAACAATAAAGGAAACTTACGAGCTGGAATATGGTACTGATACATTGGAAGTACATGAAGACGCAATAAAATCAGGGGATAATGTATTGGTTATAGATGATCTTCTTGCAACAGGCGGAACAAGTTTAGCGACAGTAAAACTTGTTGAGAAACTTGGCGGGAATGTATCAAAGATCGTGTTTCTTATAGACCTTACGTTTCTGAAAGGCATTGAGAAACTTAAAGGATATGAAGTAAGTTCATTGATAAAATATTGAGCGAATATGCGCCTGTAGCTCAGTAATGGATAGAGCAAGGGATTCCTAATCCCTGTGTCGGAGGTTCGAATCCTCTCAGGCGTACTTGATTTGGGTAAGTTGAAAATATGAATTTTTTGTGATATAAGTTTCTGTGAATTTAGGGCGATTAACTCAGCGGTAGAGTGCTACTTTCACAGAGTAGAAGTCACTGGTTCAAACCCAGTATCGCCCACTGTGAAATGACCGTAGCTTTTTTAGGAGGTTAAGTATGAAATGCGATACGTGTGGTAAAGAGGTTACTAAGGTAAAAAGGATTGTTCTTGAGAAAGGCTATGATAGAATACAGGCAAAAGCAATTTATAATTGTGATGAGTGTTATAGGAAGAAAGAAGCCGACATAGAGAAACGCGTTCAATCTAAACGTAAAGAGAAAGGAAAAGTAAATGACAGGACTGGAGAATGATATTAAGTTATTGATTCAAGTCCAGGATTTAGATGTGCAAATACAGAATTTAGAAGCGGAGATAAAAAGGATACCCAAAGAAATGGATGCTCATTATAGAAATTTTAAGGCAAAGAAAGATGAGTTGGGGGTTTTAGAGTCAGAACTTGTTGAAATTCAGAAGAATAGAAAATTGAAAGAGGTTGAGCTTGATAGTGCTACAGAAGCAATAAAAAAATATAAAACACAACAGTCTTCTGTTAAAACGAATAAAGAATATACTTCTCTTCAGCATGAGATTGAACAAATACAAAAGAAGAATTCTATACTGGAAGACGAGATACTCTTATTTATGGAACAATCAGATGCGGCGCATGAGAATATAGAAAAAAAGGCAGAGGAGATTAAGCTGGAGAATGGAAAACTTGAACAGGAAGAGCAGGAGAATAAGAAGAAAGTAGCCCGGTTTGAACAGGAATCTCAAAAAGGGCAAGAGGAGCGTACGAATTTAGTTAGTACTGTAAATAATACTATAGTAGCCAAATATGAAAGAATTAGAGATTTAAAGAACGGAGTAGGGATTGTCAGTATTAACGACGGGACATGTGGAGGTTGTCATATGGAATTACCTCCACAGATTATAAATGATGCAAAGACTGCTAATGGAATTACTGTGTGTGAAAGATGTTCACGTATACTGTATATAGAGGAAGATAATTAGATGGAGGAGTTAACTATATACGTTGATGGGGCATCGGCTGGTAATCCTGGGAAAGCAGGTGTCGGCACTGTCTTTTTTTGTGAAGGAAAGAAAGTAAAGGAATGTTCTCAATACATAGGAGTAGCAACAAATAATGTGGCTGAATATATGGCTGTAGTTTTTGCCATGCAGGAAGCTCTGATTATGGGTGTGAGAAATATTGCTGTTTTTACAGATAGCGAGCTTGTTGCAAATCAGGTAAATGGTGTCTATAAAGTCAAAGATAACAATTTATTCCGCTTATATAAACAGGTTCAACATCTAAAAACCGGTTTTAAGAAATTTGATATTACCCATATAGAACGTGCTAGTAATAAGGAAGCTGATAAATTAGCAAGCAGGTCGGTTGGTCGTCCCGATGTATGTCGGGGAGGAAAGTCCGGGCTCCAGAGAGCAAGGTGTCCCATAACCTGGGATGGAAGCGATTCCGAGGAAAGTGCAACAGAAAACAGACTTCCAAATATCTGATTAGATTTTTGGTAAAGTTGAAATGGTGTGGTAAGAGCACACCGGTCTGATAGAGATATCAGGTGCATGGTAAACCCCATCTGGAGAAAGGCTAAGTAAGAGGGAAGAGACTGCTCGTCTCAATTAAACCCTTGGGTAAGCCGCTAGAAACCGATAGTAATATCGGTACAAGATAGATGTCCAACTATTACAGAACCCGGCTTATAGACCTGCTTATTTTTTATTTATAGAGTCTATGTTTGTAGATATAATTTTCAACTTTCTCAGGCAGTAAGTATTTTATCGGAGCGCCGGATTTTATCCTTTTTCGAATATCAGAAGAAGAGATTTTAAGATGGGTAATCTCCATTATCTCAGTGTGCTTCCTGAAAACCTGTTTTGCTTTTTCTATATCATATCCAGGACGAGTTGTTACTATAAACTTGCACATTCTTAAAAGCTCATCCGGAGACGCCCAGCTATTTATTTCCAAAAAAGCATCTGTGCCTATTATGAAGTATATGTTAGTATCTTTGCCGTATTTTTTCACGAGTGCTTTAATCGTATCTATAGTATATGATGCGCCTCCTCTTTTTATTTCAATGTCTGAAGCCTCAAACAATGGATTATCAACTACTGCTAATTTTATCATCTTAAGACGATGATGAGTCTCAGCAAGATTGGAAGCGTTCTTGAGAGGGTTAAGAGCTGAAGGAATAAATATTACCTTGTCAAGTTTGAATTTATTGCAGACTTCAGAAGCGCTTACAAGATGTCCATAATGAATGGGATTAAAAGTACCGCCCATAATACCAATGCGCATTATATTCGCACCTGGCCATTGCCGAATATAAGATATTTGTAGGTTGTGAGTTCTTCCAGTCCCATAGGCCCTCTAGCATGTAACTTGCCTGTACTTATACCAATTTCAGCGCCTAATCCAAATTCGCCGCCATCAGTAAATCGGGTAGACGAGTTGACATATACAGTAGCAGAATCTACTTCTTTTAAAAACCTATCTGACGATAAACTATTTTTTGTAATTATAGCGTCAGAATGGCAGGATCCATATGTATTAATGTGATTAATTGCCTCTTCCTCTGCGGACACTATTTTGATGGAAAGAATTAAGTCAAGATATTCAGTTGCCCAATCTTTCTCCTTTGCCAGTTTTATTTCAGGAACAAGTTTTTTTGTTTCTCTGCAGCCCCTTATCTCTACATCTGCATTTCTGAATATGTCTATCATCTGAGGAAGAAAGACTTTGGCGATATCTTTATGAACAAGAAGGGTTTCCATTGCATTGCATACTCCAGGACGCTGAACTTTTGCATTAAGACATACAGCTTTTGCAATATCAATATCTGCATCTTTATCAACATAAGTGTGGCATATTCCATCACTATGTTTAATTACAGGGATAGTGGAGTTCTTAGCAACAAATTCTATAAGTCCTTTTCCACCGCGTGGAATTATAAGGTCAATGTATTTATCCATTTTTAACATTTGGTTCACCATTTTACGGTCAGTGCTTTTTATCATTTGTATGCTCTCAGAAGGAACTTTTGTTTTTCGCAGGCTATTTATCATTATTTGATATAAAGCAATATTTGAATTTATAGATTCTTTTCCTCCTCGAAGGATTACAGCATTACCTGCTTTCAGACAGAGGCTTGCTGCGTCCACAGTGACATTAGGCCGGGACTCATAGATTATACCTATAACTCCAATAGGCACACTTATCTTTTCTATCCTTAATTTATTCGGTCTGGTTGTCTTGCTAAGTATTCTGCCAACGGGGTCTGGGAGTTTAGTTAATTGCTTTAGGGATTCGCAAATATTTTCTATTCGCTGTGGAGTTAAAGTTAGACGGTCTATTAAAGCAGGGGAGAGGTTGCTTTTTCTTGCATTTTTAATATCAATAGTATTCGCAGATAAAATTTTAGATTTATTTTTTTCAATTCCCTTAGTAATGGAAAAAAGGGCTTCGTCCTTTTCCTTTGTTGATAGCGTTGCCAACACTCTTGATGCCTCTTTTGTATTTTGAGCGATTTTTATCATAATATCACCATGTTATCTCAACAACTCCCACTCTTCAAGTTCCTTTCCCATTAAAGCAGCCTTAATTCTATTGCCGATTATCAAGGGATATCTCTTTGCCACTCCTTCTTTACATGTCCATGCAATATGCGGGGTAATGATAAGATTCAGATTTTCCTTATTCCTATACGCTGCCAGTAAGGGCGATGTTTTCTCTGTCGGGGGTTCTCCGGTTAATGCGTCTGCTGCATAGCCTGCTATTCTTCCTTTTCGCAGAGCTTCAAGTATAACGTATTCATTGACTATTTCGCCCCTGGTGGGATTTGCAATATAGACCCCATCCTTCATCAGGGAGACCTCTTGTTTTCCGAGCATCATATTCGTTTCATGAGTAAGACAACAATTTATGGATATAACATCGGATCGTGAGAGAAGCTCCTCAAGTTTATTCACAAGCCTTACACCCTTTTGCAATGCTATCTCTGAATCCACATAAGGGTCATAACCTATTACATCCATACAGAATCCCTTTCCTATTCTTCCTACATGAGAACCTATTCTTCCAACTCCGATTATACCAAGTGTCTTATTAAACAGTTCACTACCCATAGCGCCTCTTCCCTGCGACAGTTCTGACCATGCAGGCGAGTCTTTTTTAACAGCATCAAAAACATAACGGGTTTTCCTGACAAGCATGAGCATAAACCAGAATGCAAATTCTGCAACGCTATACGTGCTGGCACAGATATTTCTGGAACCGGCATTAATTATCTTTATTCCTCTTTCTTGAGCAGCGTCAACGTCAATGTGGTCATAGCCAACACTTATAGTTGCAATAATCTTAAGTCTCTGATTGGCAGAGAGTATCATGTTTCGTGTTATTTTCTGTGAAAATTCCCAACATATAACAGCGTCATAATCCCCATTTTCCATCTCTTCTTCTAATTTTTCCTGACTGAGCGCTTTTTCTTCTATATATGCTATATCTTTAAGGATTTTTTTTAGAAGGTCTAATTTTGGATATGGCATCGAGATGAGAATCTTAAATTTTTTATTCATAATATTACCAGATTATCTCTGTGTATTACTTCATCATAGGACTTATAACCGAGTATATCTTCAATCTGGGAAGTCTTATTCCCTTTAATTTTTTCTACATCTTTGTCTGAATAGTTGACTAGCCCTCTTGCAAATTCCTTACCTCTGGCATCAGCAATTCCTACTACATCTCCTATGCTGTATTTTCCTTTTGTAGTAATAATGCCTGTTGATAAAAGGCTCTTACCCTTGTTTATTAAAACTTGTTTTGCTCCTTCATCAACAATAATTATCCCTCTTATATAATGGGCAAATGCTATCCATTTTTTCCGACCTGTTTTTCTTTTATCAATTTTGGGGAAAAAGATTGTCCCGATTTTTTCTCCATTCATTATTCTAGAGACAATATTTTCCTTTAGCCCATTAGCTATTATTACAGTTACCCCTGACTGGGTTCCCATTTTGGCTGCAGTTATCTTTGTCAACATTCCTCCAGCCCCCGTTTTTGAGTCAGAGGCATATGACTCTATTTTAGATCTAATTTTATCAACTTCAGATATAAGAGAAGCTTGTTTGTTTTTTTTAGGATCAACAGTAAACAGTCCATCAATATTAGAAAGCATAATTAAAAGGTCTGCATCTAAGAGGTTAGCAACAAGTGCGGAAAGAGTATCATTATCTCCAAACTTGATTTCGTCGGTTGCAACAGTATCGTTTTCATTAACAATGGGAATAACATTCTCTTTAAACAGTTCCGTTATTGTATTGCGTATATTGAGATATCTAAGCCTGGATTTAAAGTCATCTCTTGTGAGCAGAATCTGAGCAGCATGATGCCCTGTTTTTTTCAAGATGTCTTCATAAGTATGCATCAACTTATTCTGCCCTATAGCAGCTGCAGCCTGTTTTTTTGATATTGTCAATGAATGCTTCCCGATGCCCAAAGCTTTCATGCCTGCACCTATAGCGCCGGAAGACACAATAATTACCTGAATATTTTGTTTTCGCAGTTCCACTATTTCCTTGGCAATATTGGATATTCTTTCTCTATTTAACCCAGTGTCTGAGGTAAGCACATATGTACCTATCTTAATAACCACACACTTAGCGTTTTTTATTAACTCTTTTCTTTTCACAACATCCTGCCTTCTCATCACCTTTACAGCATTTAAGCAATTAAAATTATCCATATTATAACCAAATCTTGTATTTATTACTATGTTTTTGTTCTCAAGACTATCTCGCGAAAATTTCTTGACAAGCTATTATTCGCATGCTAAATTATGCGCAAATGAACAAATGCGTTAATGAGTAATATGAGAATCGTTGATTTAGAGAGTGAAAAACCTCTATATCTTCAAATGAAAGAAATCCTGAAAAAAAGATTTCTTTCTGGTCAAAAAGATATTACTAAGCTTCCAACCGAAATTGAGCTTGCCTCTGAATATAATATTAACAGGATGGTTGCGCAAAGAGCAATTAAGCAGTTATGCAAGGAAGGATATCTTTACAGAAGACCAAAGCTAGGAACATTTATCTCGCAAAAAAAGAAAGAGACTCTACGAATAATTTATTATGAGCTTGGCTCATCTCCATACTCAATGAAGAAAATATTTTCTCTGTTTGAAGAATCACATCCTGGTATTTCTATTGAAGGGACAGAATTCTCCGCTTCTGAAGAATACTCAAGAAACATTGAAAACATGATTTCCAGTAATAATATTGATATTATAAAGGTAAGCGAATCATTATTCAGAAACTTTGATGCTCCTAATCAGTTTTATTCCTTAAATGGATATGCTAAACAATACAAAGATAACACTTATATTGAGCCATGGAATGCGTTCAAATCTGCAAATACTTATTATGGTTTTCCAATAGCTTTCTCGCCGGTTGTAATGGCGTATAACAAGAAGATATTTCATAAAGCAGGCGTTAGCTATCCAGAAAATGAATGGAATTGGGGTGACTTTCTGAATAAGTGTAGGGAATAATCCAAAACGACCCAAAAAGGATAATTTAGGATGCCCAAAAAATGGTTGAAGATAGAGGAATCCCTTGTTCGTATCAAGAGCATAGGCAAGAAATATGTGTGGTAGGAACAGTCT
>Ga0207996_1000893_pt1 | contig 23665 bp, 20 predicted proteins | sample AntAceMetag02UKG_FD_184773 | JGI IMG/M metagenome (GOLD analysis project Ga0207996, IMG submission 184773) | Saline lake microbial communities from Ace Lake, Antarctica - Antarctic Ace Lake Metagenome 02UKG (SPAdes) (version 2) | ecosystem: Environmental > Aquatic > Non-marine Saline and...
GAAGCCGGAGGACTTTGACATTGACACCGACCCCATTGGGCAGGCCGTTGATCTCAAGGAATCCGGCGACTTTATTGGATCCGACCAGGTCCTCAACAACCTCTTGATCGCCGACCTGCGTTGCCTCGATGCCCACGCCCACCTGGGCAACCTCGAATTCGATCGCCGGCCGGAAATGGCCCTCCGCCACTACGATATCGGCCGGCAGATTGGTGAGTTGTCCCTCGGCCCTGACTTCAAGAGCGTCCTGCGCTGGGCCATGATAGACAATCGCCCGTACCTTCGTTGCCTCCATGGCTACGGCCTCTGCCTCTGGCGTCTCAAGCGTTTCGACGAAGCCGCCGCCATCTTCACCCGCATGCTTTGGATGAACCCATCAGACAACCAGGGCGCGCGGTTCAATCTGAGCGAGGTTCGCGCCGGCAGGGAGTGGCGGCAGTATCGGGACGAGGAGTGAGGCAACGGTCACTCCTGACCGGAACGACCAAACATACTCCACATCTGAGCCTGCTTCTCTGTTGGAACCTGCCCTCCGCAGTCCCTGCAAATATGGATCTCAGCGGCCCGCGCTGCACGGTCGCCCCACATCCTGCGGACCTGCTCCACGCCGCCGGCATGGTGCCGAGCATTGCGATGCTTCGGGCCAAGAGCCGAGAACAAAGCGTCCATCCACTCATGGACTTGCCTGAAGTCCTCGCCGAGTTCCCGGCGACAGTCCTCGCAGTGCTCCTGAATGGATGCCATTTGACTTCACCAACGAAGAGCCAAGCCCGCCGTGCGGCCCTCGCAATTCAAGCCTCGACCGAGAGCAGCGTTATAACTTGGTCAGAGTAGCCCAGCGAGATCGAGTCCTCCCACAGTCCAACTGACTGAGGACGTGCCGAATACCAGATGCCCGATTTTGCCGCTCAATACAAAGCCAACGACTCTGCGTTAGCCAAACGATTGCGGACTCACTTCGAATCCTGTGGCATCAGTGTCCACAAAGAAGGAACAGGCAAGATCAAGACTAAGGACAACACCAAGAAGAGAAAAGTTAAAATTATCGACACCGGAAAGCGAGCCGTTGTCGAAGTCGGGTTCCACAGCCTTCGTCATTCTTTCGTGTCCTTATGCCGCCAGTCAAACGCGCCGCTTTCCGTTGTAGAGTCCATTGTCGGACACAGCAATCCCGCCATGACGCGTCATTACACTCACGTCGGCGAACTTGCCGCCAGCCAAGCCGTGGCCGCGTTGCCTGCCATGAGCTTTGCCTGCAGTGAGTCTGTCGAACCTGCCGAAGGGCCTGCTTTTATGAATAATGTCAATGGAACTGTTGACGGCCAATCCGTAACAGATAAAGGAACCAGCCCGCCACCGGACGATATGTTGGGGGAATTGAGCAAAATGACGTCAAAAAATTGGCAGGAGATCCGTGATAGGCTTGCGGAAAGGATTCGGAATCGCAAGCTGTTGAATATTGAAAAAGCTTCCAATTAACGGTCTAAGTCATATCATACTGTCATTTTATGAAACAGTATCCCAAAAGAATATCCATTCCGTCGGAAAGCGAAACGGTGGAATGGAAGCAATCGCTCGGCGAATGGAAGGAAATCGTCGAGACGTGCGCAGCTTTTGCCACGGCCCAGGGCGGCACTGTCTATGTCGGCATCAGCCCGCAAGGTGAACGAATCGGCGTCCAGATTGGCCATGGCACGTTAGAAGACCTGGCCAACAAGATTAAGCTCAACACCGATCCCCCGCAGTATCCCACTATCATTACCTATGGCCATGAATCATCTGCGATTATCGAAATCACTATTGAACAGAATCCTATCAAGCCGGTCTGGGCTTTCGGACGACCGATGAAACGAGTCGGCAAAACCAACCAATTCTTGCGTCGTGATGAAGCCCATCGTTTGCTGGAAGTCACTTCCGGACGGACATGGGATAAGTTTTCATGCGAAGCGTTCATGGCCAAGAACATTGATCGGAAGACGGTCAAGGAATTCCTTGACCGAGCGGAAATACCGCTTAACACCTCCTTGGATGATCTGGGCAAGAATCTTCGTATCGTCTCCGGGAGCATGTTTTATAATGCCGCAGTTCTTTTGTTTGGCAAGTGTCCGCAGAATTATTTTATTGAAGCCCAGGTCAAATGTGCGCGATTCAAGGGAACCGATTCGGTAGATTTTATTGACGAACAGACCTTTGAGGGCAACATCTTGCGGCAACTTCAGGATGCGCTGGCCTTTGTCAAACGCAACACTCGGCAGGCCATTCGCGTTACAGGCAAGCCCGAACACGATGTTATTCCGGAGTATCCTGTAGAAGCCGTCCGTGAGGCTATTATAAACGCTCTCTGTCATAGAAATTATGCTGATGTCGGAACCATTCAGGTCCGAATCTATGATGACCGCCTTGAGGTTTGGAACCCCGGCAATCTACCGCATGACCTGACGCTTCGGAAATTACATTATCCCCATGCTTCACGCCCCCGAAATCCGCTTATTGCGAATGCGCTGTTTCGAGCGCGTTATATCGAGCACTGGGGCACAGGTACGTTGCGCATCATCAAGGCTTGTAAGCCGCAAAACATTAAGGTTGAGTTCGCAGTTGACATGGGTAACTTCATTGTCACTCTTAGAAAATACGATGATAAGGTAGAGTCAAAGGTAGAGTCAAAGGTAGAGTCAAAGGTAGAGTCAGGGGTAGAGTTACCGACCCAGTCGCCGACCCAGTCGCCGACCCAGTCGGGCGACCCAGTCACACGCCTACTGTCTGCACTGCAAACCGGTGAATTATCTTCCGGTGAACTGCGGACCATGTTGGGCATCAAGCACCGACCAACGTTCAGGCAGAACTATCTGCATCCGGCGCTAAAGAGGGGATTGATTGAACATACTATCCCTGACAAACCCAACAGCCGGTTGCAGAAATACCGGCTGACGGCAAAAGGACGGGCCTGCCTGCAGCGCGAGAAGTGACAACGCCATGCCACAACATCTTGTCACTTCCATCCTTTTTGACGGTTCGTTGACGCTTGAATGGGAGGAAGGCGCTCTTGCGGAAAGTCACGATCGTCAGCGGTTGGAAAAACTGCTGATGGATGTTTTTAAAACCGGCCGCGCCGGCGAACCCGGCAGATGGCTCCTGGCGCTTGGCTTATCCGATTCCACGATTCCGCTTTCTTCTTCTCTTGCATTCTGGCGCGACCTTTCGGCCAACTGGCTTCACCAGGCGCGCACAACACCCGATATCGAGAAAAAGCGCGCAACGTTGGATATTAAACTGACCGACGATGAGGCCGATGCCTTCCGGCAGCGTATGCCGGCCATGGTCGGCATTGATTATGCCGTCCCTGCCTTTATTCAGAACATCTGGCGGTCGATCCATGCTGTATTTGCCGGGGATCTCCGCGACTTCAAGGGTTCAGTGGATGATTATTTCCAGAAGATTTCTCCCCGTCCGCACCATATTGACCGCATTCATTTTCACCTGGTCGAAAACCGTAAGGATGAAGAACGTCCCTTTGCGTTCATGGCGACTTACACGACGCATGTGGATGAACACGGTCGCACGCGCCATCTACCGCTTAAGCATGCCTTGGAAGAATACGGCAACAGGAAAGATAAACTCCTGGAACTGCTGGCAACGGTCAATAAGGTTGCCAAAAAGAATTCGTTGGTTGCCGCATTGACGGATTCCGGCGAACTATTCCATCCGATTGCGTTTACGCCGCGTGATGCGTTCGCGTTTCTGAATGGCGTGCCGGATTTCGAGGCTGCCGGGATTCTTTGCCGCATTCCGCGCTGGTGGAAAGGCGCGCCGCGCAAGGCAGTGGTTGCTCTTGCAGTAGGCAATGCCGCTCCATCCCGGCTCGGTTACGACGCTTTGCTCGACTTCAACGCAAACCTGCATCTGGACGGCGAAGAAATTTCCGAACAGGAGGCCCGGCGCATTCTGGAAAGCGCCGAAGGTCTGGCTTTTATCAAGGGACGCTGGGTGGCCGTTGATACCGCTTCCCTGCAAAAGGCGCTGGACGCTCTGAAAGAGGCCCGGCGGCTTGCCGATTCGCAGCAGCTCTCTTTTGCCGATGCCATGCGTCTGCTCATGGGCGTTAAGGACGCGGGAGCCGTCGGCCTGCCATCCGACCAGGTTGAAATCAACTGTGGCGACTGGCTCAAATCAATGCTCGAAAAGATGACTAACCCGACACTGATCCGCAAGACTGCGCCTTCCCCCGCGCTCAAGGCGGAACTGCGTCCGTACCAGCGGCAGGGCTTGAATTGGCTTAATTTTCTGCATACGCTGGGATTCGGCATTTGCCTGGCGGATGACATGGGCCTGGGCAAGACGGTCCAGATACTGGCGCATTTGCAAAAACTTAAAGAAAAAGGACGAACCAGTCTGATCGTTGTCCCCGCCTCATTGATGGAAAATTGGCGACGTGAAATCGATAAATTTACTTCTGACCTGCGGGCCGTCATTATCCATCCACAGGTCCTGAAAGATACACCTGTCCATGATATCCGGGAGCATGTCGGCTCATACGACATTGCCATTACAACTTACGGCATGCTGACCCGCTATTCGTGGCTTGCTGAATATCAATGGTTCTACGTGGTCTGCGATGAGGCGCAGGCCATTAAAAACTCGCTGACCAAACAGGCCAGGGCAGTCAAGGCGCTTAAGTGCGCTCATCGCGCCGTGATGACGGGAACGCCGGTTGAAAACCGGCTCGCTGATCTCTGGTCGCTTTTCGATTTTATCAATCCCGGCCTGCTTGGATCTTTTAACGAATTCAAGAACTACGCCAAAGGCCTGAGTGATCATCCCGAAGGATATGGCCGATTGCGCCGGGTGGTGCATCCCTATATCCTGCGGCGCAGTAAGACGGACAAGACGATCATCAGAGACCTGCCCGACAAGGTGGAGATGAAAACGTTTTGTCCGCTCTCAAAAGCGCAAACAATTATTTATCAGGATCTGGTCCGCCGGCTGGACAAAGACTTGAACGATACCGAAGGCATCCGGCGCAAAGGCGTTGTGCTCGGATACCTGATGAAGTGCAAACAGGTTTGCAACCATCCCGATCATTACAGCGGTTCCGGCATGTTTGACGCCAAGGAAAGCGGAAAATTCAAGCGTTTGGCTGAATTATGCGAAACCATCCGCGAGAAGCGGGAAAAGGTCCTGGTCTTCACGCAATTCAAAGAGATTATTGGTCCTCTGTCAGCATTCCTGCAGAGTGTTTTCGGTGCGTCGGGACTGATTCTGCACGGCTCGACCTCGGTCAGACGACGCAGGGAAACCGTTGACCGGTTCCAGAGCGCTGAATATACGCCTTTTTTCATTCTTTCGCTCAAAGCGGGCGGAATAGGTTTGAATTTGACCGAAGCAAACCACGTCATTCATTTTGACCGGTGGTGGAATCCGGCGGTGGAAAATCAGGCCACCGACCGGGCGTTTCGTATCGGGCAGAAACGGAACGTGACGGTGCACAAGTTCATCTGCAAAGGAACGATTGAGGAAAAGATAGATGCCCTGATCGAGGACAAAAAGAGCCTGGCCGGAGAGATTATACCGTCGGCAGCGGAGAATTGGATCACTGAAATGAACGATAGCCAGGTGCGCAACCTGTTCCGGCTGACGCTGACTTCGGCAGGAGAATAATCAGAATTCAAGAGAAAGGAAATCAGAATGAGTTGGAGATACCGGAGATACAGAAGCGAATTTCCCCGCTATGTTACAATGGCTGAAAGAATACGCCAGGCCAAAAAAGCCACTTCCGCACTGGAAAAAAAAGGCGTGACCGTTGAGCCGGTTGTAATCAATGGCCGCGAGATCGCCCGGACATGGTGGGGAAGAGCTTGGAACCGGAACCTTGAATGTTATGCCGACTATGGCAACCGACTGCCGCGCGGGCGGTCTTACGCGCGCAACGGGTCGGTGCTGGATCTTAAAATTGCCGCCAATACGATTACGTCCCTGGTTGCCGGCAGCCGCGCGAAGCCATACAAAGTTTCCGTTGCCATCAAGTCCCTCAATAAGAAAGTTAAACAATCATTGATGAAGAAGAGCCGCTCCTCGCTTGATTCCATGCAGGCTCTGCTTTCGGGCGAATTTCCCGCCGACTTGAAAGAATCATTCCTTGAGAAAGGCATAGGTCTGTTTCCGTCGCCCCGGGAGATTGAATTTTCGTGTTCCTGCCCGGATTGGGCGGCGATGTGCAAGCATGTGGCCGCCACGCTATATGGAACGGCGGCGCGGCTTGATGAAAAGCCGGAGCTCTTTTTCAGCTTGCGCGGCATTAGAATAGACGATTTTGTCGGCAAAATGGTCAAGCGCGAAAGCCGTAAGATGCTTAAAAGGGCCAAAGTCAAAAGTGCGCGGATCATCAAGGCGAAAGATGAAGATATATCCAAATTATTCGGGATAGATATGGCCGGCGCAAAACTTTCCATGAAGAAAATAAAGACTGTGGCAATCGCATCATCAGGCCGGAAAAAGGCATCATCACGCCTGACGCGAAAGAGCAAGCAAACTTCAGAGAACGGTATCTTGAACCGGCCAAAAAATGGAGTCTTATTGAAATGACCATCCCTGACAAGCCCAACAGCTGGCTCCAGAAATACCGGCCGCTGACGGAGAAAGGGCGAGCTTGGCTGAAACAATCCAAGCACAACCGATAACCATAGACCTCGTTAATAACCACCACACAATCACGCCTTATATTTCCGAATAAACATCGGCATGTCCTGTGAAGTCATTACATTGACTCGTTTCACCGAGCGTTTGATCAGGACTTGTGCGTTGGGAAAAACCAACACAGCCACAATCCACGGGTTCACGCCGAACAGACCCTTTGCCGTCTGTCTCATCCAACGGATACTTCGGTTAATCTGACAGAAGAAATTCTTGCAGAAGGGGCGGCCATTCAGAAGAAGTTGCCTGCCATTCCAGGAAACCTTGCCACGGTGGGATTTTGTTTCAATCAGGAAGACTGTTTTATCTGGCCGGACTTGTCCGGCGTAGCCATGGGGCGGACGGGGGCGAAGCCGGATGACAATATGATCCAGATTGCCATATGGGAACGGCACATCATTCAGAACCAGACAGCCATCAAGCAGTAATTGCGTCAGCAACTCGCCGACTTCACGCTCCGCTTCCAATCCTGAAGCGTGTCCGTTCCTTGGACTCTGTTTCACGGACTTCACCCTGAAGCGTGCCGAGTCTGCGAGGTTCTGCTTCAGGGCCATCCCCTATAAATGAACCGCCAGCTTATAAATCTGCCGGACAATCGTGTTTTAGATATGAATGAATGGTCCCTGAACACCCGAAAAAACACAGAGTTTTATTGAAATATGAGTTAAACGATAGTAACCTGTTCAACAGGAGAGAAGAATGAAGGAATTTGATTTCCTGAAAACAATGCAGGAGTTTGTGGCCACGAGTGCGATCGGCGTCTCTGTCCTCCGGAATCAAGGCAAAGGATCGCTTCAAGCCGTCAGGACCGCTCTAGCGTCAATGAACCTTTCGCCCGTGACAAACATGGAGCAGGCGGAGTACCGAAAATGGATTGATGGGAGTACCAACTGGCTTCTCTCGCACTGGCCGGGAACAGGACGCCCTTGGGGTGCGGCCCGCAAGGCTATCAATCTGTTCATGCGCGACGCATTCTACAATCAGTATCTCAACCGAGAGTACAACATCGACCATGTTGAGAAATGGATGGAGATTGCGCTCGACAGCAAGGTTGCGGAAGGACTCCGCAGCAGGTTCCCGGAACTCACTTCATGGCCGGGACTTAAGCATCTCGGACAACACGTCAGCGATCAATACCAGAATTGTGCACAACGACTGGCGGACAAACAAGGGATTTCGCGAGTGCATCTGGACATTTGGCTCTGGCTGGAGAACAGATGAAAACGTCGAACAACGCCTCGCTCCGTATTGTTAACTCTGGCGGGTTGCCAAAACGGAGAGGCCGGGCGTCGGGTAGCGAAGAAAAATGATAACCATACCGGAATTGGCAGTGCTCAGTGTTATGGGACCACACGCAGGCGAGGACGTCGGCGCGATATTCACCCGCAAGATCGCTGACATCCAGAAAGCGGGCAGGACATTCTGGCTGGTGCGTTCGCATAAGGCGAAGCCAGACATGGTTCATACTATCTGCTCACAGGCTGTCTGCCAGAGATTAGCCGTCTTCTGCCTGTTTCTAGGCCCCTCGTCACGTGGTGGTGCCACCCCAACAAAGACAGCCTCCGCTGCTTCCGAATACTCGGCGGACTTGTCCACTTGGCATGCACTTCCGCCCGGCATCGGTCCGGTGACCGGACTCATTACGAAGAACGCATGCGCACTCGTTTTCGACAATCTCACCATTCAGGAGTCCGCATTGCTCGATCTGTGGCAATACGCCGACTTCTTCAGTCCAGACCGGCCCGTCATGATTCGCCAAGGCGCATCCACGGTGTGTGCCCTGCGGAAAAACATGCAATGTCATCCCGAACGAATGAAGAGCAATTTGAGGTTATTGATTGCCGTCGGTAGACTAACAAAGCCATATGCTGTCTGGTTGAGATGAAGAAACATCATGATCAAAGGAGATAATAAATGAGACCGATTTTCACAGTCCATGCAGGTGAGTACCTGGCCGCAACAGAAATCGAGCGCAGATTCCGAAATCTCGACGTTTGGATTCCATCAAAGGACAGAGGCATTGATCTGCTCGTGACGAATCCAGAAACACAGCGAATGGTCTCCCTCCAAATCAAGTTCTCGAAAGACTTTACCCAGATGGGAAAGCAACCAGAATTGAAATGGAGTTTCAAGGCCACCGGCTGGTGGACACACAGGCGAGATAAGATCGGGAAGTCTCCTGCTGACCTCTGGGTTTTTGTTCTGCCGTCCTTCGAGGATAAAGACACCAGTTTCGTTGTGATCCAGCCCAAGGAACTTCTACGCCGTTTATCCATTATCCACGTAGCACGCACGGCAATCATCCATTCATATCTTTGGGTCACAAGAGAGAGCAAAAGCAAATGCTGGGAAACCAGAGGCATCACCAAGGATGAACAAAAGGCAATCATCGCTGGAAAGCCTGTGCCGGCCGAGCGTGACTTCTCGCTCTTTCTAAACAACTGGGATTTAATGACGGATCAGTTGAAATGAATAAAAGGTGAATATCGCGTAGCGGCCACAACTTTTGTCGTGGAAAAGTTGGTCCTCACCCGTAACGCGTTCGCAGAAAGAAGGAAAATATGGCACTACCATTTAGACATACTGCGGGCTTCGGCAAACGAATTGAATATTGGATCATCGGCCAAATGCTGAAACAGGGTCTCGATGTTTATGTACCGCTCGTAGATGATGATGCCATTGATGCCGTTATACGACGTGGCGACGGATCTTTCATCACAGTACAGATCAAGGCGCGGTCAAAGGACGTGGTCGAAGGGGATGCGGCGCTGTTTGCTGCCATTCCGCATGAACTCAGAGAGAACTACTGGTTCATATTCTATTCCGAGCGAATGGATACGACATGGATCATGACATCTAAGGAGTTCATCGCTGAAGCCGCACAGAATAAGACCGGCAAGAACAAGGGGAAACGGAGCATTTGGTTCAACGGCACAAAAACGGATAAGGCCAAAGGTCGGAAAGTCGAGTACTGCAAGAAGCAGTTCGAAAAGTACGTAGCCAAGGACTTCCAGAAATTGACAAACTGACTCCGACATTCGCAAAGAGAATGAAACTACTGATTCTTGCAGATATGGATGACTTTCATTGGCCACACGGCCGTGGCCATGCCGACGTTGTTATATCTTGCGGCGACATTATTGATCAGTTGATTCTTGAAGCAGCAGACGCACATGGCTGTCAAACCATTTTCGCCGTTAAAGGTAATCACGACAGCAACGCCCCATTCCCGAGTCCGATTGTGGATATTCATCGCGAAGTTCTGAAATCTGGTGGCCAGAGTTTCGGCGGTTTGAATGGATCATGGAAATACAAAACCCGAGGGTATTTTCTTTATGATCAGCAAGAAGCGTCTGCATTCCTTTCTGTCTTCCCTGATGTCGACATCCTGGTGTCGCACAATTCCCCAAGAGGTATTCATGATCAGGAGGATGAAGTGCATTACGGGTTTGAGGGCCTGAACGCCTATATCTTGCGCGCAAAGCCCAAACTCGTAGTTCACGGACACCAACATATGGAAAGGGAATCCCTTCTGGGAGAAACCAGGATCATTGGCGTCTATGGGCATAAACTGATCGAGGTGTGAAAGGGATGTGAACAACCACACAACGACGCCCGATCCAATCATCCTGTCCAACCCTCTGGCTTTTTCATCATTTATTCGGCTAACCGAAAGATTAAAATACTTCCACCCCTTTCACCATGGACGGACGATTACCATTACCTTCCACCAGGCCGAAGGCCTCAATACAAATCCCGCGTTGAGCGGCAAATAGGCGACCTTCTCACTGATCGCCGGATTCCTTTTGTGTACGAGAAACCGATGGCAGTCATGGACCGCGGAGCGGTCCGCCTATGGTATCCGGACTTCAGCCAGCAATATGGCCTGCTCATCGAATATTTCGGCGTCAACGGCGAGCGTGATTACCTTGAACGTACCCGCCATCGCATCACTTGCGTAAGCGACGTGACAAGCTGAGGGTTTATTGTTACTCTGCGAAGCGGCGGCGTCGCTGCGTAGCACGAGCAGGCCAATCAGCTTGATACCATACCGCTGTACCCGGCGGATATTATTCCTGATTGGCAGGGGCGGCTGATTGATCGCATTAGCTTCACGCTTGAGAACAGGCTGAGAGCCTTGCGCACCACCGGTTAATTACTCTTTGATCATCGGGCACCGTCGAAAATGTATATGCCCATGAACCTGACCCTTGAAAAACCTACAAAACCCAAAAATGACCGGCAAAGGTCTTTGACTTCTACCTCTCGATCTGATAGACATTTTCTGATTTGTGGTCATTCTCGGCACCAAGGCCAAAGGAGGCGCGGATGAGTGATCGTTGGCTATCTGTGGGTGAAATAGCGGTTCATCTGGGCGTGAGCTGGGACACCATCCACCGTTGGATACGCAATCGGCAGATGCCGTCGCATCAGTTAGGCTGATTGTGGAAGTTTAAGATATCTGAGGTCTAACAAGTGGGTGAAATCAATAGTCTCTGCGTCTGAATCTTAAGAAAGGGAGATCCATTGATACTTGCTACCACAGGCACCATAATGGATGAAGAGCGTGACGGACGACGATTTAAATTCTCCGGGCACGAATCCTTTGCGTGTCGGTATGCTTGGTTGACCAAAGCGGGAGCGGGGGTCGCCGATGATCCATCCATTCTAACGACTAAGCGTGAAGACGATGCAATGGCTGCATTGGGCGTTGGAAAAAATATGGTGCGGTCGATTCGTTATTGGGCTGAAGCCGCAGGTGTTATCCAGCCCATTGACGGAGGACATGCTGTTACGCAGTTCGGTTCCGAGATTCTTTTAGGGCATCAATCGTCCAATGGCAAATATCTTGCCCCTCTTGATCCTTACCTCGAGGATATTCAAACACTTTGGCTCTTGCATTGGAAAATGACTACAAATCCAGCGGCAACAGTATTTGCTTGGGATTTTCTTCTGAACCGTTTCCAGGAGCCGGAACTCTATGCTTCGGCAGTGGTTCGCGCTTTTGAAAGAGAACTACTGCAAAACTCCATAACCAAAGGATCACTAGAGCAGTTGTGGGATGTCTTCCTTCATTCATACGTCCCAACGCGTGGCAGAAAGGGCGAAGTCCGGGAAGATAATCTCGACTGTCCTTTCATTGAATTGGACTTACTGGTGCCGACTGGTCTTACGGAATCATCAATCCATCCGGGTAGAGTTGAATCCAAATATGCTTTTCGCCGAGAGGACAAGCCGGAAATAGGAAGCAGGCTGTTCGCCTATTGCCTCTACGAGTTCTGGGCGATTCGCTATCCTGACGAGCAATCAATGCCGTTACATATGGTTGCTAACGGGCATGGTAGCCCTGGTCAAGTTTTCAAGATTCCGGAAATGGACATCCGAAACCGTCTGTTGGGCATTCATGAAGCGAGTTTGGGATTTCTTGAGTTTGAGGAATCGGCCGCTATCCCTCGGGTTCTTCAAAAGAAGGGGGCCAATGTGCCATCTCTGCAAGAAGTCTATGATGCGGAGGATCGTTGATATGCCTGAACAACTCATATCTTCCGCCTATGAAACGTCAGATCGATTTCTTCGTTCTGCCGACTTAGTGCGAGACTTTGATGATCCAAAGGGATTGGAAGGCTATTGGTTGACAGACTTTAGCAGGCATTGTCTAGCGCAAATCGCAGACGGCTTTCGTATTGATTCTTGTCGACGTGCATGGAGACTAACAGGCGACTTTGGATCAGGTAAATCATCTTTCGCACTCTTGCTCGCAAATGCTTTGCGTGATCCGCACCGTCTTCCCAGCCGTCTAAGAGGCATGGTCTCCGAGAGTCTTTCTCCAGCAAAAAGGCGGAGCTTCTTTCCTGTCTTAATAGCGGGCTCCAGGGAGCCGATGTCAACAGCAGTGGTTCGTGCTCTTCACGGATCGATGTCTTCTTTATTCACCCGTGGCAGCAAGTCCGCATTACAGGAAGATCTTGAGAAAAGTCTATCTCTAAAGAAAATCGAAGATCTAAGAGCCATTAATTTGCTCAAAGAAGTCAACACCAAGATCATTCAAAGTGGGAAAGGCGATGGCATCCTCTTAATACTGGATGAGGTTGGAAAGTTTCTCGAATTCGCTGCGCTTAATCCAGATTCACAAGACGTCTTCTTCCTACAGCAACTGGCGGAAGCGGCTTGTCGCAGCGGTAAAACACCATTGGTTGTGCTCTGTCTTCTTCATCAGGGCTTTAATGCATACTCAGAACAACTGGCTAAGGCCACTCAAAGAGAATGGGACAAAATCGCGGGTCGTTTTGATGAAATGATCTTTCATCAGCCACTGGACCAAGTTGCGCAACTTACTGCCGCGGCATTGCGTCAAAAATGCAAGAAGATTCCCGATGCTGTAGCAAGAAACGCCTGTGCAGCCATGGAGCAGGCTGTCAAAATTGGCTGGTACGGTACATCGGCTAGTCGCGAAACCCTTCGACGGACTTCGGTTAAACTATTTCCCTTGGATCCGCTGGTTCTTCCCGTTCTGGTACGCTTCTTCCGTAGATTCGGTCAGAACGAAAGATCGCTTTTTAGTTTTCTTTGTTCGTATGAACCATTTGGTCTTCGTGCATTCTCACATCGCCCATTGCATGGCAATACGCTGCCATATCAACTCGCAGATTTCTACGACTATGTTAGGGCGAATTTTGGGCATCGCCTTGGATCAGCAAGCTATCGATCACACTGGAATGTTATTGAGTCTGCCATTGAAGCTTATCAACCCAAAGAACCAATAGAGCTACGCGTATTGAAGACAGTAGGCCTTCTGAATCTGATTAACGCGGACGATTTGCTGCCGACAGAAGATGCCGTGGCATGGGCTGTTGCCGGCAATGCAATTCGGGATAGGCGCTCCGTCTCCCGATTCCTTCACGAGATGGCCGATACACCAACACTGTATTTTCGAGGCAAAGGACGGGGGTTTTCTGTATGGCCACACACGAGCGTTGACCTGGATGCACGACTGGAAGAAGCCAGGCGAGCGATTCCGAATGTGGGCACCATTTCAGAAGATATCATGTCGCAGCTTCCCTCCAAACCTATCGTAGCGCGGGCGCACTACATAAAAACAGGAAACTTGCGATATTTTGATGTCGTCTATTGTCAACCCGAAGATCTGGCACAAGAAGCTGCCAAGCATACAACACAAGCAGATGGTTTCATTTTGTTGCCACTATGCGAAACGGCTGGCGACACAGAACAATGCGAGCACATTGCCTCTTCCCTGGAACCGCGATGTGATGCAATTAGGCTTGTTGCGGTGCCCAAGCCCTTAAGCCACCTTCATCAATCGGTGCTCGATGCAAAACACTGGGAGTGGGTGCAGCAGGAAACGCCGGACCTGAACAATGATAAGATCGCGCGTGACGAAGTTGCGATCTATCTGCAGGAGTCGCGCAATCGCCTGCAAAGTCAAATACAGGCGTATCTCGGACTAAACAGGTATTGTGGCAAGTCATCCCTCAAATGGTTCTATTTCGATCATGAGGGCAAGGGTCATGTCGAGCATCGCAAAGCACGTGCCGTCTTGGAGCTGTTATCCTTCCTGTGCGATACATATTTCCAGAAGGCGCCTCAGATAAAGAATGAGTTAGTTAATCGCCACAGCATCAGTTCAGCTGCGGCAGGTGCGCGAATGAGGTTAGTTGGTCTGATGTTTACTGCTTCAAATAAAAGCGAACTGGGAATGCCGACTGACCGAAAACCTCCTGAAAAATCCATGTATTTTTCTGTGCTCAAGAATTCCAATTTGCATCGTCAAAGCAATGGGCAGTGGCTGATAGGTCTGCCTACCCCAAAACAGGATGTCTGTAGCGTTCGACCTGCTCTTCAGCGAATAAGGCAACTATTGTCTAGCAGGCCAGATACGCGAATCCCTATTGCAGAAATACTGGGCGACCTCCGCAGGCCTCCATATGGCCTTCGAGATGGATTGTTCCCACTATTCATAGCGGTTGTTGCCATCGAAGGAGAGCATGAAATTGCATTTTATGAAAACGGAACATTTCTACGGGATATTGGACGCGACGCTTTCTTGCGAATGACAAAAGCCCCAGAGAAATTCGAGATCCAGCTCTGTAAGATTGAAGGCGTCCGCTCAGCACTATTCCAACAACTAGCAAAAGCACTCGAAGTATCATCGAAGAACGATGATGTGGAGTTGCTTGATGTGGTGCGCAACCTGTGTGAGTTCGTTGCCCGTCTCCCAGAGTATGCCCGCAACACACGCCGGCTAGACGCAACAACATTGGCTGTTTGCGATGTTATACTGGAGGCGCGAGAACCCGTAAAGATGGTGTTTCATGACCTGCCCGCGGCCTGTGGTTTTGCTAAATTTGCCATCGGCAAATCTGTTGCAGTTGGTGATGCCAAGAAGTTTGTCCAGAAATTGAAGCAGTCCCTTGACGAGCTGCGGGCAGCATTCCAACATTTGCAGCAGAGGTTGGAAGTCGCCATAGCCAAGGAATTCGGGTACGATAATCAAAGTGCCGTTCAATACCGTCCGGCACTTATCACGCGAACCGAGAGACTATTGGTCCAGGTGACAGAGAACAAGCTTAAGGCATTTACATTCCGACTGTTTGATGAAGGTTTGTCAGAGTCTGATTGGCTGAATTCGGTAGGTAGTGTGCTTGCATTGCGCCCACCCGATAGATGGAAAGACGAGGACGAAGACACCTTCCATCGTGAACTTGAGGCCATGGCGGGGCACTACAAGCGAACGGAAAGCGCTGCCTTTACATGCGTTGGTGGTCAAGGGGTGCGCGTTGCCGTAACTCAAGCGGACGGAACAGAGCGCCAAGAGGTCATCCGGATAGATGCAAGCGAGCAGTCGTTGATGCGTGAGCTTCAGAAACAGATTACGGGAATCATCCAGAAGAATAAACGACTTGGACTTGCCGCTGCGTCCAGAGCAATCTGGTCGCAAATTAAGGGCCCAGAAAGAGTATAATGAATAATAAGATCAGACATATCCTTGGCCTGTCCGGGGGCAAAGATAGCACTGCTCTTGCTTTATTCATGAGGGACAAAGTGCTAGGAATGGAATATGTCTTTTGTGACACGGGTAGTGAGTTGGACGAAACCTATGCTTATCTCAATCAAGTCGAGGCATATCTGGGCAAGAAAATAATACGGCTTAATCCAAGCGCAGGTTTTGATCATTGGCTTAAAGTATTCGGGGGCTTCCTTCCTGCACCGAACATGCGGTGGTGCACAAAACTCCTGAAGCTAAAACCGTTTGAGGAGTATGTCGGCGACGGCAACGTCATAAGTTATGTAGGAATTCGCGCTGATGAAGATCGCCTCGGATATATTAGCACCAAGCCCAATATTAAGGCTGTATTTCCCTTTAAGGATCATGGTGTTGATTATGCGGGCGTGATGAAGATTCTTAATGATAGCGGCATAGGTCTCCCTCCTTATCTAAAATGGGGTCGTTCGCACTCGGGCTGCTACTTTTGCTTCTTCCAGAAAGCGATTGAATGGGTTAGGCTGCTTGAGAATCATGAAGAGAAATTTGATAAAGCTCAAGCATACGAGAAGATCGACGCCGATTCAGGCAAAACATTTACCTGGATTCAAGGCATGCCGCTCAGTGAATTGAGAAAGCCAGACAATGTTGCAGCCATAAAGGCGCGTTATGAGAAAGCTCAATCAAGAAAGCAAGCGTCGCGGACAGACAGGCGTCTTATCGAACTTTTTGCAGGAATGCCACAGAATGAAGAAGAAAGACCGGCCTGTTTTATTTGTCAGCTGTAGAAAGGTGTCTAATGAAATATGCACACACAGAATGGACGATAGGCAACTTGTCTTTGCTTGTGTCGACGAACAAGTTGAATCTAAACCCGCCCTACCAACGCAATGCGGTTTGGTCTGCTAACTCACAAGAGAGGTTGATTAAAACTATTCGATTGGGGCAACCGATACCAAATTTCTTCCTGCGAGTGGATGGTGCTGAAACCTATGAAATGGTTGATGGACAGCAGCGCGCGCGAAGCATATTAGCCTATATATGTGGCGACATCTGTGATTCGCAGAAACGCACATATAAAGATCTTAATTCTGAAGAGAAAAACGTGTTCGACTCATATAGATTGAATGTAACAATAATCACCGAGCTTACGCCAACCGAATCGATAGAACACTATTACGCGCTGGTCAATTCAACAGGCTTGCGAGTGAATCGTCCAGAGATATTCAAGGCAGAATACCATAACACTAGATTTCTCAAATTGATTAACGAGGTGGCAACGCTTCCTTCTTTTGTAGAGTTAAAGTTGTTTACTGACTCTAAGCGCGACCGTATGGAGGATATGGATTTCATCTCTGAGCTTCTGTCCTTACTTATAAATGGCGCAACTGACAAGAAAGAAGCCGTAAACGCCATATTTGCCAGAGACATAGATTCTACGGAGTACAACGAACATTTTGAAACATTTAAGAGTTTACTTCGACATTTTGTTAGGTTCAATTCTGTTTTTCCTATTTATCGGACTAGATATCGCCAGAAAAATGATTTCTACACGCTGTTCCAGTTTATTCATGATCAGTCGCAGTTTGATGCAAGCGACTTAGACTATTACTACCAATTATTGGTAAAGATTGCGCCATACATCACTCCATCTCAGGATGGGTGTGATGCGTTGAAAAACTATGCGATCAACTGTGTTACGCAGTCGAACTCGAAAAAGGCACGGGATGAACGTTTGGCGTTTCTCGTTGGGCTTCTCTTGAATTCGGCGGATATTGTCAACGAACTGCAAGTTGACGTTATGAACTTCTTAAAGATGTCAGAGAGCGACACTGTCCGCAGAAATGGCTTTCTGACATTAAATTACGACAAGATTCGCGCCCCTTTTAATCTTCAGCTTAAAATGTGAGAGGTGATTTAGTGTTCTATAACGACACCATACAAGCTGTGTGTCTATCTGGTGATAACAGCGATTTTATTCAGATACTCGGCCAAGATCGATGCCTTGTTGAATTAGAAGCAAACGCGGGAATTGGTAAAGGCAAGAACTCTAGCGTTTTTCGTGCGACTGATCCTGCGGGAGAAGACGATGATTATGTGGTTAAGTTCTGCAAGTATCATAATAAAGTGCGTGGTGCAACCGCCGAGGGAAAGAGGAAGCGGTTCGTTCGAGAAATAGATGCAGTTCAGAGGGCAAAAGCTCTTGGCTGTGATGGGTACCTTCTTAGTGTTTTGGAGGATAGCTATTACCGATTGGTCAACGACGACGTGGTCAAGTATTATGTCATGGAAAAGGCGGAATGTGATTTAGGTCGCTTCTTGGCGGATACGGTACTATCTTTACAGCAGAAACTGTTCCTCTTCTTTTCTATCATGCGAGCGATGCGCGCCCTCCATGCTGCAAATCTGTATCATCGTGATATAAAACCGGATAATATATTTCGAGTATCGGGAGAATGGAAGTTCGGCGATCTTGGGTTTGCAGAATTCAGAGAAGATGATTTTAAATTCGATGGACCCAACGAGAAGATTGGTCCCGCCGGACTCATGTCTCCAGAAGCAACAAACAAACTGTTGGCAAACAGGAGGCACCCTTTATTTGCTTCTGATCTTACGATAGACGAGAAATCTGATATATATCAGCTTGGCAACGTATTCTGGTTCATAATGCAGGGAGATATACCTGCGGGACAGTTAACCCCAGATGATTGCCGCGGTGGTTGCGACAATTTATACAATGCTGTGCTTTGTCCGATGCTACAAAATGCGAAGGCGAGAAGACCCAGTATCACAGATCTTCTTCATATCTGTGAACCGATATTTAAAGAGCATGGCGTAACCTAGAGAATGGCGAATATTCTGATGGCAAATAATGCGGCAAAATGGATTCAATTCTTGCGTCAATACGGGCCAATAGCTCGTGCTGACAATATGTACGACGAGACAATTCAAAGATCGGCACGTCGTTCGGGAATTCAGCCGCTCTTGTTTGAACACCCCGCTTTGAATGATGTCGCCACATCGTTTGACCAGACAACGCCTGATCCTGTGTCTGTTATTCTTACCGGTACGGCCGGAGACGGCAAGACACACCTATGCCGTAATGTTTGGTCTTTATTGGGCGGATCTCAAGATGACTGGGCCTTGGATGACCCATATCTTTCCCTGAGATTTAACTATCCCATGGATAGGCGGGCATGGCCTCGCACCAGCCCGACAGAAACGCCCGCTCTATATCGCAGCATTAACATTCACTTTATTCGTGATCTGAGCGGCTGGGCGCCGCAACAGGGGCTGAAATGGCCATCAGAAAAGGAGCAGCTGCTTCAGAGATTCTGCAAGTCTCTTTTTGATCCAGACTTCGACGAGATCTTTCTAATCGCCGCAAATGACGGTCAGCTTGTCGAGGCTTGGCGCAGACTGTCTGATACTCCAGCTGTCGTGCGAACACGACAGCTTTTTGAGGATTTGTTGGTCGAAGACCGACAACAGGAGGCAGGTGTTCGTCTGCGCATGTTCAACCTATCAAGATGGAGTTCTGCCGAACTGTTCGATTGCGCTTATGAAGCATTCATTAATCATGCTGGATGGAAGCAGTGTTACGACGGTGTTCCTGGCGAGAATGAAGCGTTTGGACCTAAATGCCCCATTCGGCATAACTACGAGTTGCTCAAAACTCCCTTGGTTGCCGGCCGCCTGCGCACCTTGATAGAACTGTGTGATCATAATGGTTTGCATCTGCCAATTCGCCAAATACTGCTGCTCTTGAGCAATGCTGTTCTGGGTCATCCAGACTGCAAGGATCAGCTTATGCGAGCAGTTGACATCCCCGACATTGCAAGTAAGGGAACAGTGTCAAAAGCAAGTCTCTACAACAATATTCTGGGAGGTAATCTTTCAGAGAATCGCCGCCAATCGATAACGGTGTTTGACTATTTTGAGCGGTTTCAGATCGGTTATGAAACGTGTAACCGAATTGATAACATTCTCATATATGGAGATTGCGATGAACGTCTCGGGGCGTATTTCGACACGCTGATTCGTAGCGATCAGTTTTATGGCGCTGACAAATGGTATTATGAGACTAGATCTCGATATATTGAAGGTGCAGAGGAGGAAACGGAGGACACTTCTCAGTTTTTAGAGTTGCTTGTGGCGCAACGCAGAGGACTATTCTTCAAGATACCAGACGAACTAGCCAGCGAACTCAAACTATGGGAACTAACAGTCTTTAAGTATGCCGGTGAATACTTGTCCGAAGTGCTTCAGCATCTTCTCGATGCCACAAACGTAAGAAGGCCAATTCTTAGCCGTCTCATTAAGGGCATGAACCGTATTTTTACGGGCATGCTATTGAATAGCGACCGAGAACTATTTCTTGCAACAAGCGGTAATTTCTCACAGGCGAAGATAAGTAGAATTCTTGTGGACCGTCTTTCTGTGGAACCTCGCCATGGAGAAAAGGTTACTCTCACCCTCAATGAAGGTCGGCGAGTTGCCATGAATGTCCATCTCGCTGTTGATCTTGTTGAGACGATGGAACTCAATCTTGTACGCTATGAATTTTTGTCAAGAGTTGCAACTGAAGGCGCGTTGCCCGCGAGCTTTTCCAAGGAATGCTACGAGGACATTCTAGCGTTCAAGTCGAGATTGCTGGCTGCACATGATTTACGCAAGAAGAAGGCCGGATTTGAACAGAATGAGGATCAGCTAGGATTGCGATTAATTAATATATCTCAGCAGGGCATGCCTGAAGATGATTTTGTGGAGGTTGTCTTATGATTCAATATCTAGAAGACAGATTGCCTCCTATCACAAATCCCGATCCAAGTATGTGGATAGACGAAGCCATTTGGGGGCACCGTTATCACGACGAACAGAATCCATGGCTCACATTCTTGGAATTTATGAATGTCTTTGTGTATGAAGAGTCAAAGGGCAGAGCATTTGAAGAAACCGGTGGTCTAAACACCCTCCGATACAAGCCTGCGCGTCGTCTTCACTTGCGCAACTTGCTTTTCAACAACCCAAAGATAGAGGTCGTATCCAGGCAAGGTTTGTCTGATGAGAATTTGTGGAATGAATGGGGGGTGCAAATGCGAGACGTGCAAGGCATTAACGATCCCTCTTTTGACTATTTGAGGGACAGATTTAGTAATTTCCAAGACTTTGCCAAGGTGCTCTCATTACTTCGTTCTACAAGCCTCGAGTTAAATACTAATAAGCGATGGTCATCGAAGTTTGTTTTTCCATATGGTGAAGATTGCTTGTACGAAGACCTCAACAAGAATGCCAAAACAAATGACAGAAATTTCTTCGGGCGGACTGGAGAATTACTCTACTTGATGCACTGTCGTTCTGCTCGGAAGGAAGAGCTGTTGCATTTGTTTCGGCAGAACATGATATTGAGGAATTCACCGTGGAACAGAATTGTTAAGGCACTGCAGCCAGACGAAGATGAAGTATCCGGCGCAGAATTGGGCAAGAGTTTCCTGCCATATCCAACACACCCAACATATGACGCATTAGCTGAAGACTGGATATCCCTTCTTCGTTTGGACATGCCCGGCTACGATGCATTGCCTCATATGGTTAATATGGCGGCATTTCACCTCATTCAATATCAACTGCGCGTCGCACGGGATGTCGCAGGGATAGCTGATCCATTCACGTTGGTGTGTGAAGTTGTTGCACCTAAGAAGACGCTTGTGCGGGAAGTATCCTGTGATCTTTATCAGCAGAACAATCTTCTTACGAACCAAGCCATTGCCGCATATATCAATGAGATAGAGAAGTCGGAGGAGTGGCAGTTAGCCAGAACTCAGCCGGGGGCTTTTGTCCGCTGCAAAAATATTCTGCTGAAAGCAGTATTGTGGCCAACAGGCGAAGGTGAGTATGAAGGGGCAAGCAATCCTGATGATCTAATTAACGATCTGAGAGCAGTGGCCAAGAAACGACATCAGCAACATGTCGCGCATGTGCACCGGAACTACGGCCGAGATATTGGCTTGGTGTCGAGGCGTGGCACTGTGAAATTGCGTTACGCGCCTAACGACGACCTTCTAAAAGCGTTGCTCTATGCAAATGTTAATAAGCGCATGGAGCTAAACCAGTTCTTATCCTTGCTTTGGGCGCGCTACGCACTGATTTTCGGCGACCGGGAGGCCGAGAAGATTTTGGCTAAAGACGAATTCGACAAGAAAGCCTTTCAAGCAAATGCGCGTCGACTCGAACAACGGTTAGCCAGTCTCGGACTGCTAAAGCGTCTTTCAGACGGCTGTGCTTATGTGCTTAACCCATATGCTAGGAAGAGCGCATGACAACACAGGAACTTCTAGGAAAAGTGGCTGCGAAGTATCTGCGCGATCGGCTCGCAGAGGACGGTGAAACGGGTACTGCAAGATATTTGCTCGACTGCCTAACCGCCGAACAGACAGCATCTGTTGCGAAAGCTGTCCTGGCTGATGCAACACTCAGCGCGCTGATAGAGATGAAGCTGCCTCGGCATTTCCTCGAAGGCTATGGTTTGCCCGACGACGTTATGACGATAGAGCGCACGACTTATTACCGTAATGCGAATTGCAGTAAATCTGCTCTCCTCGTTGCAAACGTTGGCGACGACGAAGAACAGTCCTTGAAAGAATTGATACCTATTGGTGCACCGCAGTTACTGAATCATCCGGAATTGTGGGTGGCCGTAGCGGCCGATGGTCTTGCTCTACCGGAAGATCATGCAAAGTGGTGGAGACAATCCCTGAAGGGCCTAGTTGATGCCAGATCCGTATCGCTGGAGCGTTTTGCCGCGTACGTGGCGCTGGCACGTCAAGCGCATGAGGAATTAGGACACACAATGCGCAATGCGCTGGGCCACGCACTGCCAGCACTCCACATTCCCAGAGATACAAATCTCTTCAATGCTCTCAATGACAAGACGGCAGGACACGCTTCTAGATGGAAGAAACTGTTTTCGGATGCTTTCAAGAAGCGTGCTTGTTACCTCGTGAAGCAAACTCCAACCCAAGGTTTGCTCGATTCAGAAACTCTTGTTGCCAGTTTTGACAAAACGCGCGAGGATATACCAGCAGAATGTCATCCAACAATTGAAGCATTTATCCATGTGGCTAGCGGCTGGAACGATGAGTCCCAAGCGTTGGCTGAATGCGAATGGGAATTTGTTAAACCCCTCTTTGATGGCCTAAAACGTGAGAAATTCAATCTGGGGCAAGCCACTCTGGATTTCTATGATCAGTGGGATTCGGAACTTCTTTCCGAAGATGATCGGGATTACCTGACACGATTGATTGCGAGAAAGACCACACAGCCCGAAGATGAAGACGAACAATTCTATCAATCTCATCGATTGGAACTCAAAGACAACCCTTCGCTAAAAGCAAAGTGGGATCGCTTTATCTACGGTGCTCCCATTGAAACGGAAGATTTCATTTCTGGCCTGGCGCAATGTTTACAAGCTCTGTTTGATCAGGATCAGCAGAGTTCTGAACGCCGTCTGAGAATTGTTTCCGATAGACGCAACCCCAGAGATCTAAAACAACTGAACAGGGATGCCGGGTTGTTCTTCTCTTTTCGATATCGAGGCCTTAAGGATCTTCTTGGCCGTGCTGTTTCGTGGGATGTTGGTCGGCTCTTTTCTTTCCAAGAGTTAGACGAAGTATGGATTGGAGCCAGCAAGCCCTTCCGCAATCGCTCTGTTGCAAAAGCTGCCCTTCAGATCAAGTTCTATCTTGAGCTGGATGTGAAACTGTCTCAAGGCACAACAATAACATACTCGAAACAATTGATATGGAAATTCAATCCTAATGCCATTTCTTCGGAGCTCTATCCCGATTGGGGACGTCTTGTAAAGAACCCGTTCGTAAGATGTGAAGCGCAACGTGAGCTGGTTAGCGGAAAGGGGAGATTTCAGTCCATTGATCTGGAAGATGTACAAACCCTGTTGCCCAGCTATGACAAAGATCG